>OLOA01000078.1_pt1 | contig 104633 bp, 94 predicted proteins | sample 1672201 | NCBI WGS metagenome assembly OLOA01 (sample SAMEA3136658, study PRJEB25190) | human gut metagenome
CCTTTCGTATATGTCTTTATATCTTAATTTTACAATTCACATTTTTGTTTGTCAACGATAATTACAATCATTTTTTGAGTCAACAAAAATAATTTGTGAACTTTTAGAAGCAGCTGAATTTTTAATGGTTTCTTTGTATGGTGAAGTGTATTTAGGTAATGCTATGTTTATATTTTGAAATGTATTTAATTCCAAATAATTATTGAAAAGCTTTTCCAGATGTGCTTTTCGATTATTCGATTTGCAAGCGTTAATATCTGAATGTAAAATATTTAAAGCATTTATGTAACAGTCAATAGAGCTTTTTTCTCTTGCTAATCGAAATGCCGTTACATATAAGCCTGGATTGTTAATGCGTATCTTTTGATTAACAGAAGCTAAATCTTCTTTGTTGAGTAAAATCAAATGTTCAATAAGCTCATAACTTTTGTATTTGTTTTTTGCTTTTACTTTTACTTTCATACGCTATCTCCTTATTTCATATAATAAAAAACAGTCAAGTTTTTATACTTAACTGCTTCGGTCTTGTCCTATTCATTGATTAACCTCTCCTTTGCTTTCCACCATTCGTTGACTTTTTCGACTTCTTTCTCCCAGTCGGCTTTCTCATTCTTTTTGAGATAGTCCGATTTGATTTCTGCGATTTGCTTCTCCCAGTCATCAATATCGGTTTTCAAAAATTCGATTTCTTCCTCGTCAAAAGCACTCTGGTCTTTTTTGTAATCTTCCAGTTCTGCATATCCATTTTCAATATCATCTATGATTTCTAAAAAATCATCATACACATCATAACCCGTGTACAAAAGAAATTTTAAAAGTGTTTCTTCGGGGAACATTCCAAACCAACAACGCTCGAACCACTTGTTGGCATAATCTCTTTCATCACTTCCGTTTGAGCAAGTACCACCAACTAAATCTCCGACAAAATTCTCTATCAGCTCTCCAATAGTCAGACCATACTCCCCACACTTTCTCGCCAGTCGGTCACAATCTGCGTCCGAAAGCCTTACAGTGATTTTTCTCTCTTTTATTGTTTCAATTTCTTTCTTCTGTTCGTTGTCCCAACTCATATTCTTTACTTTTACTTTCATATGCTATCTCCTTATTTCATATAATAAAAAAACAGTCAATTTTTTATACTTAACAGCTTAATTTTAGATTATTTAATTGTCAGTTTTTTCAAATTCTTCAGAATTTACTTTTAACATTTTTATTTCCTTCCTTTGATAATTGGATAATCTCAATTTAGTAAAATTGGGAACAAACATACTAAACCTATGACTTCAACTGCAAACCAATAAGCTGCCATTAATATTCCATATTTATCTACATATTTTATTTTTCTGTATATTTCAATGGTGTTGTAAAGTGAAATTGTTATAAAAATCGGTGAAACAGTTATCATAATAAGATAGATTATATTCATAAATTACCTCACTTATTAATGCATAATGCAAAGGTACAACAGCTCCGCACAAGCTGTTGTGCTTTTGCCATTTGTTAAAAAGGAGAATAGGGTTAAATCATCAAGTGCGGTTTGTAAGTAAATCATTGCATAATGATATAAGTTCTTTAGCATCTTGCTCATTGGGATTGAGCAAGTAAAAACAAAATTCTGCTTTGGTAAATGTTGGCTTATACACTATTGAGCATCGTGTAACACCGGCACGCAAGCCACAAGATTTAATGAAATTGCGTTTTTCTAATTGTCTTACAACATTAAATATGTATGTATCAGTATATGGATATTTTAATTTTGCACAATGCTCTGCTATTTCATTGCGTGTGCATTCTTTGTATTTCCAAAAAAGGTTCATTATCCTTAATTCAGCTTCTTTAACGTATTCAACCATAATCTTTTCTCCTCTATCGGACAATTTGTCCGCTTATCCAAATTTAAAACTACTTATCGGACAGTTTTCAAATGATGAACTGTCAATATGGCACTTATCATTTTTTATTGTAACTGTAGTTAAGTTTTTGCAATTTGCAAAAGCATAATCTCCGATTTTTCTTATATTATCTGCAATAGTTACTTCAGTAAGCTGATATTTACCATACAAAGCTTTGTCACCTATTGCTGTGACTTTGATTGCTTCCTGCTTATCTGTATACATATAATTGGGAACGCTGAGCTTTTTAGCTGTACCTCTGTAGTTAGTTATTGTTGCAGTGTTGTTTGCAACGGTATAAAAGAAATCATTATATATGAACAATTGCTTAGCCATATACAATTGTATAGCTGATATATCATTGACGGTTATACTGCCATCACCATTGAAATCAGCGTAATACAAAGTGAAATTAGCGAGGGTATCACCAGCTATATATATTTGTATAAGTGTTACATCGAAAATGTTAATATTACCGTCTTTATTTACATCGCCTTTTTGGTATGTAGCAGCTTGTCCAACTGTCGAACAAGTTGCTACTGCTATAACCACAAGAACAAAAGAAACTATTTTTTTAAACACGCTTATCCTCCTTATTCTGTTATACAAAAGTGTATTCATAAGTTGTAATTATAAAAAAACTTCTTAAATCAAAGTTTTTATTTTCTGTAATTATCAATTTTTTCGGAGTATTATTTTGCACTTCAATTGAGGTAATTGAACCATCTGTGATGCCTCCCCAAGTATCGACTTTAACATTGTTATATACTATATTGTCAGCTGTAGTGTATGTATATTCATTAGTATCAAAAAAGCAATCATCTTTTAGTGTATTATCTTTTATAATTTTGAATTCTGTTATTTCGATACTTTGAGTTGATGTCGATGATTCTGTAGAAATTGGTGGAATAAAACAACAAGGTATACATATAGTATATATTAAAACACAAATAACTTCACACTTAGTAACTAAGCCCTTTGCATATTGACTATAACAAATTTTTACATCGATAATCATCATAACAATCACAACTACAAATGCAACTAAACCCAACCAAATCATATATATTTTTCTCCTTCTTTTCTGTCAAAAGTAGAAAACAGATAATCATAGCTTACATCTAATATTCTCACAAGCCTTTTTATATTATCAATGCTCGGTTCGGATTTTGCTGTTTCCCGCTTCGTATATGTTGTTCGGTCAATATGCAATTTTTTGCTCATATCTGTTTGAGTGTATCCGCAGCGTTTTCTTGCAAGCTTAAGGTTATAAGCAAACGACATATCCTTTTTTCTACTCCTTCAACATTTTTTGGTAGCAATATAATGTTGCACGACAATCAGCTAAACTATCGTGTGCTGTATCGTTTTCCCAGTCATAACCGTAATACTCTGCACACTTAGTTAGTTTCTGCCATTTATTGCAGCCATACTTATCACTCCATTCGCCGTATATGTCTGCAAAATCTTGCATAACATCTATGACAGTCGCCTTGCTGTTTTCAGCGCCGATTGCATTAGCAGAAAGAAATCTTAAATCAAAGTTTACATTATATCCAATAATGACTTTTGCAGATTCAATGATATGTACTAATGCAGGGTAAATCTCAGCAGAAGTAGGTGCTTTTTCAACCATTTTAGGAGTAATGTTATTGACTGCCATTGCTTCGTCCCACCTATTTGTGTTCACTGGCTTTAGATAGCTGTTGAACAATGTATTTCCATCGCCATCGATGATTGAAACTTGCAAAAGCTCGTCAGTTTCAGGATTAAGTCCGGTTGTTTCTGTATCAACAACTATGACTTCATTTTCTTTCACCAACGATAAGTATTCTAACTTATCAGGGAAGAAATATCTTATAAATTTCTCATACATATCTTTGTCATAGTTTAAAAACTTCAAAAATTCAACTGCTTCTTTCCAGTTAAACATCTTTTGCAGATTTTTCTTGCTCATTTTAATTGTCTTACGGATACCAAAATCAGTAATAAAGTCTGCAACAAAATTCTCTTTGTAATCGTAGAGTGCTATATCAACAGTCTTGGCAATACATACTGAATTATTGATTATTTTATTTCTCATTGCTTTTATCATATTAAAACTCCTTCTTTCAGTGGACGATTTGTCCAGTTTTTGTTTCTTTAGCTTATCAAACTCAGCCTTTAACTCTCTGCGTTTTGCCCGAGCGACACGCTTTTCTTTTTCTTCTGCACGGTAAGTAGCAAGCTCTTCATCAGTCATTTTGCGTACTTCCTCGTCCCATAGATATAGCTCTTGATTAGGACAATAAGCATTAACCCATAGATACTTACCGCATTTATCGTTAAGCTTAACATAATGCTTGAGCTTCCACTGCCTTTCGGTCAGCAAAAGTCTATCTTGCTTAACATTTATCCTTGTCCTTACTCTTGTTTTATAATCGTCCCAAATGCTCATATATACGCTCCTTTCTTTCAATCACCTTTATAAGCTAACTGTGAATCAATATCAATATCAATTATCACAGGTGCATTGTATAGACAGCTTATAGTGTATTTTCGAATGTTTTTGATTTGTTGTGATTTAAAAGCCTGCTTTAGCTTGCTAATCACATATGTTATGTGTGTATCATCAAGCAAGCTAAAGCGTTTGGCAACTCTTGTAGAAGAAACGCTTATGTTGTTGATATTAAACATATCGCCTGAATTTTGATTGATATATACATCAGCAATCAGACTTATGATGAAATTAAGATAATTTTCTTCTGTACCTTGTGAATACAAACTATCGTATGATATTTGTTCTTTAATATTTTCAATACATTGAGAATATTCCACTATTCCGTCACTCAATCCCTCAGAGATAGAAGATAGATTGTTCTGACTATTCTCAGTATGACTATTCTCAGTATTATTACATTCCGATTTTTGGAAGTCTTGACTTTCAATTTTCGGGGGTCTTGAACTGTCTTTTTCGGAGTTTAAGACTTCTGACTTTTGAAGGTCTTGACTTTCATTTTTTGGAAGTCTTGACTTCCTTTTTATCTGTTTCAGACTTTCACTTTTCGTAAGTCTTAAGTTGTCTTTTTTGGCATTCAAGACTTCCATTTTGCTTTTTTCAGACTTCTGATTTTCGGAGGTCTGAGCCTGAGATAATGGTTTTGCAAAATTCATAACATAAATCTTACAAGGATTGCCTTGCCCTTGTCGGATACGAATTATCAGTCCTATTTCATCAAGCTCGCTGAATATCTTAGTAGCCTTGCCTGTTCCAATGTTGAGCTTTTCTTTGGCTTCGTCTTGCGTGAAATACACATAGACTTTGCCGTCCTCGTCAGTCCACTTATTTTTAGCTGATAGAGCCGTTCTGTCAAGCAAGAAACCATACAGCAGTTTAGCTTCAGACGAAATATATCTAAATTCATCATCAGTAAAAAGAACTTGTGGTACTCTGTAGAACAAGTATTGTTCACATTCGTTTCCTCTGAAAAAATCGAATTTCATACTGCACACTCTCTTTCGATTTTTTTAAACTCCTTATGATAAGTATTGATTTTTGTAGCTCCAATGTTTTCGATAAGACTTGCTACTTGCATAATGCTTGTGGCTGTTGCAGAATTGGTAAGCAAGATTGAAAATAACAATTTTGCTTCTGCTGAATAATTTTTGTATTCATCTGTCATTAATGATTTTGGTATATAAATATCCATTAGTGATCCTCTTTCATTATATCAGTGTAACTATCAATCACTGCTTTAGTAATTGTCTGACGGATTTTATTGTTAATCGGCACTATACTTTCTTGCCCGATTTTTTCAGCAACTTTAGTTGCCGGAAATTTCAAGTGATATTTGTCGGCAATCTTAATAAGCTGTATGTCATTGATGATAAAAGAATCATCAATGACAACAGAAACAATAGCTTTGATGTTAGAGCCTTTGCGGTATCGTTTAATGCGGAGCTGTATATTACTAATCTTCATTTTCTACTCCAATCTTTATGATTTTGACAATATCATCTGTGGTATAATGTTCCCGAATATACTGTCTTACTATGCGTTCAAGGATTTTATGCTGCATAATATATGTTGTTTTATTAACCTTGATTGAAAACATATTGTGAGCTGCCCGAAAATTATACGATACCCTGCAGTCGTCAATTTTTACCCCGACAGCAGTGTAATAGCTTTCAATATAATTCTTTTTAAGGTAGTTATAACAATCATTTGCATCAAAAAATTCTCTGATGATGTAATAGTCAATTCTTGTAACATTAATTACTGCCTTTGCAATTATGTTTCTGTCAGATAAAGAAATATTTTCGGGAGCAATTACCTGAATGGTGTCAGCATCAGTTTGTCTTGTTTTTTCTACTGCTGGTGATACTGATAACTGTTCTGATGTCAGAGAACTTTCTGTATTCTCTTCCTTAACTCGTTCCTCAGCCTTTTCTTCTTTTGTATCTGAAACGGCAGATAAATTATCTGTTTCAGTATCAGAAAAATCGTTATCAGGATTATTTACAATATAATTGTCATAATCAAAGTGCCAAAAGTAATATTCATAATTTGCAAAATCTTTTTTGAGAGCTTTTGCTATTTTTAAACTCACCTTACAGCTTGTATTGTTCAGCAGAAATTCAAAAAGCCTTGTTTGTTCATTCTCGCTTAAATACGAAAGCTCGACTGCGGCAAGCACCGGGATTTTCTCGTTATCCGTCATATCAAGCAACGGCTTGATTAAGTTATTAAGTCTTATATACCTGTAAATTTTCTTTTCGTCAGTATCGGTTTCCGCTGACATCTGCTGACGAGTGTAACCAAGTTCCTGCAACTCCTTGTAACCATAAGCAAGCTCCGAGGGGAGATAGTCATTATTTCTTGCAAGGTTAGTAGTAAGCTGAACCTTTTTATATGCAACCTTATCGGTTGCTAAATCGTTACGAATGATACATTTTACAAACGGCAAATCTGCTTCTTTGACAGCTAAATATCTATGTCTGCCGTCAACAATTTGATACTTACCATCAGCAAGAGGAATAACAACGCAAGGCGAAATCTGACCGTCAGTCTGAATACACTTTGCAAGGAAGCTTATTGTATCGTTATGTATTTTAAACTGCTGTTCGTTATCGATAACGAGATTATCCGTTTCAATCTCTACAACAGTATTATCGTTGAGAATTGCGGTAGGGTTTCCTGTGCCTGTTACATTAAAATTAAGACTACCTGTCTGAATTGACATCTTTTTCATTGTTTATCCCTCCATTCTTTCGATAATTTCATTTACAACCGCCATATATTCTTGTCCTAATGTGTTTGTCTTAGCAGTAGATTTAACGCTGCTTTGATGATAACCGACAGCGTTTTTTGCGGCTGTCTTATGTGAAATAGTAGTATTAAATACTAAATCTCCGTAGGACGCTTTAAGTGCGTCATATACTTCTTTGCTGTGGGTTGTGCCTTTCTGATACATTGTACCTAAGATACCAAGTATATACTTTGATACATCAGTATCATTCTTAACATTTACGAGTTGCTGAAGAATATCATTAACTTTGTTATATGACATTATGTCACACTGCACAGGTATTAGCAATCTATCAGATGCCGCAATAGCGTTAGCTACAAGCAAGTCACCTGATGGTGAACAGTCAATAATAATGTAGTCGTATTTATTGAAATCATCAGCTGACAAAAGCTTTTTAATGATGTTGGTACAGTCATTCTTTCCGGCAAGGTAAGACGGAATACCGTCAAGGCTTGCACTCAGAGCAGGTATGTAATCAAAACCTTCAGAAGAAAAATGTCTGATACAGGTGTTGTAATCAATATACATACCGCTGACAGAAAACATAATCATCTCTGCAATGGTAGGTTTGCCGTCAAACTCATATCCAAGCCAAAATGATAAGTTAGCCTGCTGGTCAAGGTCGATGAGCAATATCCTTTTACCCTCTTTTGAAAGTCCTGCTGCTAAGTTAAGTGCGGTTGTTGTCTTGCCGACTCCGCCTTTTTTGTTTACGATTGCAATTGTTTTTTTCATAGTCTTACTCCTTGTCTGGACAAATTGTCCACTTTTAAATTTATTAAAATAAAAAACCGACTGCACTGCAATCGGTTTCATTTTATTATATGTTATTAATGTCTAAATCGGATTGGATATAGTTATCAAACTTGCTTATATTTAATTCCCTGAATTGTTTGTCAAGATGGGTATATATTTTTAGCGTAATTTCTATGTTGCTGTGTCCAAGCAGTTCCGATGCCGTCAACACATCTACTCCTGATATATATAGCAAAGTAGCATATGTATGTCTTAATTGATGTGCGTTAAATGTATTTACGACTCGTGGTATCCCTGCTGGAGTATGCTTATTAGCAGGTATAAGACCTGCATTAACACACTTTTTGCAATAAGCACTATAATTAATCTCGTTTTGATAAGTGTTCCACAAGTTCCGCCATTGGGTAGGTGATTGGAGTTCTCCGTTTCTGTTAGGTACAACAAGGTATGAATTTGATATATCCTTTTGTTTTTTTAACCAAGCTCCTAAATTAACAGGAATTGAAACATAACGGCACTTGCCGTTTTTTGTACCTTCTGTTACAATATACTTATTGCTCGAAATTCTTTGCGTTCTTTTATTGACAGAGAGCTTATAGTTGACTAAATCAATATCTCCCCATTCAAGCGCAAGTACTTCACCGGTTCGCAATCCCATAAACATCATTATTACAGCTGCAATTTTGGCTCGGTGTTCTGTATCAATTACGAGTTGCTGTTGTTCGGGAGTGATTGCACTAACTATTTTTGTCGGTGCATTTTTTGGAATGACTTTCTTTTTGTTTCTTGCTGGATTTTTGTAGATTAGCTCGTTTTCGATAGCGTAATCAAAAATTCGAGTAGCACAGTCGACTATATTTTTCAAGACTTTTTTGGAAGTCGGTTTTTTGGTGTTCGGGTTCTCTATATATAGCTGTCTTATTATTTCGTCAATATGAGCAGGCTTTACATCAGCCACTTTACAATCACCTATTCCATTATTGAGGTGATTGATGTAAGACTGTAAATTCTGCTGATAGGTATAAGTTTTACCCAAAGACGATACAGATAGCCATCGTTGTGATAGTTCTTTGAATGTAATCGATTTTTCCATTGTTTACCACTCTTTCCTTAATTATACAAATATATTATAAATTCAAAGCAATGGAAAATAAAGAGGGAAAATACGGAAACTATATATTTCTCCCTCATAACCCGAAGGTCGTCGGTTCAAATCCGGCTCCCGCAACCACTAAGAAACGGCTTAACCGCTAAGGTTTTGCCGTTTTTCTTTTTGCCTAAATATCTAAGTTTTGCAGATTTCCCCCGAATTTCCCTCCGATGATGTTTATTTTTGAAATTTTATTCTTATATCCATATAAAAACAGTCTGAGTATCAATCACAAATACTCAGACTGTTTTTTATTTTAATTCATGATTATATCAACTAGTTTAGAAATAATATTTTCATTGTATTCTTCATACATAGTATTATTGAACACATTGTTTCTGTACATTTCGGAAGACACCGTAATATTGATAGATTCACTAAACTCTTCTTTCCATTTTACTTTGACGCCGTAGCCCAATCTATCGTGATTTTTACAGTTATCGGTTACAATCCCTACTGCTTTTACACACAATTGCTTTTGATTAGGAGTAAAAGATTTTATATAAATAATATCTCCTATTTTAACTGACTTTATCATCTGATATAGGGCAGGAGCATCATTTTCGCTCCAACCAATACAAGCAAATCCTTGGTTTATAAAGTCTTGTGTTTTATCAGTGCCGTTATCACCTTTGTAATATGCACCAATTCCCCAAACTGCCACTTCGAATCTCTCCTTTTATTTTATTTAGCTGCGTGACCACGCATATTTGTACATAGAAACTGTACGATAATTAAGAGTTCTATACACATAATATGAAGTCGAATAATCACCACTTAGAATTTGCGCCATATCGCTTTTTCGAGAAAAATACCCCCATTCGTAATCAGTATAATAATAGGATACTCCAGAAGAATTATAATCCCAATTGCTAAAACTAAACAGAAGAATAGCTCCCTTTTGTTTTTTACTTGAATCATATGTAGTTGTCCAACCATTAGTTTCTTCAAAAGTTGCATTGCTTAATGAACTATTATAAAAAGCATATTCTCCAATATATGTAGTTGCACTTGGTATTGTGATTTCAGTTATTGAAGTACACCCAGAGAAAGCATACTTTTGAATCGATTGCAAACTACTTGGTAATATAATATTCGAAAGTAATGTACAATCATAAAACGCATATTCTCCAATTTTTGTGATACTGTCAGGAATTGTGATTTTAGTTAAATTTGATAAATTCATAAAAGCCTTATCAGCAATTTGTGTTACTGCTTTGCCATTGTAAGTAGAAGGAATTTCAATGCTGTCAACATTTTTTGCACCATTACCAGCAGAGACACTATATGTATCATCTGCCAACAAGGTGAATTTTAATATTTCTTCATCCTCTTCGGGGACTCCTCCGCCAATACTTCCTAAATTATCACTTGTTCCGTCTGTATATGTGATAATCAATTCTCCGTTGACAAGTTCCGTTTTGGCTATACCTCTACCATCTTTACCATTCTTGCCGTCAGCACCTTTATCGCCTTTATCTCCCTTATCTCCTTTTTCGCCTTTGATATTTCCAAGATTACATACAGTATTATCAGTCAAAAGAATACTAAGATTTCCGTCTGATGAAAGAGTAACTGATTTAATACCTGTTCCGTCTTTACCGTTAGTACCATTTGAACCGTTCACACCCACAACAACACCAAGATTTTCCGTATTACCGTTTGTGTATGTAAGTATCAGCTCACCATTTGAATTTATTTCAGATTTTGTTATTCCGATTCCATCAGTACCTTTGATATTACCAAGATTAAGAATTGTTCCGTTTGAGAGTTCAACACTTAAAGCTCCCTCCGAAGATACAACTACATTAGCAATACTTGTGCCATCTTTTCCATCAGTACCGTTTCTGCCGTCTACACCATCCGTACCTTTAACAATTCCAAGGTTGGTTGACTGACCATTTGTATATGTAAGTATTAACTCGCCATTTGTGTTTATTTCAGATTTTGTAATACCGAGTCCATCAGCACCTTTGATGTTACCTAATTCAAGATTCACACCGCTCGTAAGTTCAACTGTAAGAATTCCTGTATCAGATATTAAAACATTCGATATTCCTACACCATCCTTGCCGTCAATACCATTTGTGCCATCCTTACCTACTACACAACCAAGATTAATACTTGATAAATCAGAAAAAGTAAGTTCAAGTTCACCTGACGTATTAATTGTTACATCTGAGATACCTATACCATCTTTTCCGTCAACACCATTTGTACCGTTAATTCCATCTTTACCGTCTACACCATCTGTACCATTGATACCATCTTTGCCGTTAATTCCGTCCTTACCGTTTTGACCTACAACAACACCAAGGTTGATGAAAGTGTTATCCGAATAAGTAATTACCAGTTCACCTTTTGAATTTATTTCGGATTTTGCTACACCTATACCATCTTTACCGTCAACACCATCTTTTCCGTTTGTACCATCCTTACCATCAATACCATTTGTGCCGTTGACACCATCTTTTCCATCAGTACCATTCTTACCGTCTGTTCCGTCCTTGCCTACTACAGTTCCAAGATTAACAGTTGTACCGTCAGTATAAGTTAAAACGAGTTCACCGTTATCATTGATTGAGGTGTCTTTAACTCCGTTTCCGTCTTTACCGTCAACACCGTTTGTACCATCTTTACCATCAATACCATTTGTGCCATTGACACCATCTTTTCCATCAGTACCATTCTTACCGTCTGTTCCGTCCTTGCCTACTACAGTTCCAAGATTAACAGTTGTACCGTCAGTATAAGTTAAAACGAGTTCACCGTTATCATTGATTGAGGTGTCTTTAACTCCGTTTCCGTCTTTACCGTCAACACCGTTTGTACCATCTTTACCATCAATACCATTTGTGCCGTTGACGCCATCTTTTCCATCAGTACCGTTCTTACCGTCTGTTCCGTCCTTGCCTACTACAGTTCCAAGATTAACAGTTGTACCGTCAGTATAAGTTAAAACGAGTTCACCGTTATCATTGATTGAGGTGTCTTTAACTCCGTTTCCGTCTTTACCGTCAATACCGTTTGTACCATTGTAACTGAATATTGATAGTGTCGTTATGTCGTTAGTCGTAAAAACAAAAATATTTAGAGTTTAAGCCATTTTTTGAAATTGAACGACATATTCACTTAACATTAGTAAAATTTAATATTTTTCGTACAAAATGAGAAAAACACCTAAAAAACGGCTATTAAAAGGCTTTTTAGGTGTTTTTCTATTTTTGAGCACTAACGACATTTAGCTATATTAAAAACGGCATAAATATTCTTTTATGAGAAAATAAATGTAATTTGTTTCTTAAAGAATATTTATTCACTTTTATGTATGAATATTCTTTTTAAAATTCTATTTCTTTATCAAGTAAAATTTGAACAACCAGTTCTTTTAATTCTTCATTTGATTTTAATAGCATTTTGTTAAATTTAAGTATAAAATTCAACTTTTCGTTACTATCTATTTTCTTTAAATTGTCGAGTTTATTAACGGAATTGTTAATCAAAAACATAGTATTAAAATAATTATTTTGGGCTTTCAAAATTTCATATCGATTTAATTTATGTGTATTAAAATTTGAACTAATCACTTGCAAAGCAGAAAAAGCAGCGTTTGTATATTCTATTATTTCATCATCATTCATTAACTTGTAATTGTTTTCAAATTCCTTACTTGCTAAATTATAATTATTTATTCTGCCTCGCCTTGAATAACCGTTCATAACTTTTCTTGTTCCAGTTCCATCGACTAACCAATCATAACAAACATTGAATTTACTACAAATAAACAGCAATAAAGTTTCAGACGGATTTTCTCTATTATTTTCAATGTTTGAAATATGCGAATGACTAAGACCAAATATTTGAGCAAATTCAACTTGTGTTAGATGCTCATCTTTTCTTATTTCTTTTATTCTTTCGCCTATTGTATTCATATTTTAACTCCTTTATGTTTGGCACAAACAAATATTGCAAAAAATACTATTGACAACTTTTGTTACAAACATTATAATATACTTGTACTTCTTAATAAGTATATCACAAGTGAAAAAAAAATCAATGAAACGGAGGCTTATTTAATGACTTTAGGTAAAAAAATGAAACTCATAAGGGTAAAAAATGATTTAACACAAGCTGAATTAAGTGAAAAAATGAAGGTAACACAAACATTTATTAGCCAGCTTGAAAGAAATGTTTTGCCACCTACAAAAATGTATATTGCTTTATTTTGCTATGTTTTTAACATAAGTGAAGCCGAATTGTTCGAGGAGGTGGCATAGTGTGGCTTACAGTTAAAGAAGTAGCCGAATTATTTGACACTTCTGATAGAACTATTCAACGAAGAATTAAAGATTTTTGCGAAGGTGAAAAATATGTATTCCGCTGCACAAAAGGAAAAGGCAGAGGCGGAAAGCAGTATGAAATACTGTTAGAGAGCTTGCCACAATGGGCACAGGATAAATATAACGGTGTTGGTGCTAATGATTATATCAGCGACAACGAAGCATACAAACGCTTAGGTAAAAAGCGTGATAAAGCTATCATTAAATACAATATTGTTTGTGCCTATTTAAGATATAAGAAAGAAAATCACTTTAAAGGCAAACAACAAGCCTTTATTGCCAAACATAACGAAGAACACCCCGATAGCACTATAACCAAAAGACAGCTTGAATATTGGTGCCGCTGCTATATGAACGGCGGACTTTTGGCACTTGCAGACAATAGAGGCGGTCAGGAAGGTAAAACCCGTATAACGGAAGATATGTGGGATGTCTTTAAAAAATTGTATTTGCGTGAAAGCAGACCTTCAATAATGGCTTGTTATGAAATCACACAAGAACATTTTGCAGAGCAAGGTATAACTATTCCAAGCTATTCATCATTTAAAATCAGAGTTAGAAAAATCCCTGAAATAGTAGTTGCAAGATACCGTCACGGTAAAAAATACTATGAAGATAAATACTTGCCGTATATTCCGCAGGATTATTCTGATACATATTCTAATCAATTATGGATAGGCGACCACCATTTATTTGATGTTCTTGTTGTTGATGAAGAAGGAAATGTTTTCCGTCCGTGGCTTAGTGCGTGGGAGGATTTACATTCAAGAATGTTAGTAGGCTATGTGGTAAATCGTATTTCTCCAAACTCTGATATAGTTTTAGATAGCTTTGCAAGGGGTTGTTATACACACGGTATCCCCGATGAAATAAAAATAGATAACGGCAAAGACTATAAAACCTATGATTTGTTTAATAGCGGTTTTGCGTTATCTATCTGTAATACTATGAATATTGGGGTAACAAATGCCTTGCCTTTCAATGCGAAAGCAAAGCCAATTGAACGACTCTTCAGAACACTTGAAGAAAAATATTGTAAATTTCTTGATTCATATATAGGCAATTCACCGCACAACCGCCCCGAAGATATGCGAAAGCTGAATAAAAAACTTAAAAATAAGGCTATGCCGTACAAGGATTTTTTAAAGTTCGTTGATAATATGATTAAAACATATAATTCAAGCTATCATTCATCAATCAAAGCAACACCTATTGATGCATATAAAAGCGGTTTTGCTAAGCCAATGCGTTATGTAGCTGACGAAGATATTTTAAATGCTTTCTTTATGAGAACAACAAAGCCTATAAAGGTAAGCCGAAACGGTATCAGAGTACCAGCAATCGGATATTATTATGATGATACAAGGCTTGCACCATACATAGGTAAAGAAGTATATGCTAGATACAATGCAGACGATATAAGAAAGATTTATGTATTTGATGAAAACAATGACTTGATTTGCAGTGCAAAATCAGTTGAAATCTCAAGCCATAAATCACCCGTTACCATGGAATATATCAAGGAACTTCAACACAAGAAGAAAGCAAAAAATAAATTTGTCAGAGAACACCTTGAAACCGATATTACAATTCCTTCAGTTGATGAATATGTAAATAAAAAATCAGACCGTTTTGAAGATGTCAGTACAAAAGGCAATGTTATTCAGCTTACACCCGTAACATATGCTCAGGCTGAAAAGATGAAGCAAGAGGACGAAAACGAAAATACAAACACAGCAGCGGAAAAAGTACCGAAAAAGGAAAATATATTTAATAGCCGTGAAGCAGATAAACGAATAGCGGAATTTTACAAACAAGCAGGAGGAATTTAAATGCTATTTAATGATGATTTAAAAACTGTTGAAATGTTAAAAACTCATATTGCAGAAACAGGTATAACACAAAAACAACTTGCAAGGGAGTTGAATATTTCCGATACAGTTTTATCTTTATTTCTTGCCAACAGTTATACAGGTGATAACCAAAAAGTAATTGAAAAGGTAAAACAGTATTTACATATTGGAGCCGTACGGAAGGCTTTAACACCAAACCCAAACTATTGCGAAACCCTTTTGAACACACAGCAAATAACCGACTGCTTGCAAATGGCTCATGCTTCAAACGAAATTCTTTTGCTTTACGGTCCGGCTGGTTGCGGAAAAACAACAGCTTTAAAGCATTATGCCGAACATAATAACGGAGTTATATATATTGAAGCTGATGCAACCACAGGAACACCGAGAGCGATTTTATTAACTTTGCTTGAAAGTATAGGCGGTCAGCCTATCGGTTCAACTGCACAGGTTATGAAAAGCATATTAAATATATTAAGAGGAACAAACCGCTTAATTATCATAGATGAAGCACAGCACTTAACAGAACGCTCCTTTGACACAATAAGAGCCATTAACGATAAAATCGGAATAGGTTTAGTTTATTCAGGAAATCCCAGTATATTAAAGCAAATGTACGGCAGAAGAGAACAGGAATTCGACCAGCTCTACAGCCGTATCGGCTTACATTGTGAACTGACAAACAAGTATAGCCTTGACGATATACGAAATATTTTCAGCGGTCTTGATGTTTCAGAAGAATGTATCAAGTATCTGAAAAAGGTTGCACAGAACAAAGGCGGCTTGCGTTTAATGATTAAACAGTATAAAAACGCTGCAAATATCGCCGCTGCGTTCGGTCAAAGTTTAACGGTTGACCACCTTGAAGAAGCTGCAAGAAGAATGAGCATAAGGGGGCAACACTTTGGAAGATAAGAAAAGTGCAATTGAATTTCATCAACATACAATCATAAATCTTATAAAAATGATAAAAAGTGAAAAGGCAGTTGTTACTGCAATAACAACCACCTTTATAAGTTTACTTCATATCACCCGAAGTAAACTTATTATATCACTTAATTTCAAGTATTGCAAGAGTACATAAAACAAAACAGCGTTTAAAATGGCTTGTATTTGATTTTTGCAATTAAAGGTAAAGTTACACCGATATTTTTATACAATGCAAATTAAACGAATTTAAAAGGGTTTTAAACGCTGTTCGCTATCACTTTGAAATGAAAGGATAAAACAGTTATGAAAGATTTTAATATCAATATGTCTGAATTTGATTTATTAGACCCCAACAATTACACAGAGGGCAAAAATCCGATTCTATCAACTTTGTTCCACACTGTTATAAATGATAAATTAGGCAACAATTCAAACGAAGTAAAAGAAATGATTGCAGCTAATTCAGAGCAGGAAAAATTTACTGATACACTTTCATCAGAACAGTTAGAATTATATAACAATGCATACTGGGAACAATGTTCGATTGATACAAAAATAGAAACCGAACGCTTTATTTTAGGTTTTAAATTTGCTTTAATGCTCATTAAAGAAGGTTTAAAGCCGTGAGGTACAAGATGAACAGAAAAGCATTTCGCACCAACGCAAGAAAGGCTCTGTATTTTATCTATATAATTGGAGGAGTACATAATTTCATTGACATAGGAACATTGAAAGGTGAATTTATTTTTATAAAATCAGATTCAGAATTTAAAAAAATCATAAATTACCTTTTGAATAAGTATTACCTTACTAATAAGGAAAATAGTGATAATGTGAAATTAAGCCACAAAGGATATAGATTTATTTCTAATTTTATGAACCATACTGCATTAAAATAAGTATAACGATTGTTACAGAAGATAACAGAGGAAACAATTACAGGATATTCTTCCTCTGTCATTTTTCCAGTTTTAATATTAAAATGAATGTGTGAGGTGATACATATGAATAAACCAAGTGAAAACATTTTAAAGCTAATTGAAAAAAGCCCACAAATAAGCGTTCAAGATTTATTGGAATGCTTAGATCCAGAAAGCATATATAAATTAATGATGACTTACGGCGGTGAAACCATTTTCGTTCCCAAAATTGATAAAGTGTTAAAAATGGAACGAAATGAAAAAATAAAAAATGATTTCAATGCTGGTTTATCACAAAGACAATTAGTAAAAAAATATGGAATAACCGCAAGATATCTAAGGAAATTACTGACGGAAATAGAAGAATAATGCAAAACAACAAATATCAGCACTGATAGCTTACTTTGTTTGATAAGAAAAGAACAAAAAACAAACAGCTAACTTTTTGTCAATTAAGTTCATTAAATCTATTTAGCAATTGTGTTTATAAAAAACAGTTGTTTTGTTATAGATAGTTCTTTATTCTTTAAGTCAATAAAAGGATTTCAATTATTCAAGTAGTGCCATTGGTGCCGATGAATGTTGAAATCCTTTTTTTATTTTCGTATTTTGGAGGTGAAAAGAAAAATGTCTTATGACGGTTCAATTAAAATTGATACAAAAATTGATACCGGTGGCTTTAAAACGGGTATTGATAAATTAAAAGGACTTGCAAAAACAGGTGTATCAGCAATAACTACAACGCTTGCCGGTATAGCTACAACTCTTGGAGCAGGAGCAACAGCAGCGGCAACAGTAGGCTCATCTTTTGAGGCGGCAATGTCGAAAGTATCGGCTATCAGCGGTGCAAGCGGTAAAGACTTGCAGAGCCTTACCGACAAGGCCAAAGAAATGGGAGCAAAAACAAAGTTTTCTGCTTCCGAATCAGCCGAGGCTTTACAATATATGGCTATGGCTGGTTGGAATACTAAATCAATGCTTAACGGTATTGACGGCATTATGTCGCTTGCCGCTGCGGACGGTCTTGACCTTGCAACTACTTCTGATATAGTTACCGATGCAATTACTGCATTTGGCTTAAAGGCTTCTGATAGCACACATTTCGCCGATGTTCTTGCAAAAACCTCAAGTTCTGCAAATACAAATGTATCTATGCTCGGTGAAAGTTTTAAATATGTAGCACCTCTTGCGGGTGCTATGAATTACAGCGTTGAAGATGTATCTGTTGCCCTTGGTCTTATGGCTAATGCAAGCGTTAAGGGTAGTATGGCAGGCACAAGCCTTAAAACAGCTTTATCTAATCTTGCTTCTCCGACAAAAGAAATGCAAAAGGTAATGGATAAATACAAAATAAGTATGACCGATGCAAATGGCGAAGCATTACCTTTAATTGATGTTATCAAAGAACTTAGAACAAAGTTTAGCGGTTTATCCGAAACAGAACAAACAGCCGCTGCAAGTACTCTTTTTGGCAAAGAAGCTATGTCAGGTATGCTTGCTATCGTCAATGCAAGTGATAAAGATTTTAATACACTTGTAAAAAATATTGATAATGCAGACGGCTCAGCTAAGGCAATGGCTGAAACAATGCAGAATAATTTGCAAGGTCAAATTACAATACTTAAATCAGGACTTGAGGGATTAAGTATTGAAATCTATGAAAGTATGTCAGAACCTCTAACCGATGCCGCAAAGGAAGCACAAAACTATGTTAGCAAACTAACAAAGGCATTTACAAGCGGCGGTTTATCAGGAATGATAAAAGAGGCAGGTTCTATATTTGGGGAGTTGGCAGTTAAAGCTGCAGAAGCTGCCCCCAAAATGATTGATGCTGCTATTAAGTTTATGCAGTCTTTTGTTAATGGTATTGCGGATAATTCAACAAAACTTGCAAAATCTGCAGTAAATATTATCAAAACTCTTGTTAGCGGAATTATTAAATCAGCACCGCAACTTGCAACAGCCGCTAAAAAAATTGTTTCAGAACTTGCAGGCAATTTAACAAAACTATTGCCTAAAGAACTTCAATTACCAGTTAAAGAAGCAATAAACACAATAAAGAAATCGTTTGAAAACGGTGGATTGAGAAAAGCTATCAATACTGTTAAAACATTGATAACAAACCTCAGTAAGACTATTACAAATATATCAAAGGTAGTTATTCCCCCGTTTGCTAAAGCTATTGATTTTGTGGCTGACAACTTAAATGTATTATTACCTTTAGCGGCAAGTGCCGTTACTGCTTGGAAATCGTGGCAGGTTATTTCATCTGTTACTGCATTAATTAAAAGTCATGCGGCAGCGGTTACTGCTGAAAGCCTTGCAGAAGCTTCAAGCATCGGTACTATAACACTTAAACAAATTGCAGTAGGTGCTTTAACAGGTGAAATTTCACTTGCAACAGCTGCCCAATATGCTTGGAATATGGCTATGTCATTAAATCCAGCTGCAATTGTTTTGACAGGCATTACAGCGTTAACCGCAGGAATAACGGCTTTTTCAGCTGCGAATGGTGATGCAACAAAATCAACTGATGAACTTGCAAGATCAGAAACAAAATTACAGTCGGTAAATGATGACCTCGGTTCATCATACGAGGATATCGGTACAAAATTTAGCGATTTTATGAGCGATATCAAAAGTTCAGGTAACATATTCGATGATTTCAATGAAAATATTATTATCTCAGATGATAAAAAACAGGCATTATCTGATAATATGGATAGTGTGCAATCCGAAATCACCGAAATATGCAAGAATGCAGCGGAAAACAGAAAAGAACTTACAGGCGGTGAAATTCAGCGACTTGAAGAACTTTTCAAAAAGATGCATGAACTTTCCGAACAGGAATTAGCTGTTGAAAAAGCTAAACAGGAAGTAGTTACAGTACAAGCTGAGGCTTTGAATAAGGCTTCCGATATATCACTTGAAGAATATACACAGAGAGCCAAAGAATTAACAAATACCGCAGAAGAAACAAGGTCAACTGTAATCTCGAAAGCAAAAGAACAATATACCGAAGAAGTAGCTTTGCTAAATAATAGACTTGATACCGATAAAGAGTATTCTCAAAAGCAACATGATGCCGATGTACAGGCTGCTGAAAAAAGATATCAACAGGCTATAAGTGCAGCCAATAAAGAAGCTGGGGACACTCTTAAAATTATCAAAGACGGTTATTATAACCGAGCAGAAGCGTTGAAGAGTGCAACTAAAGATTTAAAGGAATTAAATCAAGATGAAAACGATGCTGAGCAAACGCATAAACAAAAGCTTATTGATATAGCAAGTAATTATAATGCTGAGCTTTACAAAATAAGCAACAAAAATTTAACTGATACTCAAAAATCTCTTATGGCAGGTACTGCACTTGCAAACAAAGAAAAAGCCGAAGAAGAAGAAAATGCAAGGTACAGCAAAGAACTCGGTGAAATCAGAAACAAACAAGGTAAGGTTTTATCTGATGAAAAGTACAAAAATCAGTTGACTGCATTTGAATCATTCATGGCACTTTATGAGCAGTACACGGGCGAAACAGATACAAAGGCAAAAGGTATTACTTTAGCTTTTCTTGGAGCGTTTGACGGTATGGAAGATGAAACAAAGAAAAAGTTTGAAGATGCAATGAACGGAGCAGAGAACGGATTAACCGAAAAACAGAACTCGCTTTATTCTAAGGCCTCAGAAATTTCAGGCGGTGTTATCAATATTTTTAAAAAAATGTTTGATGAGCATTCACCTTCAAAGGTATTTAAGAAGATTTTCGGTTATACTCTTGAAGGCGGTCAGGAAGGTCTTGAAAATGAAGCACCAAAACTTTATAAACAAGCTGATAAAGTTGCTTCAACTTTTACAAAGCGTATGAAAGCCGCTGTTTCTGCAGACGATCTTGTCGCACGAATGCGTGCAGCTATTCAACCTATTATCCCAAGGGCGATTATTGAACAAAAAGCTAATGTTTCGCTAAAAATGGATATGGCAAGCAAAATATCAGGAATAGAAGAGGCTCTTTCTAACTTTAATGATAAACCATTTAAGGCAGAAGGAAATATTCAAACACATTTCGATATAGACGGTCGAGAACTTGCCGTAGCTATAACACCATTTGTAAGCGAAGAAATGGCATTTAACAACCTTTAAAAACCATTTAAACAATATTTAAAGATAGGAGCAACAAAAATGATTAAAGACAAAATCAACAACACTATTGAACAGCTTAACAAACAGTTTACAGATTTTCAGAACAAAATTAAATCTGTAAAAGCGTTAACTATTTACTCTCAGGAGGAAATTAACAGAAGAACCGAGGCAATTTATAAGCAGTATGAAGAAACCGTTTCTTCTGCTATTGATAATCTTGAAAAAAATGTTAAATCGTGTATTGACATTGAGGTTAATAAGTTGACAACAGATGCGAAAAACAATGAAAACGCACAGCGTATTTTATCGGATTTTCATATTATTTCATCTGGGGAGTATGATGATGAAACATTATTTTTGTTTATCAAGCCGTACATGGGCGACTTACTTAGTATGAAAAAGTTGTGCGGTATTCCAAAATTTGATGATGCAAAATACAGCACAACCCGTTTTTTATTATGCCTTGCATATCGTATTGATACTTTATCTGCAAACCTTTGTAATGCATTTTCTCAGTACCTTAAATTGAATAAGTGCAGGTACTCATATATTACAAAAAGCACTGCAAATTTATCCTTCGCCGTTAATGAACAAACTTTATTAAACATTGTAGATAAATTTGAAAGTACAATTGAAATCATTGAACAGGCAAAAAAGGCAACTTACAGCGATATTAACAATTTGATTGAAAAAATGAAAAACCCCTTACAAAATGAAGCAACAGCAGAATAAATTTCGCTAAAACGAACCCCCGACAGTACATAATTTATAGCACGGTCGGGGGTTCATTTTAATGCATATTCATCCGTTTTGTAACGGTGATTTTACACGCTTTTATCTTTAAATTTACAGTTATAACGGCTTTTTGCGGCTTTTTGCGGTTACACATTTGAAAATACTAATACACTATCATTTGCCAGCAACAACCATTGACACCATCTTTTCCATCAGTACCATTCTTACCGTCTGTTCCGTCCTTGCCTACTACAGTTCCAAGATTAACAGTTGTACCGTCAGTATAAGTTAAAACGAGTTCACCGTTATCATTGATTGAGGTGTCTTTAACTCCGTTTCCGTCTTTACCGTCAACACCGTTTGTACCATCTTTACCATCAATACCATTTGTGCCGTTGACGCCGTCTTTTCCATCAGTACCGTTCTTACCGTCTGTTCCATCTTTTCCGACTACAACACCTAATGTTTTTGATGTTCCGTCAGTATATTTGATTACAAGTTGACCGTTGTTATCAATTGAAGTCTCAGCTACTCCAATACCGTCTTGACCGTCTGTACCATTTAAACCGTCAGAGCCTTTAATATTTCCAAGATTAAGTTCAGTGTTATTTGTAAGAACTATGCAAAGTTCATTCGAGGAATTTATCGCAATGCTCTCTATACCAACTCCGTCTTCACCGTTAAGACCATTTTCTCCATTCGTTCCATTAACACCGTCTTTACCATCAATTCCGTTTTTACCGTCAACTCCATCTCTGCCATCTTTTCCGTCCTTACCGTTTGTACCGACAATTACACCGAGATTTTCAACAAAGTTATTTGAATATGTAAGAACAAGTTCACCCTTAAGATTTATTTCAGATTTTGCAATACTTATTCCATCTTTTCCATCAAGACCATTTGTACCATCTTTACCATTAGTTCCGTTTATGCCATCTTTGCCGTTCTGACCGTCTTTACCATCTGTTCCATTCCTGCCGTCAATACCATCCTTACCGTTCGCACCTATTACATTTCCAAGATTTGAACGTTGTCCGTTTGAGTATGCTATAACAAGTTGACCATCAGAATTTATTTCGGCACTTGAAACACTTATACCATCTTTTCCGTCAAGACCATTTGTTCCGTCTTTACCGTCAGAACCATCTTTACCGTTTTGACCATCCGAACCTACAACTATACCGAGATTCTCTATCCTATTATCGGAATATGTTAATACAAGTTCGCCAAGAGAATTAATTTCGGATTTTGCTACACTAATACCGTTGCTTCCGTTTTTACCATCTATACCATTTTTACCGTCAATACCATCTTTTCCGTTTGCACCTATTACATTTCCAAGATTTGAACGCTGTCCGTTTGAATATGTCAATACAAGCTCACCATCTGAATTGATTTCTGAGTTTGTTACACTAACACCGTCTTTACCATTCATTCCTGTTACTTTGTCAAGATTTACAGTTTTACCATCTGAAAAAGCAATAACAAGTTGACCGTCAGAATTTATACTTGCATTAGAAATTCCTATACCATCAGCACCATTTTTACCGTCAGTGCCGTTTATACCATCTCTACCATTAGTTCCATTTAAGCCATCATTTCCGTTCTGACCGTTTGTACCGTTCTTTCCGTCTATTCCATTTTTACCATCCGTACCATTTTTACCATTAGAACCATTCATACCATCTTTACCGACAGCTTTTCCTAGATTGATTTCTGAATCATCTGACAATACTATAAGCAAATCGCCATTTGAAGAAAACTTTGCCGTTTTAACACTAACAACCTCATTGGATGAAGCTTTTAATGATTCTATCCATTCTTTTTCTGTTCCTTTGTAACCATTATCAACTGCAATTTCATAAGCAGATTTACCTGAAAGTGATGTGAGCCAATCCTGAACAGTACCGTCATATCCGTATTTCACCGCAAGTTCATATGCTGAAAGTCCGTTTCCCACTTTTTGATTACCGTTATAAACCGTAATTCCAAGCATGCCTATCAAAAGCAGCAAAACAAGAACTACACATAATATTTTGTAGAACCTACCGAATTTTTTCTCTGATTTTTGAATATTAACCGCATTTTGTTCCATAGTATTACCTCCAATAAAACTAAATAATACCTTTACTTTATTTTACAACTGCGTTCTAGTTTTGTCAACGAGTTTCTAGTATATTTAACCATTATTTCATATCTTCATTTAAAATAATTATGGGTGATTACTATGAATTTCAGCGAAAAATTACGCTTGCTTATAGATGAAGAAAATATTACACAAAAGCAATTTGCAAATGACCTCAATATTGCACCGTCAACAATAGGCGGATATGTTCAAGGTGTAAGTGAACCTGACTTTGAAACTTTAAAAAGAATAGCATTATATTTTAATGTATCCGCCGATTATCTTTTGAATATTCCCGAGAACAAAACCAATAATCTTGCAGAAGAAGAATTACTGCGTGTATTCCGTTCAATGACAAATGAACAACAACAGCTGTACATTGAACAAGGAAAAGTCTTTGTCCGAGCTAACAATCAACTAAAATCAAAAAACAAAGCAAAATCATCATAATTGATTTTGATAAAAACAGATAATAAAAACTGCCCTTATTTTATAATAGATAAGGGCAGTTTTTTGTCTTGTGCCAACAGCACACTACTCATAAAGTAAAGTTAATATTATTTTTCTCTTAAACGTTCTATAAAGGTTTATAATACCCAAGCAAAAAAGGGTTCGCAAAAGTTATAAACAAGCGTCTGTGAGCTTTATAGAGGCTTATAGCATGGTTACAGCCGTTTATTTATATTTTTAAAAGTTTTACAATATATAAAACTTAACCTATTGCCAAAATATCGTTTAATATTTCCGCTGCTTGAGTATCTTTTGATTTTAGAGCATGGGTATAAATATTTAAAGTAGTGGAAGTATTAGAATGACCTAACCTACCAGAAACAGTCCTAATATCTGTACCTTCTGCTATCATCAAAGTTGCATTGGTGTGTCGCAATGAATGTAATGTTACTTGTCTTAGATTATGTCTTTTTAAAAACAACTTAAACCATTTGGTAAGTGAATCCGGATACATAGGTAATCCATTCCATTGAGTGAATAATCTATCAGTATCGTTCCATTCACTACCAATCTTTAATCGTTGTTCCGATTGCCATGCCTGATAGATTTTTAATCGTTTTAACATATCATTACTAATTTTCATCGTTCTTTTGCTTGATTTAGTTTTAGGTTCTTTTGTAATCAATTGCTTGTTACCTATATATTGCGAAGTCCTTACAATATGAAGATAACCATTTTTAAAATCTATATCTTTCCATTCCAGTCCAAATAATTCGCCCCTACGCATTCCAGTATACACCAAAAGTAAAATCATTGTTCTATATGTTATTGATTCCCCATTTAATGCTTTTAACATTTCTTTTGTTTCATTCTCATCAAGGAACTCAATATCCCTGGCAGGAACTTTGGGCGGATCTGCTCGCTTTGCTACATTATCATTTATATAATTCCATTTAACTGCAGTAGATAGTAATTTAGATATAACTCTATGGTGTTCCACTATTGTTTTTGGAGACAATCTTCCGTTAGCAATAATATTTCCTTTTTCATCTCTTTTTGCTTTCATATTAACTCCGTCTTCAGCTAAATTTCTATAGAATGTATTTAAATGTAAAGGTTGTAAGTCTTTTAATTTAATATGACCGATAGCCTTATTAATTCTTTTCAAGTATTCACAATACCTGGATAAAGTTTTTGGTGCTAAGTTTTGTTCACCGTAATCTTTTATCCAAATTTTTGAATAAGGTTCAAATTTAATATTGCTGTTAGCACAGTTGCCAGTTTTAACCTCCTCTTCAAATAACATCTTTTGTCGTTCTAATTCTTTCTCAAGTTGTTTCGGCGTGTAATTTTTGTCAGGTACCCAAGTTTTGTATTTTACAATCTTTTTACCATTCATATCACAACCCATAGATACTCGGATTTCATATCCTCTGCCTTTTTGTCTTGCACTTGCCATTACTGTTCCTCCTTAATATAATAATTCTTTAAAAGAACTAACCACAAACTTAATTATTGCTCAAAATTCTGTAAAAAGCAAAAACTTTTTTCAAAAATCACAAAAATTTTCTGTAATATGTAAGAGAGTGGTTTTAGCACTCTCTGTTATGATTCAATACGACGAATAACATCTGTGGCTGTTTGCTTTTTATCACCGAAACGGAAATACTCCAGAAGAGAATCGTAATTAATTAATACTTTTCTTCCCAGCCTTACAGTTGGGACAATTCCTGACTTTACAATAGTACGCAAAGCATACAATGTAACATCAGTATCAGGATCGTCTTTTTTCAACTGTTCAAATGCATCTTTTACCAAACACATTCTTGGCACTAGCAACCCTCCTTAGCTTTTTGACTGCTTCATTTAGAGAGGACATATCGTCATATGTTATGATATAATCGCAGTTTGAATTACACTCTGCATAGTTAAGTATTTCATTGATATAATCAATGATACTCAATATATCACTCTCTGAATATGAAGCCATATTTTCTTTTATTTTCACCATAATCTATTTCCTCCTGAAATTTTATAATTCAGGTAGTGTTTATAACATTTTTATTAGATTATAATTTCACTGCATAAAAATTTCTCTCTAAATAATTTATAATAATCAACCATCTCTATTTTTCCGTTTTTCTTAGTGAACATATAGTTATAACCGAGTTTCAGTTTCTCGTACTCTACACAGTTTTTAGAAAGAACGATTTTAAAAGTTCCAGCACCATCGATATTATCTGCATAGAAAACAAAGTAACATATTATCTGCTCTTCTGTTTTTTCTTTTCCTACCAACTCATAAAAAACATTATAGCTAAAATCAAATTTATTATTATCAAACATATTTAAAACTCCTTTTTCTTGTAATTTTTATAAAAAATTTTATTTAGGGGAACTTCTCCATCAAAATCAAGTTTGTTAATAGACAAGCTGTATTGGTTTATTAACTGATAATTACCTCTTTCTATAAGAGTGTTAATTTCATCTTTGTTTGCAATAAAAGTTAAAGCTTTCTTAATGTTCCTCGAATATCTGAAATACCTGACTCCGGGCTTATAAAGTTCTAACAATTCATTGTCTGCTGTAATCTTCTTGCGAAAATACTGACCGTAGTCTACATTTTCTCGCATTTTAGATATATAGCAATATCCCTTTGTCCAACATTTTCTAATGGTATAATACGACAGAAACATCTTGTAGTTTTTTACATCTTTCAGCAGTAGATGAATATGCCAAACCCCATTTTGAGTAGGCTCCAAAACAGAGATATATCCCATATTAGGATAACGATATCTCACCTTCTGCCAAAAGGTTTTAAAATCGTGATAGACTTCATCTGTATCCTTAGGTGGTTTGCTGTAAGTTAATACGCAATGATAACCAATATTTTTATAAAAGTTAGCATGAATGAGTTTATACAGGTTGTCCGCAGACTTTTTCAACAAGCTGAAGTTTTCACCTCTATTAACATACTCTTTGGCTTTGATATACTCATTTGTTACAGTATTAATATACATACCTTTGCATATCTTTTTACAATTTGGTTTTTGATTTCCTTTTTTAAAACTATTAGTACAAGCCATTAAATCAAGATTATCTCCGTATTTGGTAGCTTTAACATAATTAAAATTATCTAATCCGTCATCATCATTCTCCTTTCTGATAATGATATTATCCTCCTTCAAATTTTAACCTCCTTAAAGTTATTAATAAATAACTTAGATTTACTCAAACACCCATTACTCAAAAGAGATATAGATTGTTTGAATATGTAGAAATTCCAATAATTAACAACTCATCTATTCTTAATATATGGCAATTCCAAGAAAATATTACATTTTTTGACAAATTTATTTTTTTAGTTAGTTTTTATTCAAGATAACTTTTCGTCTAATGTTACGTAAAGAATAATCAAGTAAAAAGAGTAATCTGTTCAATAAAAATAATACTTCAAAAATTATATTTATACTATCAATAACGAATTTCCAAGCTAAAAACAGCAATTTTTTTAATTCTCTTAAATTTCTTGTGTAAATATCAGCATATAAAATCCCAAAAATTGTTTTGCTCTTTTTATGCAATAAAAAGAGCAAAACAAAGTTAATTAATACTTTGCTTTGCTCTACCATTATACATCAAAATTACTAGAAACTTTTATTCATCTTTATAATATATGAAATCTCTAAAAACTCTAGTAGTTCTCATAATTTGAAACCTAACAAACCTGACATAAAATAAAACCAACAAAAACGCAGAAAATGGAGGCACCAATACTTGTAATAATGATAAATCATTATTACATACAAGATAAAAATTTGCTACACAAGATAATATCAATATCAGTAAAAAATAGACAACAAAACTTCTACTCATTGCAGCTAAAGACTGTAATTTTTCAAGAAGAATTGAATTTTTCTTTTCTGTATAGAACTTGCAATAATAATATATAGTATTGTAATCATCGTTTTCTATATTTTGATTCTCACACTTTAATTTATTTTTTAGAGCCTTAAATTCATTTTCGGAGATATACCGATAAGATATTTGTTTTTTATACTTTTCTTTATTTAAATGTTTGCTGATTTTATACATTGCTAAACTTTTATTTTTAATAAACTTGCAAATAATTTCTTGAAAGAGGGAACCTAGCTCTTGAAAAATTAATCCAGTAAAATAACTAACCAACAAAAACACAAAAGTATTATTGGTGTCAACCCCATAATTAGCAATATTTATCTTATAAACATTTAACAAAAGTAACGATGAAATCATTACTATAACCATCCCTGATAAAAGAATAGCAATAATATCATATAGGCCAAGTTTATCGAGAACTTTATCCATAATATCATCTCCACTGTAGCAATATTATCTTAATTATAACACAATCAGTTATTAAATTAATTCTTAAATAAATTATTCTACAAAATTATTTAAAAATATTGATTTTTTAACAACAATGTTAAATAGAGCAAGATTGGAGAAATTATTATGAGTATCCAAAAAGGAGGAAAAGACTTTATAAAAATGGTATTTAAATCTTATAAATATAATCACTCCCATGATTATATGTCAAGCATTGATGGTTCAGAGCATCCAACTGATAAGAAAATTGTTGAAGGGGATAAAGAATTAACTCATGTAATGATGAATGTCACTTCTAAATAAATATACACAATCTTTGAAGAGCGTAGAAGTGGTGTAACCATTGGTGGTGCAATCAAATACTTTAACCAAAAACTTAAAAAATACCATACAAAGCACCGTATATCAAATATGGATATTTTTTATCAATAGATAAATAACCTTAATTCATGAAAAATGTATTTCATTCGCAACTGCAACAATAAGTACTATTTTGTATTCCTATCAAAATCAAATTGAAAATACATTGAATAAATTAGCGGATATACTGCCTTCTATTATCTCAATTTTAATTGGTTTCACCGCAATGATAGTAACTATTCTGATAACAAGCGATAACGATAAAATAAAGTATCTTAAAAACAAAAATACAAAAAATGAAATAAGTAATATGTTTTTACATGGAATAAATTCTATCAATTTCATATTTTCCGTGCTATTTCTTTTTTTGAAACTTACTTAATGATGAGTATTCTTATTTCTATTTTTAATAACATAGCCACCTTATATCTTTCCTTTTACAACAATAAAGACAGCAATGATAAAAAAGATAATAAATAGTAATATTTCCCCGAATTTTCCCTCCGTCTGTAGTTCACTCCACTTAAGTACACCTTAAATAATAGCAATTTTACTTTACCATAATAGCGTAGAATATTTTTAACTTTACGGCATTTTTTATAACGCTTCCCCCTCATAACCCGAAGGTCGTCGGTTCAAATCCGGCTCCCGCAACCATTCAATAAGCACTAACCATAATGGTTAGTGCTTATTTTTTATTTCTGATACTTCTGAAATTTTTATTATCTCCATAACACACCAGCCTGAGCATTGTTACTTGACGCTCAGGCTGATTTTTTTATTACTTGTTATGTTCTAATGCGTATCTTCAATGCAGTACACAAAGTTCGTGAGGTTCATATTATCGTCAAAGGTGAAAGTTACATATCCGTCTTTCCGCTTATAGGTAACATCGCCGTGGGTTATGTTATTGTACATTGGCTCGCCGAGTTCGGCATAGACATCGTCATAGGCGCTGTTGCCGTTTATTTCGCCAAAACCGATGTTTGAATTGGCAAGGTTTCCTGACGAGTAATCAACCGTAATGCTGTAAATTTTATTTGTTTCGGCGGTGACCATAACATTCATACCACTGTAGTAATGAATATACCACTTATCCGACGCTAAAAACGGATCTGAAATTTCTTCGCCAAAGGCATTTTTTACATCGTCAAAATCAGCGTTCAAAAAATTATTGCTCTCAACATCAAGCATTGAACTTTCGGACTTTTTAAGATAAAACTTTCCGCCTATATCCCACATTGATTCGCTGTTCTGATTTGTGACCGTGTTTTCAATATAGATTTCGCCGTCGGAAAACTTGATTTTACCCGTACCGCTGTTCTGCCAGCCGTCATCATCAAACGAAAAAGTTCCTATTCCGTCAATTACCTTTGTTGTCACATTGCTTATTCTCGCAATTCGGTTTTGCGGTGCAGACGAAGTCTTTGTAAAAGTAAATCTCACAACATCGTCTTTGACGGAAATTATCTCAAGAATATTGCCGCCGTTTTGAGTTGCAGTTGAAATATCGCTGTCTTTATCGCACCATATTCCGACATATTTTGAATAATCCGAGGTTTTATTTTCAGCCGTTGTCGTGACCGCAGTTGTCGGAACAGTTGTTGCATGTGTGGTAACATTATCCGATTTGCCACCAAAAATCGTGCTGTTCAAAATTATAATCACCGCAATTACAATGAGCAAAACTATTGCCGCTGCAACGGCAATAATAATCGGCTTTTTCTTTTTTACCTTAATTTCTCCGCCTGTTGTAACATCAATCAGCTTTGTCATACAATACGGACAAAAGGTCGATTCAATCGGAAGTTCCTTACCGCAATTCCTGCAAAATTTTGTATCCTTACCCATAACGCCTCACCTCTTTTATATATTTTAAAACAAAAATCAACGCAATGCAATACGCACTGCGTTGGTTTCGGTTATTCAACTCTGAACGATGAAAGTACATCATCCGTTTCAGCTCTGGCATCAACCATTCGCTGATTTGCGTATTCGTCCTCCAACATTCCGAAACCTGTTGGATGAATGTACATAAAATACTTACCGTCCTTACTTCCGAGTCTGCGTGAATCTATGCTGACCGTTCCGTCATATGTCCAGTCAATAGCGAATAAAAATCCGTCCGAGCCTGTTTCAGGATGTTCGTGATTATACGATTCATAAAAAGTAACCTTATCACCATCAACCTCGTATGTATAATCCTCGGGAACTTCAATTGAAAAGCCGTTAAAATAGCATCTTCCACCACCATTTGAGTTACTTTCGCCATAATCTTTCGATGTTTCAGGCTCGGTCGGCTTGGCTGTTGTAGGCTCAATTGCAGTAGACTTTGCCGTTGTTGGAACATCTGTAGTCTGCGTAATATCATTATTGTCAGAAAATATTTCTTTTACAACCGAGGGGAAATTTCGCCCCTCGGCATCTTGATTTATGCGGTTTTAATCTCTTTATGCCATACATTAAGCTGTTCCTTGCGCTCAACGGTGAAGTAAATCACAATATCATTTCCGCATTCTGTTGAATGCCATTTTGCCTTTTCGTGCACCTCAATTCTGCTGATGAATGCTCTGAGAATTTCAGGCGTCAGTTCCTGAATGTCAATGTACTTCTTTGCATTTTCAATAAAGTCCTGAATCAACTGCTCTCGCTTTTCGTTCTCATCAAGAAAGGCGTTCATCTCATTAAGCTTAGTTTTCAGTTCTGACTACTCGGTTTCATATCCTGATGACAATGATTCGTAGCGTTCAACAGAAATTCGTCCGAGCACTCGGTCTTCGTACAGACAACGGATGATACTTTCAAGCTCTGCTATTCTTTGTTCTGCCGCTTCTTTTTCCCTCAGATAAGTTTTCATTTCACGCTCGGCTTCGGCTCTTGCATTACGGCTTGCTATTTCATAAAATTCTTCGGGATTCTCACGTACATATGCCGTTACCTCTCTCAGTTTTTGAAGTATCACAGCGTGTAAATCCTGTTCGCTGATTCTGTGTGCCGTACAGTAATTATTACCGTATCGCTGATAGGTTTTGCAAAGGTAGTTGTTTTCTTTAGGATACTTAAGCACTCGGCGAAGATACATTCTGCTTTTGCAATCGGCACAATAAACTAACCCGGCAAACACATCTGTCTTACCTGATTTATTCGGTTTTCTTCTTCCTGCAAACCACTTCTGCACCATTTCAAAGGTGGATTTATCAATGATAGCCTCGTGGGTATTTTCAAATATTAGCCAATCCTTGCGGTCGTTGTGAATTTGCTTTTTCAGCTTATTTGATTTGGTGGTGGTTTTGTAGTTCGCCGTTGTGCCGATATATACCTCGTTTACAAGCATTCCTCTAAGTGTAACATCACTCCACAGATAGGGATTATTCAGCTTCAAGCCATTTTCTTTTCTGCCGTATTTGTAGTAGGCATATGCGCTTGGCGACATAATTTTATCTCTTTCAAGAGTCATTGCAATCGTACGGGTTCCCACTCCGTTGACATACATATCAAAGATTCGTTTTACCACGGGAGCAGTGTCGGGATCGGGTACTAACCTGTTATCTTCGGATTTCATATATCCGTAAGGAAGCTTAGAGCCTATCCTTTCACCACGCTCTGCCTTTGCTCTTTGGACTGCCCTGATTTTTTTGGATGTGTCAGCAGCAAAGAAATCATTGAAGTAATTACGGATTCCGATAAATTCATTACAGCCTTTTTCGGAATCAACACCGTCATTTACGGCAATATATCTCACATCGTTCTGAGGGAATATAATTTCAATATATGTACCGGTTTTAAGGTAATCTCTGCCGAGTCGGGAAAGGTCTTTTGTGATAACAGTTCCAATTTCTCCTTTTTCCATATCGGCAATCATACGCTTGAAGTCAGGGCGTTCAAAGGATACTCCGCTGTAACCGTCATCAATATAGAACCGACAGTTGCCAAAGCCGTTATCGGCGGCATATTTTTCGAGCATACTTTTTTGATTTTTAATGCTGTTTGATTCACCCTCTAACTCGTCCTCCTGAGAAAGACGGCAGTAGAGTGCGGTAATCTTTTGTTGGTTTGATTTCATAATTTTTTCATCCTTTCCGAGCCGTTCAGGCTCTGTTGAATCAAACCGAATAGGATTGCAAGTCAACAATACTCCTACTCGGTTTGAATGTCCAGTAAAATATTTATCCCGTTTTTCGTTCAAGTAAATTTTTAATTTTTTCATCGGCACTTGGGTTGTCACCGTTCTCGGTTCCGATAGGAAATACCGATGTGACTAAAAATGTCTTTTTGCCGATTTTAACCTTATCGCTTTCGTACAGATGACGGCGGTTAAACGCAATATCGTTTCTTGTGATTGGTGTTATTCTATTTTCAGTTTCGTTCATGGCAATCCTTTCTTTACATCTTCATACCAAATCCGCCTTGTGGATTTTCTTGTATGTTCTTTCTCTCTTTACGAGGTTTTTTCATTGTAGTGCAGTCCTCTACAGGGTGGTTGCTGTCTAAAATATTTGTGAGATTTGCGACCAGATATGCAATATCATTTCCGTTATTGCTGTAATAGCTGTCGGTATCAAAGCCAGGAAAAACAGTATCCTCACATGATGATTCAGTTTCTCCTCCGCCTGACTGATACTGTATGAATATTTCTCGCTCGTGCTCCCAACCTGTTGTGAAGCATTCTTCGCCGCATTGTTTATCTGACTGACGTAATTGTTCGTCATATCCTGAAGCTCCTTCTTGAAGGTCTGCGCCATTGCATTGGAATTGTCGATAGACTTCTGCAAGGAATTCATCTGGCGGTTGAGGTATATCCGTATTTCCTCTTTCGTAGTCAGTTCTGAAATTTCGTCCAGTATTGATTTCAGCATATCTATCTGTGCTGTCTGAGTTGAAATTAATGCTTTCCAGTTCTGCTCCGTAACCGCTACGCAGGGTTCTGCTTTTGAGGCGATTTGCATTTGCTTTTTGGCTTGTTCCTTTAATTCCTGTGGTGATTTCTTCCCGTATTCTGAATTCATTTTCCATATTCTCCTTAAGATATTTTTCTTCGTGTAATTTATTATCCCTGCACTTCATTCCATTTGGTGTAGTGTAGGTAATGCTTTTTCTTTCTGCCGTCCATTTAACTTCATAGCCTTCGTTCTCCATCAGGCTTATGAAATGTTCCTTTGAGGTTGCATATTTCATAGCTTCATCAACAGCTATTGCAAGCTGTAACTTCCAGCTTTGACCTTTGTCTGCTGAACGATATTCTCTTGCCGACATCTGTTTTACTTTTGGTTGCTTAGGAATTACAACTGATAAACCGTATTTTCTGCATAGGTTGTCAGAATAATCTCTCAACCGTTGTATCTCATTTTTATCTGGATGATATTTCAATCCTGTTTCAGCACTGACAGAATTTAAAATGAAGTGTGAATGTATATGCTCTCTGTCAATATGAGTAGCAACTAAAACTTCATAACCTTTGAATTGCTCTTGTGCAAACTTCAAAGCAATTTCGTGAGCAGTTTCGGGTGTTATAGGTTCATCGGGGTGGAACGACTGAAACAAATGATAGTACATTCTGCCATCAGTTTTTCTATATTGAATTTTAGTATTCATCATTTCATTGAACGCTGACTCTGCTACACAATTCACTCCGCTCACCAGCTTTCTGCCATCGTACAAAGTTTTCTTATCCTGTTTGCAGTAGGCAAGGATTGAAGCTAACCCTTGCCGTGACTGCATTTGTTTGCTTGCGATAAATTTTACTGTTGCTATTATGACCACCTCTTTCTGTCAAGCAAATCGGTAAGTAGTTTATTCATCTCTGCATACTGATTTGTAAGTTCAGCAAGATTAAAGCAAATGACTTTACCCATATTGCAAAGTGTTGCAATTTGATTTAAGTTTCTGCCGATAGCCTTTTGCTGACGGATAATTTCATCAAGTCCGTCAACAACAAAGATTTGTTTTCCGAGGCAAGCCTTCGTTATATATTCGGTTAAAGTTAAATTTGCCTTGTCTGCTTTATTGTGAATCTTCTGTAAATCGGATTCCGATATTCTTATGCTCATTTTTCTGTCTTTCATTTAGGTTTCCTCCTTTGCCAATAAAGTGGGTTCGGGCTTCTGCCCGTATATTGCATTCGGCAGGTCAGCGACCAGCCGAATGCGTTGCTTGCCACAGCTTAAAAGCTGTGAAAATGTGAACCCCAACTTTACGCTGAATTCATAATCCGTTATATAGAATTACTTTCGCTCACAAACCGCCCAAATTTTGATTTTTGCTTGAAGTCGGGTACTTTATCCGTTTTCTCTTGAAAGTCGGACAAACCGCCAAATTCTGCTCAACATCTGCATTAAGGACGATAAGGACGATAAAAACGATAAATCAAACGGCTATATTTTCATCGTACTTATCGTACCTAACGTACTCGCTATCTGAATTATCAATCTCAAAATCATATTTGATTTCAACCTTTCTGATGTTATTTTCCTTATACGATTTGAAATAAACGTGATTATCATTCAAGTCATACTTCCACTTGTTCATCATCCTTTTCAGAATACGAGCAGAAAGATTTTTGCCTGAATAAGCATTATATCGTTCAAGAAATTCCGCATTGATTCCGTTGAAATATTTTTCTGCTTTCATCATCTCAATGAGCAAGTTCATTTCATCAGGCAAAAGCATATTCGGATTCTCTGCGCTGTCTGCAGTCATTTTCCAAGTGCAATCCTCTTTTGAAAATGCAAGCTCAATTTCTCTGTCCTCAATATCTCTTCCCGTGCAAAATAAAGTTGCGTTGCCCTGCGTGCGATTGCTTTTTTTCAAAACAAATAGAGCATCGGCACAGCCAGCTATACCATTTGTACCTGAAATCTCATTGATTGGGTCAGAGTCGCCTTGCTTTCTTAAATGATGAACCAGAAGAATAGCAATTTTCAACTCATCAGCAAGTTTTTTGAGTTTCTGTACCTCAAGATAATCATTTGAATAGCTCGAGTCATTTTTTGCAGAACGGATAAGTTGAAACGTGTCAATGATTATCAAGACAGTATCCATATGCTCATCAACAAAAGTTTGAATCTGTTCTTCCAACCTTTCATCAAGTTTTGAACAATCCGTAACAAAATGAACATCACTCGGCACTTCATCGGTTATCGCTGTCAGCCTGTCCTGCAATCTGCTTTCATCATCTTCAAGTGACAGATACAGAGTTGTACCGCTGTCGGTATGCAGATTCCATACATCTTTGCCTTTTGCAATCCGAACGCACCAGTCAAGAACAAGCCACGACTTACCTACCTTTGGTGAGCCGGCTATAATCGAAAGACCGCTTGCAAGAAGTGAATTGATTATAAACTTCTTTCTCGGCAAATCTTTTTCAACAAGACTTGCACCGTCGATTGAATCAAATCTTGCCTTACTGCTCAACTCCAAATTTAAATTCTTAATCATTTTTCTCCTTTCCCTGTTACTCATACCTCATATGATTTCAAAATATTTTAGCTTTGGTATGGTTATTCAGTTGTAATCCAAAAGCTGTTGGAATTTTTTCACCAGTGTGATACAATAATCTCATACTTTTCAAGAAAAATATATGACAAAATGAATTGAAGTGATTTTTATAATTTTCACTTCAGGACAGAGGTGTATATGGCAAAGCACGAAGGTTTATTATTAAAAATTGATTCCAAAGGAAATATTTCCGGCTATATGCAGGAAAATAACAATAAGATTCCAATTGAAAATACTACTATCAAAAATGAGTTGATTAGTTTCTCAGAAGAAGATTTTGAAGAGTATTCTGAACTGCAAAATGAAATAAGAAAAGTTTACAGAACATATCCTGATGAAAGTGAAGAAAGATTTGCACTGATTAAAAAGTTAACTGCAAAAGCAGAAAAGGCATTGGCGGAATATAGAACTTTTTACGGTCTTTTGAACAGACTTATGATTGAGGATTTTTTAGGAGAGAACGACGGAACTGAACATTATCTGCGTGAATATGCAAGCTATCTTGACCAGATAAAAACCGTGCAGTTTTTTGTTTTGCACTTTTTCAGCGATTTATCAAATCAAATAGAAATTGATGTTAACGAAGATTTCAATTACAACAGCGTACAGATTTCCACCGTATTTTATTTTGAGGATAACAAATCCAGACAGATGTACCATATCCGTAACCTGACAGAGTATTATTTTCTGCTGTTACATTTATTTGTTGAGAACGGATACCGCCTCTGCCGCTGTCAGCTTTGTGGCAGATACTTTGTGCCAAAGACAAAAAAGAAAACCCTGTACTGCGACAGAGTTCTGAATAATGGTAAAACTTGCAAGGAATTTGCGCCGAAATTAAAGCACCGAATCTTGGCAAACAGAAATGAGGTGCTGAAAACTTTTGACACACAGCGAGGCAAAATGTATAAGCGTTATGAAAGAACACTTAACACACCTGGTACTGTGGAAAAGCCTTTAAGTTTTGAGGAATATTACGATTGGCTTGAAAAAGCGAGAACTGCGAGAGATAATTATCTTGAGGATAAAATTTCCAAGGAAGAAGCATTGAATATAATTTGTATTGAGTAAAATTTGCAAAAAGTAATCGGATAGGCAGTCAAATTTCATTGATTGCTTATCCGATTTCTTAATTATTTACTACATCAATGATAATTCTTGCACCCATCCGAAATCCGTTCAGGAATATTTCTCGCTCACTGATTTCAGGAATCTCACGATTGCAGTCCTTGTATTTTTCGAAGGTTTCTTTCTGTACCTCAGTCAGGGTTGCCACAAACTTTTCTTCATTCCTGTTGAGCAGTTTCAATAGTTCTTTGACCTCATCGTCAAGCCTTGAACATTTTTCGTGAGGGAATAAGTTTCCATAATATAAATCTTCAAGTATATCCATATCTTATGCCACCTTTCGTAGAACAAACATATCCCACATAACTTTGCATAAGTCCTGATATACTTACCTTTATTACTTTAATTAAGTTTGAAATTTATTTTTATTATTACTTTACAAAAAGCAATACAAGAAGTATAATAAATATCACAATTTAGTAATATTAAATGCATAAAATCAAAAAATCCCAAATAATTTCCAGTTAAAATATATAATAGGAATAGGAGCATACAAATGAAAAACAAAATCTTATCAGCAATAATATCCATCGTGCTTATGATTTCACTCGTAGGATGTCAGCAGAATAATAAAATTATTAGGCCTGATGTAGAAACAAAAACGGTAACGGAAAACAGCCAAGAAGATTATGTAACTTTTTCACTTGACGTGCCATCAGATTGGAAAGTATTAACTCAAGATTATGTTTCTATTGCCTGTTTTAGTTCGAAAGCAAACGAAACAAATGCCAACGATAAAATTTCTCCCTACAAGTTAAGTATAGATAACTATATCATTCCTTCGCTAATGCCAATTGATGACAAATACAAACAAGCTTATAATGATTTATTTAATGGTAAATATGATGGTATTAAAGATTTAATTTGCGATAATATTGAATATATAAATATAGGCAAAGTAATGGACAATTTCCCGGATGTTACATTTGAAACTCCTGAAAGCATTAGGGATTACTTTAATATACTTGTTGACGGAATAAGTACACCGGATGTTACAATGCCTGATTCTTGGGAGGACAAAGAATGGGCAACCGATTTTACTTTCAGTAAATATAGTGGTAAGAACGGAAATATTATTGCAGTCGAATATTCCTACATAATTATAGATAAAACATATAAAGCTATTAATTGCTATCGCGATGATGACTATTCCGTATGCGGAGTTTTTGATGATGATGCAGAGCTTTCTTCGGGCGATTTAGCACTGTGGGTTGCTGATAATATGGAAATTACCAAACACTATAAAATTGAAGATAATATGCTAAAACAAGAGGGAGTAGATTATTAAATTTTATGTTTTTTAAATCTACGTATTGTAATTACAGCCGAAGTATTTTCCTACTTCGGCTGTTGTTGATGTTGTTAATATATTTATGCTTCCATAAATTCAAAAAGTGCTGCTTTATCTTGAGGTAATTCACTTAAAGGATTCATTTGAGGCAAAATATTTATACGATCAATTTCTGTACCCAAAAAATCTTTAACAACAATTTCAATTTTTTCACTATTATATATATGCGCATATTCATACATTTTTCCATCTTTGCCACAGAAAATTTGAGATACATATTTATCCTCTTTTCGTCTTTCATCAAATGTAAATATAATATCATAGTTATATGAGTTATTTGGTATTATTCCCTTAAATTTTGCATACTGTCCTTTTGCAAAATCATTAACAGTACTTTCCCATACTTGAGCAGAATACATATTAGCTCCTGACCAGCGTCCATAAAGAGCTCTCATAGATTGATTTTTAAGTGATAATAAATTATTAAAGAAATTGCAATACTTTGATTCACCGCATTCAATATTAGCCCATCTTCTACCTGAACTTTTTGCCTTGTAGTATTTAACATCAATATATAATGACTCCCAGCTTTCAGAAAACGATGTAATACCGCCAATAACAATACCATAAATACTGCCAATAAGTGGAGCTTTATCCATTTTATCTACCAAACTATCATCAAAAGCAAGTCCTGAAATAAATTTTGCTACATCAAATGAATTTTTTACTAATCTGGTTGTTTTTTCTTCATTTATATGCTCTTCTTTATAATAAGACTTACCATTTTCATAGTATTCAATCGGATATATTTTTCCATTTATGGGATTTTTAACTGCACCATATTTATATACAGGAGCAGGCGTTGGTGCAGGAGTGCTAGTATCCTTTTTTTCAAGAACAATAGCCTGATAGTTTAAACCTTTATACGCCACTTCAACGGAAGATTTGCTATAGTAGGTTTGTGGTTGATAAGTCAAAGGGTCATTAAAAATATAATGGCTACTATCGTATCCCACTAACAGCAAACAATGTTCGGGGGCTATCCAGTTAATTGTTTTTCCGTTGTAGGTCCACGTAGAACTTATGTATGGAGTATTCATATACATAGTAGCCCAAAGAATTACCGGTATTCCTTTGTCTATGTAGTTAGAACATAAATTTTTCAGAGAAACACCATATAATTGTTTTGCAGTATATTTTTGTCCGGATAAAGCTTTATCCAATGCCTTTTTTATTACCGGTGCATAACATCCATACCCACTCGTATATCTGGGATTTCCTCCAAATGAAATATTGGGATCAAAAGGAACTCCTGTTTTAGTTAAGTACGAATCAATAAATTTATCTACAGATATATCTATGCCAATATGATTTAGTGCCATAACTGTTGTAACACTTTCACATCCTGTTGGATATTTGCCTAATTGGGAAATAAACGGGGCTTGAATTATTTTACTATTACCTATAGGTGTTTGCGGCTTAGTATAAATTTCATTCTCCTCATATATATAAATTTCTACTCCGTTTATATTTTGGCCATCTATACCCGCATAGGAAGCCCCTGTGTCCAAAGTGCCACCTAAATTATACTTTGTCTGTACACTACGCATCCATTTTGGATCAGCATTACTTACCCAAGGCAGCCAACTTCCTCCTACATGCACTCTGTACATAACAACTACACCTGATGTTAGTTTTACATCATCCTTACTATATACTTGAATATTCAATAACTGCACAATGCCACCCGGATATCCTGCATAGTCATTTTCAGTGCTTTTAACAAAAGGATAATAGTATGATTTTCCTTCATTCCAAGTCCTGTATAAAAGGTAATATGGCTTATCCTTGTCGGTTTTAATTTTTATACCATTAATATGAACAGAGCTTGCAGTTGAAGTAAAGCTATGCCAATTAGAATCTTCGTCAATATAGCTAAGTGTTGAAGCTACTTTGCCTCCGGATAAATTACCGATTGATGATGAGATGGATTTGCCATTAAACACATAGATTTCAACACCGCTTATATTTTTACCGATAATTCCGGCATATGATGAACTGACATCCAATGTTCCACCTAAATTATAGTTTTCTTGAACATCCTGCATCCACTCCGGATCAGCATTACTAACCCATGGCAACCATCTTCCATCAACATAAGCACGATACATTACAACAACACCGGCAGTTAGCTTTGTTCCATCCTTACTATATGCACTTATACTCAGTCCCTGAATTGGTTTATTTGGATAACCTGCGTAATCATTTTCTAAACTTGTTACTTCAGGATAATAGTATGATTGTCCTTCGTTCCATGTTTTGTAACGCAAATAAAAATCCGAATTTGAATTGGTCTGAATTTTAATACCGTCAATAGGAGAAGCCATTACTTTATGATTGAAACTTTTCCAATTAGATGTACTATTTGCCATATACTGGGTTGTTATTAATTCTTCAGAACCAACGAAACTACCTGAACCCGCATTTAACGAATCTTCTTCAAAAATACGAATTTCAACGCCACCAATATTTTTACCGTCTATGCCGGCATAAGATGAACCTGTATCTAAAGTACCATTCAAACTATATTTAGTTTTTACATTTCTCATCCATTCAGGATCAGCGTTACTTACCCATGGCAGCCACCTTGAATCAGTATATACTCTATACATAACAATAATTCCGGAAGTAAGTTTTGTGCCATTATTTCTATATACATTGATACTTAACCTCTGAATAGCTTTTCCAGGGGAGCCTGCATAATCATTTTCTGTACTATTTACGGCAGGATAATAAGATGACTGTCCTTCATTCCATGTTCGATAAGTTAAATAATAATCCTTGTTACTGCCTGTCTGTATTTTTATTCCATCTATTTTGGATGACAAAGTGCTTTTTGAAAAAGACTTCCAATTAGATTCATTTCCAACCATATAGCTTAGCGAAGGATTTGATTCACCACCAGAGTAGTTTCCTAACGATGATTCTTTATAAACACGAATTTCCATTCCGCTAATATTCTTTCCGGAGATACCGGCATACGAGCTGCTGGTATCTAAAGTGCCACCCAGATTATATTTACTCCGTACACTATCCATCCATTCAGGGTCAGCATTACTTACCCATGGTAGCCATTTATTTTCTACAAAGGCTCTATACATAACAACAACACCTGATACTAACTTCGTACCATCATTCCTGTATGCTTGAATCTGAAGTTGTTGAATTGGCTTACCTGAAGAACCTGCATAATCGTTTTCAGTACTTTTTACATATGGATAATATCCATTCATTCCCTTATTCCAAGTTCTATATTGTAAATAAAAAGATTCATTTGAACTTGTTTTAATCTTTAAGCAGTCCATAGTAGATTTTGTCTGATCACTAAAACCTATCCACTTTCCACCGTATAAATATGAAAGAGAAATTGCTTGCTTACTCAATAATTTTTTCATCCTAATATAAATAATTAATATTTTTGATCGATCATATAGAACATATGTTCTATATATAATTTTAGCGTATAAATTCAAAGTTGTCAAGAAAATCAATAATACTTTTTTTGCAAACAAGTTAATTAAAATAGTTTTTGAAATATAAACATATTTTTCACTAAATAAAAACGAGATAAACAATAAAGGTCATCTCGTTTAATTACATCCTATTCGGTTTCGAACAATAATTATATTTAACATCGGTTCAACAGTTGTAGGCTCTGCGGTTGTCGGAATTTCCGTTGTAACCTGTTGGGTGGTTGCTTTAACAGCTTGCTCGGCATTATTATTGCCGAAGATTTTCGGCAATAAAACAATTGCACATACAGCCAACACAATCGCAATTGCCGATACAACAGAAATTATGACAACTAATTTTTTCTTTGACTTTTTATCCGACTTTATATCAGTCGGTTTTTCATTAACCGAGGTCATCGGCAAAGGCTTTATCTCTGCACCGCAATGTTCGCAAAACCTGTCGCCGTTTTTAATCTGATTTCCGCATTTTTCGCAAAATCTCGTTTTATTCTTATTATCCATTTAGTCTCACCTCTTCTACATTTTAAAGCAAAAAGCAACGCAATGCAATACACACTGCGTTGCAACTTTCATTTTTATATGCTACTCAACATATTTTTTCTCATAATTTCTAATGAAATTAACATTATACTTTTCAACATCATTGAGCATATCCTCGGTGAAATCTTCGGGTTCAATCGTTCCCACATACCACCATTTATCGTCAAAATAATCTTGTATGTAGTCCGTATTGAATCTTCGTCCTGCTCGGGCATAAATTTCATTTCGTGCGAGTTCAAGCTCATCTGCATCAAGTCCTGCCAAATCGGAATTTGTAAGCTTCCGTGTGCCACTGTCAGGCAATATGTAATCTTCGTCATCGTAATAATCATCATAATCATCGTCAGCATCACTTGAGCCGTCATCAATGCTTTTCGGTTCAGTTGTATTTTGAATGATCGTTGAGGGTTCGGTAACAGCTTGAAAAATTGAAGGTGTACCTTTATCTATGCCGTGTCTTTCGATAAAATCAGAATCAGTAACAAAAAAATTCAATGCAATTTGATTAGCATTACCATTACAAAGCATCGTATATCCATTATAGTATAAGCAAGGAATTAACTTATTATCTTCATCTAACATTTCAGAAATAAAATATTTGGCAACTTTTTCACAGGAATTATAACTTTTATAATCAGATAAAGCATACAACCATGATGCCAATCTTCCTACTGTCTGTTTCACTTTATAAACATCGTCGGTTGTTATATCATTAAGCAAAGAGGGAACAAAAGTTAATGAATATGCAACAACATTATTTTCATCATCCAAGAACAAAATTGTTCCTGTTTTACCATTGAAATCAACTTGCATATATTGAGAAACTTTTTTGCCAAGCAACAGATAATCCTGTTGGTACTTAAAATCGTCAAATTCTACACCTATGCCCAAATCGCCCATAGAACCTACATCATCAAATGCACTCATAAACTTATCTACTGTTTCTTCATTAAATTTATTATCAAAGTAATAGTATCCTTTGCCGTCGATACTGTTATCAACAGTTGTCGGTTCGGTTAAACTGCTTTTTGTTTTTGTATTTGTATTTGAAGAACTGCTGCTATGCGGCACAAACAAGACCAACGCAAGTATTGCCGCAAAAACAAGTGCAACAACACCAAATACTATACCGCCGATTTTCCACTGCCTTTTCAGCTTTTCCTTTTCTTCATCAGGACTGACAACCTCATTAACTTCGGAATCTTCAACAGCCGAGCAGTCTTCACCGCAGTTTTCACAATATCTGTCATTTTCATTTAGCAGAAATCCGCATTTTGGACAACGCCTCATTTTTAACCCTCCAATGTCAAAAAATTATCTGAAAACTTTTCCGTTTTGCTTTGCACCGCAGCTTGGACAAAAGCTTGCATCATCACTTAATTCTGCTCCGCAGTTTTCGCAAAATCTCTGACTGCTTGTGTTGTCAATACCGATGTCTGCGTTTTCAGTCTTTGTATTTCCGCACGCACAGGTTTCGGTGTAATCGGAATTAATACTTCCGCATTTTTTACATTGCCATTCGTTTTCAGCAACATCAACAGGCTCGCCTTTTGACAACTGATACTCAAGCAATTTGGCAGTAGCTTTTGTATGCTGGGTAATACTTGCTAACGCACCTATAAGTAACGCAACAACATGATAAATACAATATTCTATAAAAGCACAAATTGCGGCATCAATCAGATTAATAAAGAATGTTCCGAAATTAAATTTATATTTCACTTCGCCGTAATATGATGTACCGTCAGGTTCAAAACCTGCAATAATTGAAGTAATAATTCCTATTATAATCAAAATTACAAAAAGAATCATACCAAGAGTTTCTACACCGGAACACCAACTCCATAATTCGCTTATCACTTTATCGGTTTTTACGCTGTCTTCAACCGACACGGGACTTTTATGCTTTGCCGTTTCTCTAAACATATTTGCCACTGTTCTTCCTCCTTAAATTAACATCAGTTATTCAAATCTAAAGGTTTTTACTGCATAGTTGAAGGTTTGATGGGCTGTTGAATATTTTTTTACTGATGTTATATCATCTGCGATAAACTCAAGACCTGTTGCCGTTGTATATCCAAAAACATAGCCGTTTTTCTCACCGAGTTTAGTAAAGTTCGGTGCAGGAGGAGATGACTGTGAATACGGACTCTTTGTGAACAAAATAGCTCCCACATAACCCATATCATATTTGTCATAGTTGTACTTTTCGTAGTAACATCTCCATGCATTTGATTGTTTATCATAACAGCCGTCAGGAACTACAACAGAGTACTCTGCAATAGTTCTGTTACCGCTTGTACAAGTATAGTATTGTCTCACACCATTGATAACAGTCACCTTACAGGTGGCTTTTTTGCCATTTGCGGTTGTTGCGGTAATTGTAGTTGCACCTGCACCTTTGGCGGTAACTTTTCCGCCTGACACGGTTGCAACATTTTTGTTGCTTGATGACCATGTTACTGTGCTTGTTGAACCCGCTGAAAGTGTGTACTTGAGCGTAACGCTTTCCTTTTTGCCGATATAGGCTGATGTCTTGTTCAGCTTAATTGACTTTGGCGGATTGTAGACATACTTTTTAGACCAACCTTTTGAATTGTAACCGCTCACGGTGTTGCCGTTCTTATCAATGCAACGGATCGTATAGGTTTCGGTTCTGCCTGATTTCACGGCAGTATCGGTATAAGTTGTCGCAGTTGTGTCCTTGAATCTCTTCCAACCGCCTGACGCAGGTCTGTAATAAAGTCGGTAGCCGTAAACACCTGCGATTTTATTCCAAGTCAGTTTTATGCCGCCCGAGGTGTTTTCAAGCTTTGAAATTGTCGGTGCAACAGGAACATATTTAATTGTCCAACCGTTTGAGTTAAAACCGCTGATTGTGTTGCCGTTCTTGTCAATGCAACGGATCGTATAAGTTTCGGTTTTGTTTGGTACTACACTTGAATCGGTAAAGCTTGTTGCTGTTGTATCCTTAAATCTTTTCCAGCCGCCCGAGGCAGGTCTGTAATAAAGTCTGTAGCCGTAAGCACCGTTGACCTTGTTCCATTGTAATTTTACACCGCCTGTTGTATTTTTAAGGCTTGTAATCTGCGGTGTTGAAAGGTTTACTTTATATTCTTCAAATTTAAAGCCGTTATTATTTGCATATCTTTGAGCGCAAGAATTTATATCGCCGACAATAATAAAATCAGGAATCTTGTAGTTGTTGTCATTTTTGCCGTAATAACCAAGGCTGTAATCACACAGATATGTATCACTTGAGGGAATTCTGACTTTCTTTAAATTCAAGCAATTGTAGAATGCGTAATCGCTAATCTGTTTAAGACCGCTGTTCAGCTTTACAGATGACAGATTGGTGCAATCTATAAATGCCTTGCTCCAGATATATTGTAAGCCTGCAGGAAATTCAATGCTTTTCAAAGAACTGCATCCTGAAAAAGCATATGAGTCAATATGTATTAAGTTTTTTCCGAATCTGATATTTTCCAGGTTTGTACAATCAGCGAAACTGTTTGCTCCGATTTCTGAAATATTATCAGGCAAATAAACACTTTCAAGACTGTTGCAACCCGAAAATACGCCGTCATTAACATAATTTAATTTTGAAGAGAGAGTTACACTTTTTACCCCTTCACAACCCGCAAAGGCATATGTTCCCAAGGAAGAAACACTTTCGGGCAAATCAACTTTTTCAACAGACGAACAGTTTGCAAATGCACTTTCACCTATTGTATTGAGTGAATCATTAAATGTTACATTCTTTACAGAAGAACATTCCTCAAATGCGTTGTTGCCGATTTCTCTCAAATTTTTGTTAAAACTCAAATTTTCAATTGAAGAACAGCCTTTAAATGCCGAATCAGCGATTGTATTAAGATTATCGGAAAAAGTCACACTTTTAATATTATAGCAATTTTTAAACGCAGATTTACCGACAGACATCATACTGTCGGGTAAAGTAATATTCTTTAAGCTTGTACAGTTTTTAAAGCAACTGTCAGGAAGAACCATTAAACCGTTTTCAAAGGTTACATTTTCAATGTAGTTATATCCCGAAAAGGCATCGTTAGGCAATGAATCAACAGTTGACGCTATAACAATATTTGTCAATGAAGGCAAGTTAAGATAACTTATTGAACTAATATCTTTCGCTTTCAAATAAAGTTTTTTAAGGCTTGTACACCCATCAAAAGGACGCCTATAATAATCCCCGTCAATATACGGTATGTATTCAAATTCCTCAATCTGTTCAGGTATTGTAAGAGATTCAAGGCTTTTACAATTATAAAACATACCTGAGGAAATCTTAGTAATACCTTTTCCGAGGTCAACATCAGTAAGTGAAACACATCCCGAAAAAATTCCTCTAGAAACATAATCAACTGTGTCAGGAATAATTACTCCTTTTAATTTGTAGTTATCTCTAAATATATTTCCTATACTATCCACCTTGTACCCATTTACCATGGACGGAATTTCAACATACTCGCTGTCACCTTTGTATTTAGTAACACTTGCAGTCATATCACTGCTGTTATAACTAAATTCAAAATTATCCGGATTTGAATCGTAGGTGGCGGCACTTGCCGTAACAGGCACGCACATTGCTGCCGAAAGCACTATCAGCACGGATAATATGACAGAAATGCTGCTTCTTAGCTTAATTTTACATTTACTCATAATTTTTCCTCCTAAAAATTTTATTTATTACAGACAGCAACACTGCGGTCTGTCAAAGTTCATAAAAATTTCATCTGTTGTAAAATAAGTTTAGCACAAATAATGCTACAAGTCAATAATAAATGCTTACAGTAAATTTATTTTTTTGTTCAAAAAGTTTAAAATAAACTATATATAGGATTCTGAGGTTTTACTTATGAACAAAAACATTGATTATACGGCACTCGGCAAAAGGATAAAAAATAAGCGGATTGAAAAGGGTTTTACGCAGGAACAGCTCGGCGAATTGTGCGAACTTTCTGCGGCACACATCGGTCACATTGAGCGTGGAACAAGAATACTTTCCGTTGATGTTCTTTTCCGTATTTCTCAGGCACTTGACACAAGCATTGACTGGCTTGTATTTGATTCGGTCGAAAACAAACATATGCTTAACGAAATTAACAGCGTGCTTAAAGACACCGACAAAACCAAAGTAACCACATTTCTAAACACGGTAAGAGTTCTTGCCGATAACATTGACAAGTTGTAAACAATTTGTTAAAAATCCACAAAATAATTACCGTCATTGATTAAACTCTAATTAAAGTATAATCAAAGACGGTATTTTTGTCCTGTGCTGTCAGCACAGTTTTATTCTGTTTTAAAGATTTCTTTTCAGTTCTTTCACATTTTGATAGCGGTTGTCGGGAATTGTCTGGGTGCATTTTACAATCACCCTTTTCAGCCTGCCGTTGTAAAGGCGAATTTCAGGTGGCTGACCTGTGAGCATAACATTCATCAAAACACCTATTGCGTAAATGTCAGTCCGTTCATCGGTTTGATTTATTCCGTACTGTTCGGGTGCGGCATATCCCATTGTGCCAATAGCCTGTGTGTCTTTCGACTGATAGGGCTTGTACAGCCTTGCCGCATCAAAATCAATCAGCTTTACATTACCGTTGCTGTCAATCATCACATTTTCAGGCTTAATATCCTTGTGTATAATTTGGTGCGAATGTAACAAATCAAGTGCGTCACAAAGAGATGAAATAACTTTTCTCACACCTGACGGAGAATACAATCCCGTTTGCAGATAATCTGCCACGGTCTGACCGTCAACATATTCTTCAAGAACGGTGACTCCCGTTTCGGTTTTGACAACATCGTAAACATTTGCAATATTTGGGTGTGAAAGCGTTCTAAGTGCAAAGTAAACCTCTCCCGAACCTTTTAATGTGCGTTTTACAATCTGTTTGCCGAGTTCCTTATGCCTGAAAACACAGATTTCCGTTTTATCTGTTCGTTTAAGCAATCGCACAAACTGATATTGTTCATTAATCACCGTATCAATCCAATTATTTCCCATAACATTTCCTCACAATATTTACAGGCACATAACAAAAATATTAGTATAATAATACTTGCTGTGCTTATAAATTGACATAATAAGCACTTTGCAAAATTATAAGTCTAATCGTACTTGATGTGCTTATTATATCATGTTAAAATAGTTTTGGAAACTTACAAAACTTTAATTCAGGGAGTTTTTGATTATGATACGCAAAACCACAACTCAACTTTTAAAAGAACTTGAAAATTTCAACACATTTGAAGAATACGAAAACGCAAACAGGGATTCAATGATAAGCAAAAATCTCTCGGAATACCTTACCGACCTTTTGAACGAAAGGAATCTTACAAAAGCGGAGGTCATTCGTAAAGCCGAACTCAGCGACGGCTATGCCTATCAGATTTTTTCAGGCTTGAAAACTGCCCCGAAAAGAGATAAACTAATTTGCCTTTCAATAGGAATGGGTCTGTCGGTAAATGAAACCAACAGCGTCCTTAAAATTGCAGGGTTCTCACCTCTCTATCCAAAAATCAAGCGTGACAGCATTATAATCATAAATATGAATAACAACAAAAGCGTTGTAGAAATCAACGAGGCTCTCTATAACAAGGGGGAAGATACTTTGAATTAACAATGAGGGGTGCATAATGGGATTACTTGAGAATGCGAGATATTCGTCTATTAAGCGTGGATACGATTATTATAAAAGAGGGAATGTGATTTCCTTTAAACAGACAAGTGAAAATGAATATGAGGGCAAAGTATCGGGATCTGCGAAAAAGCCTTACGATGTTCACATTGATATTATTCATATAAAAAAATCATTTTGTAATTGTCCGTTTGCGGAAGGTAACAGAAAGGTCTGCAAACACAAAATTGCAATATATTTTTCTGCATTTCCCGAAAAAGCCGAGGAATATTACAAAAGTCTCAAAAGCTATGATGAACCCGAGTTTGACGATGATTATGGCAATGATTATTTTGATGAAGATGATGAATTTGACGAAGATTTCAGAGAGGTTGTCTGCGATATTCTAAATCATAGGATTTCAAAAATGACAAAATCGGAGGCTCAATCTGCGCTATATGATATTATTGAGTCAGCCCCCGAATGGATGCTACGGGATTTTGTGAATAATTGGATTTGAACCAATTAGTACAATGGGGTACATATTATGGCAAGAGTTTATACATTTAAAATTGTCTATATAGGATGCAAGAACAAAATATGGCGAGATATTCAGATTTCTTCAAATTCGACAATGGCTGTGTGAAGATTATTAAAGAGCAATACACACAACGCACAACAGCACCGATATTACTTCGGTGCTGTTTTTTGTTTTTATTATAAAGTTTTTGGCTGAATAATCAAAGCTTAATGTTATTCATCTCGTCACCGAGGACATCGGCTATTTCTTTCAGGTGGCCTGTGCGTTTGCCTTTTAGTTTATAGAACTGCAAAAGTCCGTAGCCCGGGTACTCGTTGCCCTCAACCATAACGGGACCGTTCTTTGAAAAGGCGATATCCCAACCGATATATCTCACCTGCGGAATCTTTTCCGCTGCCTCAACAACCATGTCAAGAGCCTCTCGAACGCCTGCAATCTTAACCTCGGAGAACTTTTTGCCTGTCATCGGGTGTTTGTCATAAACATTGCCGTAGTCGTCAATTACATTACTGTCGATTCTGCCGTCTGCATCAAGGCTGAGGTAGAGGTCATTTGTACAGCCGATAACATTCGACTCGTCCTGATTGATACGGAGAGCGTTATTTATTATATGCGCCTTGCCGTCCTTATAGAGCGTAACAACTCGCCATGAATTTACAACGCACGGATTGATTTCGTTGAGGTCATCGCTCTGAACGATTGCTTCCTCAACAAGAAGCTGACCGTTTGCCTTGAGTTCATCATAAAGCTTGTTGCTGTCCTTTACATCGGCAACGGTGATTTTTGAAATGCCGTGACCGCCCTCGCCTGTCGGATCTTTTGCAAAAACGGTTTCTCTGCCGTCAAGGAACTTCCTGAAATCTTCCTTACTGCCTGTGCGAAGGTTGATGAAATCTCTTTTGAGATACTTTTTGAAAAGCTCGTCAAAAACAAGCTTGTCACGAAGAAGAACGATATATTCCTCATCGTTGAGATATTCAAGAATTTTGTAGAAAGTTTTTGCAGTTACAAAGGTTTTTTTCTCTTTAGCCGAAAGGTTAATAAAATCGCAACGGAAATAGTCCGTGTAGCCTGTGCCTCTGATGAGAAAGTTGCGGATTATGTCGAACTTGATATAAGCCTTTGACTTACCGCTGTTCTTGGCGATAATGTCAATGTGCTTATCCATTCTGCTGTGGTTAATATCTCTGAATTTATTCAAAAGCCATTTGTGTACCGAAACTGCCATCTTACTTCTCCTTTACAACCTTACCGTCTTTTACATAAAATCTCGGATTGTTCTTGCCTATATTCACAAGCGCCTCAGCATTGCCCATACCCGAACTTCTGCCGAACATTCCAACTGTTATGCCGTCACCGAGGAGTGTTACCTCGTCATCAATTTTTACCGATGAATCAACCTTAACAGCCGTCATATTCATACACATCTCACCGACAACAGGATATTTTTTGCCGTTTATAACAACCCTTCTGCCGTGATTTGCGTGACCGATGCCGTTGTTGTAGCCGACAGGAAGAATTGCAAGAATAATATCCTCATCTGCCGTATATGACGCATTGTAGCCGAACCACTCGCCCTTGTTCACCTTTTTAAGCTGAAGAATACGGGTTTTCATCTTCATAGCCGGCTGTAAATCTATCTTTACATCAAAATATGTTTCGCTGATGTTGTACTTCTTGATGAAGTAATTGTTTCGCATTTTGCGAAGTTTGTCCTTTGGCGAATTTGAAAGAGAATCGGGGGCAACATTGTAGCCATAGATTGCAATGCCCATTCTCACGCCTGTTGTAAAAGGCTGTTTCGGGTGGGTGAGCATTGAAACGGAACTGCCCATATGGACAATCGGGATTTTATTCAAATCAATAAGCGATGTAAGCTCCTTGAAGTTTCTGACCTGCTCGTCCCAATGGGGATCAAAAATTCCGGCTGTTGCAAAATGCTGATAAATTCCCTCAAGAACAAAATTTGAACCGTTAATCATATCAACGGCAGTTTTAACCTCGTTCTTATCCTTGAAGCCGAGGCGGTTAAATCCTGTATCAATCTGGAGATGAACCTTGAAATTGCAGTCAATGTTCAAATCAAGCAACCTTTTGAGGTAGTCAAGCTCATTCACGGCAATGGTGAGATTAAGCCGCTTTGCCTCATCAATTCTCGAAAGATGAACCGGATGCAGGCACAAAAGCGGAGCGTCCTTGTTGACCTTACGAAAGCTTTGAGCCTCCTCAAGAGAGGACACGGCAAAATAGTTAATGCCGTTTTTGTACATTTCATTTGCCACTTCCATACCGTGGCCGTAACCGTCACCCTTGAGAACGGCAATAAAATATTTGTAGTCGCTGTATTTTTGTGTTATCGCACGGGCATTTGCACCGATTTTGTCAAGATCAATTTCAACATATGAATCCAGCATTCCAAAGCCTCCGTTAATACACTATATCCTTAGAATTATAGCATAACAATTCCTCTAAATCAATACTTAAGTATGGGCGGATATTATACGCCTGTAGATAGCCACGCAAAGATTTGTACAAATTAAAATTATATAAATAAAGCAAAAATTGCATCAATGCCGTATCGGGCATCAATGCAATTTCCTAATCTAACTATCTTCTTGAAAGGACTGCGGTGGCACACCGCAGTCCTAAATTTTCAATTTGCCAACGGCTTGCCGTTATATAAGCCTTACAATATACCTCTGAATTGTGGTTGCGTCAATGACGGTAATATCGGAATCAAAGTTTACATCAGAGTTTATACGCTCTATCTCGTTCTGATTGACAAGACCCACAATTGCTTTCTGAATTACGGTTGCATCGGCAATATTTATTTTGCCGTCACCGTTTGCGTCACCGTAATATGCCTTTTCGGCTGAATTGGTGCTTGCAGTCATAACATAGTTTGTCATACCGATTGCAAGGTTGCCCTTGTCAACTCTTTTTACATACTGCAAAGTTGCCTTGTTGTTCGGAGAATCCGACACGGCAACATACATTGCGTCACCCTTGAGAACCATACCGTAGCAAAGCTTGCCTGATGATGCGGACACACCGTTGATGTCGGATGCGGCAACTGCCTGTCTGCCTGTTTCAACATCGTATGAATACACGGCGTCGGAGGTATTAAAATACAGAGTATCGTTGTATTTTTCAAGGCTCATAAATGTATTTAGCCAATAGGAATTACCGCCTGCGCTCCATCTTTCGTTCAATTTCAGCTTTTTCTCATATGTATTGCTGTCAAGCTTGTATTTTAACAATGCACCCTTGTTAGCTGAAGAATTGTTGTTGACAAAGCCGTAAAATTCGCCGTTGATCTCGCAAAGCCTTGTGTCGAAATTATGGATTTCGTAATTATCATATTTTGTCGAATTTGCACCGTAGCTTATTGTGTAATCATAGTGCTTTGACGGAAGATTCTGAATGGCATTGTCACTCAAAAGGAAGTATGTATGCTGAGCGTGTCCCGGTCGATCATTAATAGGATCATCCCATGTAACATCAACATTATACCAAGCGTTGCCGATATGAACCTTGTTCCACATATGGTTCATTGAGTTTGAATCAACAAGTTCGGAGTCTATTCCGACAAGTGAAAGCATGTAGGAATACGCAAGTGCATAACCTTGACATACGGAAGTTTTTTCAACAAGCGAATTGTAAATATCAGCCTTGTTGTAATCTGATGTGCTGTACTCACTCATAATGGCAAGCTCATCGTGAATTACAAGTGCCTTTTCGGAATCGGTCATATTCTCGTCCACAAGCGAAAGAATTCTCTCAACCTCTTTATCAAGCGACTTTTTCTGTGTTGCGTACTCGCTCTTGCTGATTGTGTACTCGGGATAGATTGACGCAACCTTATCCTCTGACGGATAGTAGGAGTACGAAAATCCCTGATTCACATAGTAAAGCTCCGGATGAGTCAAGGTCAGCACCTTAAAAAATTCCGCAGCATCGCTTCTCGGAACATTAAGACTGCTGATATCAATTTCCTCGTCAAAATTTTTAAGGCTGTCAAGAACCATACCTTCAGCCTTACCGTATTTGTCGTACATTGTTTTATTATAAAAAATTTTGCCCTCTTTCGGCGCTGTGTATGCCGAAGCTGTAAAAATGCCCGTTGACACCGCACAGGATACCGAAACCGCCACCGTGAGAATCATTGCAAATAATTTACCCGCTGTTTTTTTAATATTTTTCATATGTATTTCTCCTCTCAAGCCAAAGAAGCAAAATGCACAAAAAAAATTGATTTTCTCTGACTTTTACAACTAAATTATACCATTCACAGGCACAACAATTCAATTCACATAAACACCGAAGTTATGAACACTAATTTGTCTGTTTATACAAAAATTTAGTTTAATTACAGATAAAACGCAATAAAACACAATAAAACGCAATAAAACATACTAAACTATACCGTCATACAATCCGCTGTCTGCACATACAATCTATTACAGATGTCCCCCTAAGGAGGACAGACAGGAGGGCTGTATGTGAAAGGTATCGTAGAAGAAAGAGCGGCAATGCTCGGTGAATACATAATCGAAAGCAAGGCAACCGTGAGAAGTACGGCAAAAAAGTTCGGTGTGAGCAAAAGCACCGTGCATAAGGATGTCAGCCAACGGCTAAAGGTACTTAACCCTGCACTTTACCGACAGGTGAGGGAAATTCTTGACACAAACAAAAGCGAAAGGCACATAAGAGGCGGTCTTGCAACAAAAAAGAAATATCTGCAAAAGAAAGCATCCGAAAGCGAAAAAAGCTGAAAATCAACTGCAATACGGCTCATACACCATACAAAACCGCATTTTCAGAGTATATTTTGGGTATTTTGGAACTTTACTTTTTATGACTTGCGTTGTATAATTTAATATAGGTGTCATTTGCCCGTTTGACGATTGAAACTTAGAATTTCAGTAAAGATTTAACCTTTTGCCGAAATTCCGATGAGCTGACGCACCTTTGTACTGCTTGCAATCGGTTGCAACTTTTGTTTCGGTTAAAAGAGTGCAATATTTTCAGATTTGTCTATAGTTTGTGTGCGGCAACGCTTAACACAGGCTGTATCCGAGGAGAAATTTAAAATGAGAAAAATTCCCTTTTCGCCGCCTGACCTTTCTCAGGCAGAAATTGACGAAGTTATAAAGGTTCTGAAATCGGGCTGGATTACAACAGGTCCCGAAACAAAGCTTTTTGAAAGCCGTATTGCAGAAAGATGTCACACGGAAAAGGCTGTCTGTCTTTCATCGCAGACCTCTTGTGCCGAACTTACTCTGCGTATTCTCGGCATCGGTCCGGGAGATGAGGTTATCGTTCCGGCATACACCTACACGGCAACCGCATCAATCATCTACCATGTGGGCGCAAAGCCTGTTATGGTTGACTGCAAAAGCGGAAGCTTTGAAATGGACTACGATAAAATGGAGGCGGCAATCAACCACAATACAAAGGTTATCATTCCTGTTGACCTTGCAGGTGTTGTGTGCGACTATGACCGTATTTTTGAGGCTGTTGAAAGAAAGAAAGGCGTTTTCAATCCACGCAACGAGCTTCAGGAAAAGTTCGGCAGAGTTATTGTTATGGCTGACGGCGCTCACGCATTCGGTGCGCAATGGCACGGTAAAATGTGCGGTGAAATTGCCGACTTCACAAACTTCAGCTTTCACGCTGTAAAGAATATGACAACTGCCGAGGGCGGTGCGGCTGTTCACCGTTCACATGACGGAATTGACGAGGAAGAAATGTACAAGCAGTATATGCTTCTCTCGCTTCACGGTCAGACCAAGGACGCATATCAAAAAAACAAAGTCGCATCGTGGGAATATGATGTTGTTGACACTCAGTACAAGTGTAATATGACCGATGTACTTGCCGCAATCGGTGTGGCTCAGCTTGAACGCTACGATCAAATGCTTGAGCGCAGACATCAACTTATAAAGCTTTACAACGAAGAATTTAAGGATTTGCCTGTTCAGGTGCTTAATCACTGCGATGAAAACCACCGCAGCAGCGGTCACCTTTACTTTGTAAGATTTATCGGCAAAGACGCAGAATACCGTAACAAGTTCTATAATATGATGGCTGACCACGGCGTAATGTGCAATGTCCACTTCAAGCCATTGCCGTTGCTTTCGGCATACAACAAGCGTGGTTTCAAGATTACCGATTATCCGAATGCGTATAATATGCACAAAAACCAGCTCACCCTCCCGATGAACTCAACTCTCACAGACGATGAAGCATGGTATGTAATTGAAACATTCAAGCAATGTATGAAAACACTTAAATAACGGCGAGTCGCCGTTCCCGGTTCGTGAAGACAGTTTTATAAATGCGAGAATAAAATCGCCCGAGCGTATGGGAAATTGAAAGTTGATAATTAAGGACGGCGGTGTGCCACCGTCAATAATTTGAGAAGACAGTCAGATAAATAAAATGCATCAGATGCCCGGTAAGGCTCTGATGCATTTTTGTTTTGTATCCTACAGATTGAGTCGCATAGCGAATCAAATTAATCGGGAACTTTTGTTTATCATTTTGCAGACTGTCTTCACGACCACCACTGCCCAATAGGGCAATTTCACCTGACAAAGTCAGATTTCACTCGCCAACGGCGAATTTCACTGTAATGACCGCTTGCGGTCATTACCAAAGTCCGTTTTATCGGACACCTCTTTTGATAAAATATAGATACAGTAAGGAAGGCAAATGAAAACGAGGAGGAATAACAATGCTGAATTTCTGTGTCTACATCTTCACGGCATACACTGTGTCGGGTTCTGTAAAGACGATTATGGGGATAAAAAAGAAACCCACCCACCGCAGAAATCGCCGCAGACGATAATCCACAAAATCAAAGGAGGAAATTATTATGAAAAAGGTTTACGTTACAATCACGGGAATGAAATATTACTACGGTTTCAATCCGTTCAGCATCGGCAAAAAGCTGACATGCAAAAAGGAACACAACAACCCGTATGACAACGAGGCAATTAAGGTCACGATGAAAAACATCGGCACGGTCGGCTATATTGCAAATTCGCCGTACACCAAAGCCAACGGCACAATGGGCGCCGGCGCAGTCAATAAATATGTCAAGAAAAAATTCAAAATCAGAGTAATGTTTATGACATCGACAAAAATCATCTGCGAAGTAATTGACGGTTTCAAGGATAAATATTCCGAAGAAAAAACCGAACCGACAGACAAAATTGAAGAAAAAGAGGTTGTTGAGTTTTGATTACGGTACGGGCGTTCATCGGACATCGGTAGGTAATAACACAAATTATGGATTCAATTTTGAACGCATTGCGTGCAATCGTGTGCATTGCACACGAACGGGCGAACAACTACAATACCACGCTCGGGTATAATATGTTTTAGCATTGCACAAACTATCTACACGAATTGGAAACGGCGGCTCGCCGTGCGGGCGGATAATAATGTGCAGTGTAGTAACATAGTATACAACAGTGCAAAGACATAGTATACAGTTTTATGATAAAATAAACGGTCGGGAAATACAGCTTTGCATTTTGCAATGTATCTTCCCGACCGTAACTTTTCACTATTAACTTTTACCTGCCCGTCAGGGATTGCGCTGTCCGTCAGGACAATTTAGCTATCCGCAGGATAATTTAGCTTGCGTAGCAAATTTAGCTCACGCTTGCGTGAATTTAGCTGACGAAAATCAAGGATTTTCGTCAATACCCCCACCTGTCAAAAAATCTGACAGTCTGATATGTCAGGATATAGTTCTGACTTTCGTGGAAAGCGCTCTGAACCATATCGGGATTATACATATACATAATGCGGTGCTGAACGGCATCCTTGTTTTCGTCAAAGATATAGCTTACCGCCTGAATACATTCCTGATTTGTGCCGATTTTGGTACTGCCGGTATAATGGCAGTTCTCGATAACCGAGGCAACTGTCGGATAACCGTCAAAGCACATTGCATCTTTTACCGACTGAGCAATGAGTGCCGCTCCTATAAAACCGCCCGAACCGAATTCGCCCATGCAAAGTCTTTCAAGAAGATCCCTGTCCTCATCGGTAAGCGTTACCTTGGAGCATTCATAGGTTTTGTCCGGATTGTCAATTGCCACAAGATAACCTGCGTCCCATTGAGATTGGTAATCAACAGGCTCTTTCGGCGGAATTGCCGTAGCAAACGGAACGGTTGCCTGTGTTGTTGTCACGGGCTGAGTTGTCGCTTTTGTTGCCTTTGTGGCTTTTGTCTGAGGCTGAGTTGTTGCCTTGGTTGCTTTAGGCTTTGCCGTTGTTGTTTCAACGGGTACGGTTGTTGCGGAAACAGTTGTTGTCGGAACAATCTTCCGAATATTCGGATTTACCCTTGCCATTGCCGATTCTGTCGGAGTTTCTCCGGCATTGAGAGTACCGTTTGAGCAGACGAACTGCAAAACTACCAAAACGGATACTACAACAAGCACAACCGACAAAACCTTGTTTATATTTTTATTGAAAAACTTCATCGTTTCACCGCCGTTTAATACTTCTAAACACAAATGACGCACAAAAAAACACGCTGTCACACATACAACAATTATACCACGGTATGTTTTTCTTTTCAATTTAAGCATTCTACAAAAATGAGCTGCCTTTTTTAAACAATATTACCTAAGCGGACAAATTATTACCATAAACAAAAGCCGACGCATATGCACCGGCTTTTTATTTTGAAAATACTTATTTAAAATGACTGTTTCTCGGCTCTTCTGTACTTTGAAGGTGTTGTTTCGTAGTACATTTTGAATGCTCTGTTAAAGTTTGAAATGTTGTTGAAGCCCGACATACCTGCAATTTCGATAACGGGAGTGTCCGTTGTAGTAAGAAGCATTGCGGCTCTTGTCAGTCTGAGCTCGTTAAGGTAGTTTACAAATGTTGTATTCATAAGCTCCTTAAAGAGATGCGACACATAGTAACGGCTGAGACCTGTTGTCTGAGCTATTGTATCGAGAGTGATGCTGTCGCAGAAGTTGTTGTTGATATATTCCGTAATTCTGCGGAGAGCACGGTACTTTTTGCCCTGAGCCTCAACATCACAAATCTTAACAAGACCCGATGAGAAAAGAATATAGAAAATGTCGTACATTTTGCCGTGAACAAGAATCTGGAAGAACTCGTGCTTTTCGTTCTCGGCAGAAATAACCGTGTTCATATCGTCAATAAGATTGTTATAACGGTAGTCGCCTCTCGTAACCTTTGCAAAGTGAGTGCAGTTGCCTGTTACAAGACCTCTGATCAGACTCTGCGGAATAAACTCCTGAGTGAGCGATGCAGGATTTGAAAGGTTAAGAAGAATAACGTCAACTCTTGCGTTGCCTGTATTATTAATTTTGTATCTCTGATTAGGTGAAATAAAGTAAATGTCGCCTGTTGAGAGCGAATAAGTGTCAGCACCCATTTCAACGGTCATATAGCCGTCCCTTACAACAGCCACAAGAACCTCGTTGTGAACATTCCACATATTGCTGTCAATAATCATTTCACCGCAGACTACTCTGTAAGCTGAACTGGATGCGGTTGCCGAACGCAAGAAATCAAAATTCATAATAATAACCCCGATTCTAAAAAATTATGTTTTCAAACATTTTGTGTCTAAAAACAACACAAATAATCACTGCAACAATATAATAGACTTTATGCACAATAAAGTCAATAATTACGACAAATGTGCAAAAAATAAATGTATAAACTGCAATTAGTGCAAATTTTAAATATTCCGCTGTCTGCTGTATGTTAATTGATTTTTAATTCTACGCAATAATGTATCAATTTATCTACTGATAATTGTTATGATTGTTTCCGAATCAGACATTATTATTTAACGATTTTAATATGAAATATTGCCAACCGTATGGCAATCAAAATGAATCGTTTACATTTTCAAGCTGCTTTTTAAATTCATCAACAACATTTTGCGGTGATATAATTCTGACCTTTCCGCCAAGACCGAATACCCAAGCGTAGAACTGTTTGCTTGTCATAATATCAACCGATACACCGAATGTTGTGTTGCTTTCCTTTGTAACAAAAATATCCCTGCCGAACCTGTCAACAATAACACCTATGCAGTCATTGTCAACCGACAGCTTAACCGTAGCTTTTTCACCGCCGAACATTGAGAAAACGCCCTTTGAATAATCTGCAGGATCAAATTTTTCAAAGGTCTTTCCCCCGTCACGCTCATCGTCAAGCACCTCGATATCGTCCATTTTGTCAACTCGGTAATGCTTTATACTGTCGGCACAGGTGTCATAGGCAATGAGATAGTAATTCTCATCATCCCAGCACAGCGCCCACGGTGATGCCGTGTATCCGCCGTTCCTGATTTTTTCACGCTTAACAATTCGCTCCGTTCCCGAAAAATCGAGTTCCCAACGGTAGTATTTGAACGAGATTTTGCGGTTGAGTGCTATTGCATTCTGAATTTTGTCAACCGAATAATAAATTCGTTCATTCATTGTTTTGGCTCTGTTTGCGACAAAAACCTGCCGTTGCAGTTCCTTGCCGTCGTGAACACTTGCAAGCCCTTCAAGCTTATGAATGAGGGAAATGCTCTTTTTTTCGGTAATGAATTTTGAGCTTTGAATTGCGTCAACAAGAAGCTTCAACTCGGGCAGTTCAAATTCTCTGCTTGCAACATAATATTTAACGGTTGATGATTTGCTCTTGCAGATGTCCATTCCGAATTTTTCAAGCACCTGCAAATCATCGTAAAGACTTTTTCGCTCCGCAGTAATTCCGTACAACGCAAGCTCTGCCAGAATTTCGCTTGAAGTCAGCCCGTGATTTTCATCGGTCTTTTCAAGAAGAATTTTCCGCAGATACAAAAGCTTCTGTTTTTGCATAGGATTTCTCGACATAATACAGTCCCCCCTCAAAGGATTATATATTTTTATGTGTTCATTATATCAAATTTCAGCCGAGATTTCCATATATTTTTACGGCGAGCCGCCGTTCCCAATTCGTGTAGATAGTTTGTAATATCAAAAAAACATATCATGCCCGAGCGTAGAATTGTAATTGTTTATTTAATCCTCCCACACGGCGAGCCGCCGTTCCCAATTCGAGAACATAAATTTTCTGCCATTACTAACGGGAGAATACGGTTTTCCTCTGCAATTAAACAGTTAAATTCATATAAAATAAAAATTGCATCAATGCCGTTTCGGGCATCAATGCAATCCATTTACCTAACTATCTTCTCAAAAGGACTGTGGCGGCACACTATTTTAACTTTCAATTTAAACTTAACCGCTAAATCCGCTCATCATGCCCGTAAGCATTACGACAAGCGGCATTGTTGCAAGTGAAAATACTGTAGTTGCGGCAACGATACTAACCGACAATTCAACATCCTTGTTGAACTTTGTTGCAAACATAGTTGTTGTTGCGGCAGTAGGGGCTGATGTAGCAATTACGCAAGCCATAGTAATGACCGGTGTGACACGGCACAATGACATTACAACCGCTGTAATCATCGGTAAAGCAATCAGACGGACTGCCGAAGAAAAATATACGCCCTTGTCAGTAAACGCCTTTTTAAAGTCAGCCTGTGAAAGGTAAAAACCTATAATAAGCATCGGGAGCGGAGTGTTCAGAACTGCAAGATATTCAACCGGTTGACTGATTATGTACGGAAGCTTAAAACCTGTAATAAACAGGATAATTGCAAGAAGAACACCGATAAGACCGGGGTTGAGAACAAGCTTTTTGAATGAAAGCTGTTTTTTGTCACCGCTCATTGAAACAAGTCCGTGCGTCCATACAAAAATGTTGAATACAGCAACGAAAATTGAGCCGTAAAACCAACCGTCATCACCGAGAATTGCCTTCTGGAGGGGCAAAGACATAAATGCACAGTTTGAATAGATTGTTGCAAAGCGGATAACAGCCTTACGACTTTCATCTTTATCATGAAAAATCAGGTTACAGATAAGTATTGACACAGCGAAAATAAGTGCAGAGCAGGCAACGCAAATTATAAGTCCGCTCAAAAGTTCAAACGAGAACTCCCGCTGAAAAGCAGATATCATTACGCAGGGCGTCACAACATACAATACTATATCGGTCATGTGACGGGCAGAAAAATCGGTGATAATTTTCTTCTTACCGCAAATAAAACCGACTGCAATCAAAATGAACAGTACAAGCACCTGTTGTGCAATAATAATGAAATTCTCTCCCATAAATCATTCTTCTCTCTTAAATTAATCGCTATCATTTTAGCACAGTTGCAAGAGGTTTTCAAATGATGATGTGCTTTTTTTCGTTTTTTTTGACAGAAAAAACGACATAGTTCACAAATATGAGGTAATAACATTGTGCATTTCAACTAACAGGAATTTTATTTTTTCGCAAATATGTATTAACCGCCGAATTTTTGTACAGTTTATTGACATTTTTTACTCTGAAATGTATAATATTTACAAAAGATAAAACTTTTATTTCTGCAATATTTTATTACTTTGAAAGAAGGATTTATTATGGCAACAACAAAGAAAACAACTGCAAAAACAGCCCCTGCAAAAACTGCTCCCGTTAAGGAAGAGCCTGTAAAAAAGACTGTTGCAAAGGCTGAGCCTGCTAAGACTGTTGCTACAGCTGCAAAGAAGGCTGAACCCGCAAAGACAGAAAATGTAAAGGTTGAAACTGTTAAGAAAGCAGAACCCGTTAAAAAGGCTCCTGTTAAGAAAGCAGCTCCAAAGAAGGTTGCTCCAAAGAAGGTTGCTCCAAAGAAGCCCGTTCCGGTTGAAACAAAGGTTAATTTCTTCGTAGAATATGCAGGCGCACAGGTTCCTGTTGAAGAAGTAATCAAAAATGTTAAGGCTACATACGGCAAGGATGCAAAGGAAATTTCAATCTATCTCAAGCCCGAAGAAAGCAAGGCATACTTTGTTGCCGACGGCAACGCAGAAGAAATGGATGTATTCTTCTGCTGATTGCAATAGATTTTGAATTTAAAACACAAGCTTTAAAGACCGCTCAAAAGAGCGGTCTTTTGTTGTTTTAAGATGAATGTTGCGAAAAATCGTAGTGCGGATATTATCCGCCCCACGACCAAACAGTTAATTTCATATATAAAAAACGGTCGGGCGACAATGATTTGCATTTTGCAAACTGTCGCCCGACTTTAATTTTCAACTTTCAATTTTCCATACGCTCGGACAATTTAACTCTCGCACTTGTAAAACTAACTTCTCGAACGGGGAACGGCGGTTCGCCGTATTATCTGTCTTTCAAATCAACATATTCCTTGTTTTCGGAAATGCTCATATATGCAGGACGGATAATCTTACCGCAGTTGATAAGCTCCTCAAGCCTGTGTGCGCTCCAACCCGTAATACGAGCTGTTGCAAAAAGCGGAGTATAAAGCTCACACGGAATATCAAGAAGGCTGTAAAGAAGTCCGCTGTAAAAATCGACATTTGCGGCAACACCCTTGTAGATTTTACGCTTTCTGCCGATAACCTTCGGAGCCAGTCTTTCAACTCTCTCATAAAGATCAAATTCATCATTGTGACCTTCGGCAAACGCAAGCTTTTTAACAGCACCGTGAAGAATCTGCTGACGGGGGTCGGAAATTGTATAAACTGCGTGTCCCATACCGTAGATAAGACCCTTTTTATCAAAAACCTGCTTGTCAAGGAGCTTTTCAAGATAATCTTCAAGAGCGTCCTCGTCCTCCCAGTCCTTAACATGCTTTTTTAGATCCTCAAACATATAGTAAACCTTTACATTTGCACCGCCGTGCTTAGGACCTTTGAGTGATGCAAGTGCCGCAGCTACTGCCGAGTATGTATCAGTACCCGAAGATGTTACAACATGTGTTGTAAATGTTGAGTTGTTACCGCCGCCGTGTTCCATATGGAGAATGAGCGCCATATCAAGAACCTTTGCCTCAAGCGGAGTATAGTGTCTGTCGGGACGAAGAAGCGACAAAATGACCTCGGCTGTTGACATTGTAGGCTCTGCACGGTGGATATAAAGGCTGTTATCACGCTGATAGTGATTATATGCGTGATAGCCGTAAACTGACAAAAGAGGGAATACGGAGATAAGCTGTATGCACTGTCTTAAAACATTGTCGATTGATGTATCGTTAGCGTTCTTATCATAGCAGAAAAGTGTGAGAACACTTCTTGCTATTGAATTCATCATATCGTTACTTGTGGCCTTGAGGATAACATCACGAACAAAGTGCTGAGGAAGAGTTCTGTACTGAACGAGAAGCTCCTTAAAGTCTTTAAGCTGTTCTTCGTTAGGCATATCGCCAAAGAGAAGAAGATATGTAACCTCTTCAAAACCAAAACGGTCATCCTCAAGAATACCGTCAACGATATCCTTTACATTATAGCCCCTGTAACGAAGCTCACCCTCGCAAGGAACAAGCTTTCCGTCAACAAGCTTATTCTGTGTGATTGTAGAAATATCTGTAAGACCTGTGAGAACACCCTTACCGTCAAGGTCACGCAAACCTCTTTTTACATTGTACTTGCTGTATAAATCTGTATCAATAACGGAGTTATGCGTCATTTTCTGAGCCAGAGCATGAATCTGCGGTGTAACATCCGAATACTCGCTGTTTGTCATAAAAAACACTCCCTTTTAAAATTCACAATAAATTGAAACTATATTTTATATATTATAGCACATTTTTAAAAAAAAGAAAAGGTACAATTCTTGCAGAAGTGTCATAACGATTTTCAACCTTATATGTAGAATTTGCATAATTTTCTGTCTTTTTATTCATCATTATGCAACTTTCGGAATGTTTATTTATAAATGAAGTATAATTTTGACGGATATAAATCTGCAATCCGTCATTTGAGGGTTTAGGGCAGAAAAATACGGAGCAGGAAAAACCTGCTCCGTAAAAAACAACATTATTTTATTACTTGAGATATGCGCCGTTAGTGCCGATCTGACCGTCAATTCCAGTGAAACCGTCTGCACAGCAAACATAAACTCTCATATTAGCCCTACCAACAGAAGATACTGTAAGTGTGCCGTCTGTAACATATTTAACATCGCCTGTAACTGCATCAATATACTTGCCGTTAGGAAGGTTCTTGAATGTAGCACCGCCTGAGATAGTTACACAAGCAAGGCTGTCTGTAGCGCCCTGTGTGTAACGGCGAACGAATGCCATATTACCGTCAACATAAGTCTTGCTTCTTGTATACTGACCCTTCTGAAGTGCAGGAACTGCTCTTCTGATTCGGTTGAGCTGCTGAATATGAACAGCGAGAGGTGCTTCAAGTGTGCTTGCAACAGCACCGCTTGCATTAGAATATGTACCAAAGTCTGTTGCTGTTACGTCGCCCTCGAGGTAGTCACCGAAGTATGCACGACCTGTTGTTGAAAGAGGTGCGTTAGGACCTACGTCCATAGGAACACCCTTTTGGAACTCAAGCTCAGAACCGTAGTAAAGACACGGAATACCACGGAAAGTAAAGAGTACATCAAGGTTCTCAGCCCATGACTGTGTACCGCCGTCGTAACGGCTGTCCATATCAGGACCGTAGTCGTGAGAATCAACATATGTTACATTCCATGATGAGTCATTGTAGTACGGATCTTCTTCACAAGCACGGGTAAATGCGTTGCTTGCATTTGAGAAGTTCCAATGCATCGGGAAGTCGATTACGCTTGTGCCGTTTGACTTGCTGTAATCAGGTGTGTGATACTTAAGACCGTCAAGATAAACATTATCAGATGTGGGCTGATTTGCTGTACTTGCGTTGCTGTCATAGTGCTTAAGTGTAAGATTAATGTTTGCAGCCTGATCATTTGTAAATGAATCGATGTACTGGCTGTCTGATTCAGCCCATGTATAGAACGGAGCTGAAATTGCAGGAATGTTGTGGTTCCAGAATTCACTTACACGAGTACAAACCTCACCAAAGATGAAGAAGTTTTTACCGCCTGTCTTGAGCCATGACGGGAAGTAATACTGGTTAAGTGTAAGTCTTGAAACGTGCTTTTCAGTATCAAGTCTGAAAGCGTCAACGCCCATGTTGATATAGTTGTTATAAACGTCGTTAAGGTAATTAGCAACTGTAGGATTCTCTGTGTTGATATCAACGCAGTCACCGGCAATCTGACCTGTCTGTACAGTCGGGCTTTCCCAGCTGAGGTCTTTGAAGTGGTGATAGTAGTTTTCTGTGTCGTGATTACCGGAGTCAAGCTCCTTAGTATCCTTCATGATATTAAGTCTTGCGGCATACTGATACTTAGGCTCAAGGTCATCGTAGTTCGGGAATGTTTTAGCAAAGTCGCTTCCCTCAATAACCTTCATGCAATCTACAGAAGCAAGATCCTGAATTGAGTCGTATTCCTTTGTAAACATAGGAGCAAGAGTTGCCTCACCGAAGTTACCTGAATGGTTAACTACGATATCCTGAACAATCTTGATGCCCTTTTCATGAGCGGCATCAATAAGATCCTGATATGTAGCGCCGTCGCTCTCATAACGAACATCAACTGTTGAGAAGTCCATTGCATGGTAGCCGTGGTAATCGTAGCCTGACGCATTTGTTACAACAGGAGTAATCCAGATTGCGCTGAATCCGAGAGCCTTGATGTAGTCGAGCTTGTCGATAAGACCTTTGAAGTCACCACGCCATGCGGGATCGCTGTCGGGGTTGTTTGCCTGTGAGTCGTCCCAGCAATGAACATCGTTACCTGTGTCACCGTCATAGAAACGGGTTGTGATTACAAAATAAATTGTGTCTTCACGCATGTCAACACGGTCAAATTCCTGCATATCTTCAGGATTTTTGCTTGACCATCTCTTATTTTTGTACCACCACTCGCCTGTGTTTCTTGTGAGTTCCGCAGACTGCTTTCCGTTTGTAACAAACATCATATTGATTTTTGTTACATCGTTGAAAGTGTACTTGTAGTAGTTGTTTCCCTCGGAAGTCATCTTAACGCCGGGGTACTCCGTGCTGATGTTTTTCGGAAGACTGTTCCAATAATAGATTGTGGGCGTGCCTTCCTCACAGTAGTAATGTACTGTGATTGTGCTTGATGCCGAAGTGTCGTTATCGTCATCTGTATTAGCCGCACTTACGGACATAACAGATACCGTGCAAATTACGCAAATCGACAAAATCAAAGCAAGCAATTTTTTGATTTTTGCCATAGATTTTCCTCCTTTTGTTATACTTTGTACAACATAACATACAATTATATTATAATTTAGACAGCCTCATATATTTTTCTTTTAAAGAATTATTACAACTTTGATGCCGCCAAAGATTAAGCCCTCAATTTGGCTATTATATACAAAAAGGAACGACAGATTCTGTTTTTTCAACTCTTTTAAAGGGTTAAGTCAAATCTGACGCTCCGTTAAATTATATTTTATATTTTCAAGCTTATATTAGGTTCAAACTTTGCGACTATTGCTTTAAAACGAATTTATCAAGTGTGTTTGCAATACCGTCGTTATCGTTTGATTCGCAGATGTAATCGGCAATCTTCTTTACATCGGTTTCGGCATTTCCCATTGCAACGCCGAAGCCTGCATAACCTATCATTGTCATATCGTTGTAGTTGTCGCCGAAAGCGGCAAGCTCTTCCCTTTTAATCTTGAGTTTATCAAGCAAAAGCGGAAGCATTGAACCTTTTGTAACACCAAACGGCATAATCTCAAGAAAATAAGGTGCGCTTTTATATACATCGAGCAAGCCGTCATAACGGTCTGCAAGAATTTTCTGATACTTATCAAGCTCATCGGGTTCGCCTGCAAGAAGAATTTTGTTGATATCAAATCTTACAGATGAGATAAAATCGTCAACAACAACCATTTCAGCCTTGATAACGTCCCTTTCAACATAGGTATAGTCATTAACCTTATTATCCGAGATGATTCGCCTGTCATCGTATGTGTTGATTGTAATGTTTGAATCCTTCAAAACATTCACGATGTCGGGAAGATATTCAAGCGGAAACAGCTTGCTCACCATAGTTTCGCCTGTTTCGCAATTGATAATCCTGCCGCCGTTGAAAGCCATAATAAAACCGCCGAAACGGTCAAGCATAAGGTCTTTTGCTATCGGCATAATTCCTACGGGATGTCTGCCTGACGCAAGAATAATTTTCTTGCCCTGTTTCTGCGCCTCCATAAGAGCATATCTTGTACGGGGAGTAATCTCCTTTTGGGAGTTTGTCAGCGTACCGTCAATGTCAAGCGCTATTAATTTGTAATCCATGAAACCACCCTTAACATATCAATTTCTAAACACAATCAGTATGTTACAGTCAAATTTGACCGTATAAAATATACCACAAATCGCCCAAAAATGCAACTAAAAAGCCGATTTTAGCCCATATAAAAGCTATTTTCACCATTTTTCCGCTTTGTCTTTTTCGCCAACAAAAAGCGGACGAAAAGAGAATTTTCCTTTCGTCCGAAATTAAATATATTCAGCTTTTATTTATTCTTCCGATTTTGTATCGTTGTCGGATTCAGTCTTTTGCTGTAATTTTTCCTTCTGCAAACGGTCTATAATTTCGTTGATGTCGCTGTCCTTCGGTGATTTGTCATGTCCCGTAAGTATGCGGATTATAACGACAAGCTCATCAATGAATATCAGCAGCAGCGCCGCAATAAAAATCAGCAGTCCCCACGGTGAGAAGAAAAGGTTATACAGAGTGTCAATGAATCCGAGCTTACACACCATAATATAAAGCACATCTTCGGTTGAAATTTCAGGGTCGGGAGCATCATTTGCAATGCCCTTTGTCTGTAGCTTATATGTGCCGTCAGCTGTTTTATACGGTGCAACTACAACCTTATGAGTCACGAGAAGTCCCTCGGTCTGCCCACTGCCGCGATAAGTAATAATATCGCCGACCTTGAGGGCGGTCGGATTGTCAACACTCTTTCCGAGAATAACATCGCCAATCATAAGCTCGGGCTGCATACTGCCCGTTGAAACTCGAAGCACGGAATATCCGAAAAGTGAAGGTGTTTTTCCGTTCACCTTTGAACCCATAAACACAATTACGGTCAGCACAAGTATTGCAAGCACTCCCCAGCAAATTATATTTTTAATTATCCGCAGGGTTTTATGTAGCTTTGATTCATGCCTTTTCCTTATTCTATTTTTTGATTTTGGGTGTTCGGTTGTTACAGATGTCACTTCAACCGCATTTTCAACATCGTTATTTTTATCCATAAATTCCTCCACGGCAAGTTGCCGTTCCCGGTTCGTGTAGATTGTTTGCAATGTGCGAAACATATCCGCCCGAGCGTTGTTTTGTGGTTTGCGTAATTATTCGTGGCGGTGTGCCACCGTTCTCAGTTCGTGAAGACAGTTTGTCAAATTCAAAACATATTTCGCCCGAATGTAACATTGCAATCGTTCGTACAAACACAAGCTATCCGTTAATGAACATATTTTATATAACGAAAATGCGTATATATTCGTCAAAACGGGCGGATTTTATTCTCTGCTACCGATTATAAATTATAATAAAAAAGGGCTGTAAAAACAACCCTTTTGTAAATTTAAAAATCTAAAATTTTAAAGCGAGATGTAAACATCATCAAGCGTGTATGTTATTGTTGATGACGATTCATTCTTGATGTACCAATACACCTTTGAAACCGTAGGTCCGTCAGTAGCTTTCGGCTTGATTTCAAGGTTTGTCACAATAGGTGTGTCAACTGAATCTTTGCTTGCAGGTGTAACACTGATTTCCGTGGTTACGGAATAGGTATCTCCATATGCACCGCCCTTAATTGTGGTTGTGAGCTCTGCAGTGCCTTCTGCCACAGGAGTAATTACACCGTTTTTATCGACTGTAAACACGCTGTTTGATGATGACGAATAGCTTATACTGCTACCTATATAGTCCGTTCCTGCAACAAGGCCTGCGTTAAATGTTGAGCCAAGCGGAATATTAATACTGTTGTAACAATTGATAAAGTTAGCACAGTCAGTTAAAGGCTTACCAAAAGAACGTGTATCACAGTTATGGTTACCGTAACTTCCTGATGTGTTGGTCTGCAAGGTAAACTTATAGCAGTTATCAACAGCCAAATTCGGACAATAAGCTTTCAACAGCATATACGGTGTAGCATTAGCACCGGTATTGACATCGTTAGCATAAAATTGCACAACTTTTGCAGTTTTAGGTACATCAACATACAGCACTCGTGTGTTCTGACCGCTGATTGGTGTCATATCAATAGGCTCGCCCTGCCAATTTGGATTTTTTGAGGCATCACCTGTTCCATAACGGATTTTGATTGTTGTAGTGGAATCTTTCCAAGAAGATACATTGTTTGTATCTAAATAAAATCTGTATTTTTCAAGCGAAGTTTTCGTATATGTACTGTTACTACCGACAATATCATTATAAGACCTATATGTCTTGAGCGGTTTGTTGACGCCGACATAAAGTCCCGACGCAGATGCCGTTTTCAGACCTTTTATGAAAAGCGAAACATTCTGTTCGGCATTGCCCGAGTTAGAAATTTCGGTGCAAAAATATCTTCTCTTTCCTGCCTCCAGAGAACCTCCGAATTTAGTAACTGCATTTTCACCGAAAGTAGAGCCGTCATCACTTGACTCAACGGTTTTGATGCTGATGTTCTGACCGTTGCTGATTTTGTACTGACCGCTCCACCTGAGAGAGTCGCCCGATTCAGTTCGAGGACGGCTGAACCATGAAAAAGTCGTGGTCACACCGCAAAGCAGACAAAGTACAAGTCCGAGTGCGATTACAATTGCAAATTTTGATTTCTTCATGGTTTCACCTCCGTAGAATTAATCTCTTTTTTGTTTGGTTACAGTATATGCTCCATTGCCACCGCCACTTACATAATATGCGTTCACACTATCTTCCAAAGTAATATCAACGGTCTTTTCGTTATTGGAACCGTTGCTGAAAATAACTTTCGTAAAACTCTTATCGATGTCAATGTAGTAAACATCCTGTTCCATTGTACCAGACTTTTCAAGAAATGTCATTTTAACACCTGGATAATTTGCATTTTTACTGTTACCATCATTCCAAGCGTAGCAATAAATTGTGCCATTCCACTTGTAACTATTTGTAAAATACAATCTTCTTGTATTGGCTTTTACAAACTTCGCATAATAATGAACCGAAGAAGTTACTAAAATACTGAGTTCGGCATTATCTGCAACCTTATGTATGCAGTCGCTGTCGGAAAACCAACCGGCAAACTGATAACCTTCATTGCAAACAGCTGTTGCCGTAACGGTTGTCTGGTCGGAATATGTATTTGTTACGGCACTTGTGTGCACAACACCGCCAACGCTGACTTTACCGCCTGTAAAGCCGTTTGTTTCCTTAGAGCCTGCTGAATCACAGCTTACGGCATCAAGCACAACTTCATAGCTGGCAAACGGATAGGTTGCCCATTTGCCAGAAGCTTTATCAGTATTACCGGACGATGTTATTACATAGCAATTACAACCGGAATCCCTACCAACTATATCCTCTGTCTGTACAAGTTTATTATTCCATTTGTTTTTCGAGTCATAACTATTATCGCTTGTGTTTTTCATCTTTACAAAAATATAATTTTCACAAGAAATCCAATTATAATCGCTCTCATTTGTAATTTCAGCCTTGTAAACATTTCCCTCAACAAGAGTCATGTCAAACCAATGTGATGTACCACCTTGCCACATATATAAGGCAATGCTTGATGTTTTTACACCATTGTTGTTATATGTTTTCCATTCATTAGGGACTTGCAGATAAATATCACGCTTTTGTTCAACTTCAAATTTAGCATAAACAGTTGTGTTAGCCTTGATAACCGTTGTCAAAGAATTGTTTTTGTAATCGTCTGTATACGGTTGTGTACAGCCAAGGTCTGTGTACCAACCGCTGAACGAATAACCCGACTTTGGAGTAGCTGTCAGTGCAACACTCTCGCCCCACTTTGCAACAGTAGAAACTGTGCTTGCGGCTGTTGTGTTGCCTGCCTGAACAGTACCGCATGCATTGCTGACTGCTCCGTTAAGTACGGCTGAGGCCTTTACCTCAAATTCTTTAAGCTTGAACCTTGCATGTAAAGTAAAGCTATCTTTGATGTTTTTACAAACATAAGTTGCCTTGTTGCTGACTGGAGTAACGCTTGAATCGTTATACCAACCGTCAAAGTCATAACCCTCGGCAGGGGTTGCAACAAATGTTGCACTTCCGTCATAATCCACCGAAACTGTAACTGCAGTTGACGGTCCAACTTCTTTAGGTGCGGTAAACTTTACCGTACCTACTGAATCACCGTCAACAACTGCGTTGACTGAAAATGACTGCGGCTTAAACAATGCGTAGTATTCGCAATCGGCATCGACATTTGTAAGAACAAGCTGTTGTTCCGATGCTACAGAGTTTGTACATTCCCTGTCGGAATACCAACCCATAAACTTATAATTTGGCTTTGTATTTGCAACAAGAGTTACGCTATCACCGTTGGTAACCACCGCAGTTGATGTTGCACCTTCCTGCGAATCGCCTGCCTTAACAGTACCTGCTGTATCGACAATATTTCCGCCGAACACAGCATTAGCGGTAACTTTGCGAGATGATACATCCGAAAACTCTGCATACAGAGTCAAATCCTTCTTTATTGCCGCAGTTTCCACTGTCTTATCTGTGTACTGACAATCGTTAAGAATCTTGTTGTCTGCTTTTATATTGCATTGCGGATCGGTAAACCAACCCTTAAACTCATAGTTGGCATTTGCTTTAGCCGTGAGTGTGGCAAGCGTACCCCACTCAACAGTTGTCTCTATATTTGCGGCAGGGGTATCAGTTCCAAGCTGAACCGTACCGCCCGCTCCGTCGATTTTTCCCTCTGTTACTGAATAAACTTTGAGATTAAGATTGATAATCTTGAATTTTGCATACAGAGTATAGTCAGCCTTTATGCTGCTTACTTTGTACGGAGTCGTTTTACTGACAAGTGTCTGACAGTTTTCGTCCGAATACCAGCCGACAAACTCATAGCCCTCGCCTGCATTCGCAACAAAAGTTGCAGAACCGTTGTAGTTTACCTTGACGGTAACGCTTGTATTAGAAGCCGCAGATGACGGTGAAGAAAACTGTACTGTGCTGTTTTTCTTATCATTCGGATGATTTGCAACCGCTGTTACCGAGAACTGCTTAATCATAAATTTGGCATAATACAAATGATTTGCCTGAATATTCTTAATTGAAAGTGTAAGATCCTGACTTTCCAGTTTTGTGCATTTCTCGTCAGAATACCAACCCTTGAAGTCATAGCCCTCTTTTGGTGTGGCTGTGATTGATGTATTCTGCCCCTCAAGGTACGAACCGACAGTGTATGCGCCCTCTTCGCCGCCTGAAATCTTAACAGTACCACCTGTGCTGTTTGCAACAGCTCCGTCCGAAACAGCTTTTGCCTCAACTTTATACTGTCTTTGGAATTTCGCATAAAACTTATGCTCGGCTGATGTATCATTTGCTGGGTAAGCACCGTTGCTGAGGGTAACTGGAGCTTTAAATTCGGGGTCAGAGTACCAACCGATAAATCTGTATTTGTTGCTGTCGGTCGGTTTTGCATTAAGAGTGACGGTTGTACCCTCTGTAACCTTAACTCTTGTTGCGCCGTCCATACCGCCTGTTACGCTTACTGTGCCCATTGGTGCATTATTATCCTTTTCATCCTTACATGTAGAATAAACGGAAACAATAGCCGGAGGTGCCCAGTAACCTGTGTTTTGTGAAGTAATAACATAGTTCACCGAAGAATTTCTGTTCGGTGCGCTTACGCTGTAATCTTTGCCGTTGTAAGTAAATTTGAATGTAATCGAACGTGCTGCATTGCTGTTAGGATTGGGCAAATATGCAACCCAACCGCTGAGTGACGCATTGTCATTCGGTTCAAAAGTCATTGCTATCGGAGTTGAACTGCCCTGAACATACATATCAACCGCAAGATACTTTCCGTCAACCTGTGTCATAGGCAATGTATTTCTGTCTTCACTTGAGAGGAGAATTTTCTGAACCTCTCCCCATGTGCCGTAGCCGTTATTTGACGAATCCTTATATCCGTAGGCTGTGAATGTCTGTGATTCGGCGTCAACAGCAGTTTTCAGAGTGGTTGTCCATTTTGCAACATAGCTGTTCTGCGGATTCGATGTTACGGTTGATTCGCAGCTGTAGAAGGTAACTGTTGCGTTAGGATTATCTGTATAGTCTGAACCGAGCTTAATAAAATAGTTACCGCTCGAATCCTTTGAAAGCTTTTCATACTCGCTTTTGCCGGCCTGGTTAATCCAGATTGCACGATTGTTTTTGGTAGCCCAACCCGCACCAAGAGATGGATCGCCCGTTGTTTTATCGTAAAAAGTCAATTCTCCGGCCTGGGGACTCTGAGTAATAAGCTTGAAGTTGTCAATTGTAACAGTCTGTCCGGCATACTTTGTCTTTCTGCTGTCATCCTGTAACCACACACGCATTGTAACCTTATGCGGTTTTGAATCTGCAGGAACGGTAAAAAGAGGACTTTCTGCTGTTGAACCCGTGTATGAACCGAAAGATTTTACATTTTCCTGTCCTTTGATATTCAGGTTTGTTCCGGCAACAACCTCTGCCGTGATGTCGCTCTTACCGCAGACAACCGTATTACTGCCGTCACAAAAGAATGAAACACGGAGCTTTTCCTCGTCTGCATCAGCATCGTTAACCTTGATTGTTGGAATCTTTTCAAAATAGAATGACGCCTTTGTTCCCTTTGCGGTAACATTGAAAGAAAAATCAATGTAGTTGACATTCTTATCGTTTACAGTAGCTTTTCTGTATGTAGCAGACGGCTCACCGTTTGCAGTTAAGGTCGGAAAATAAACATCTGTGCCGTTTGCGCTTGTTGCCGAGGCAAGGTGAACATCGCCTGCCTGACGAAAATATTTTGTAAGATCAATTGTATTTCCGTCATAGCCGTTACCGTAGCCGATATTAGCGTTGGTAAATACATAGTTATCAATTGTACCGTTGTTCAAATCAAGCTTAATGGTTGAAATTGTTTCCACCCATGCAGAAACCGACACAATAGCGATTGCCAACACTTCAACAAGTGCCACAATGCTTAAAATCAAGCTTTTTCTCTTTTCTTTGCCCGACTTTTTGCCGATTGCAAACTTTTCTTTAAAATAAGCCGCCAAAAGAGCAAATCTCTCTTTCATTGTGACACCTCCTTTTTATATTTTGCATTATTAATGATACGTTGCGGTATCATCGTTGTTTACTTCATAAGAAACATTGAACGGTGTGGAGAATATATATTCATTCTTTGCCGGAATAAGCTTTGCGGTTGAATCGTTATTGTTCACAAACTTAAATCCGATAACTCGTGAGCCTATTGGCGCACTGCAGTTATCAAGGGTACATCTTGCACCGTCAGAATCAAACTGCATCTCATGCGGTGTTTCTTTGCCGTCATACTTATAAATTACATAAGGTGTATAATTTCCGGTTGCAAGATCATTTCTGAGCCACCCTTTAATCTCCGGAATGTCGAGATATACACCGGTAGTTACATAACCTTCGGAAGATCCTCCTCCGCTTGTCGGAGTTGTGGCTGAAGGTACTGTTGTTTCAACAGTTGAGCCGCCCGGATTATAATCCCAGTATCCGATACAAGGGGACAGTCTTTCTTTAGTACTCTGTGTTACGCCAAAACCGTTACCTCTCTTGGCAGTATAAACAAGGCTGCGGTTACCGTTTACAATTCTGCTTTCCTGTAACTCATACAAATCATTGTTATATTTTATCCAATCTTTAGCCGTATCGCTCAATTCGTTGCTTACACCAACCTTGGTGTGCCATGAGTTATAGATTATATTACTCGTTGTACTGAATCTGAAAAAGCTTATATCTGTTGTTACATCTTTTGGCAACGCAGCTGTCCATGTGTTATATCCGGTTTTATTACCAAGATCTTTCATAACGACAGTTTTCTGAGTTCCATCAGTATCTTTATACTGCATGGTAACTATACAGTCATCTGTTTTAATCCACGGTTTATTTTCGCCCTTATCGCCTCTTGTTTTATCAATAAAGGTGATAGCCTCCATATCATTGTAGTTACTTTCGAGTTCAACATCAATTGTAACCTTTGCGCCTGCATACTTATCATAAACAGACTGATCTTCATACGCACCCTCAAACCACGCTACCAATGTTACATCAAGAGGTTTCTGACCTAAAAGCGTGAACAAGCTTTCGCCTGAATAGAAGTAGAAATCAGAAAATGTCTTGCATGATGAAAGCTTCGTAGCAGGAGAGCCGTCCATATTCGTTGAGCTTACTGCATTATAATTTTTAGCATGCTCGTCAATAAGAGCACTTGGATCAATTACAGTAGGAGTTTTACTGCTGTCGGTAATAAACGCAAGTCTTAACGGACAAGGATCATAGACCTTCTGATTGACAGGAACGCCGTCACCGTCATACTCAATCTCGGTTGAGCCGTCAAACTTACCGAGAACTTTACCGTCTGCCGAAACAATTTTAATATTATAACCTTTGATATAAACATTTGTCATATCTGAATCGGCATTAAGCTTAAATTCCTTATATACATATGTTTTATTCCTGTCGCCTGCCGTTCCTTCACGGAATTTCATGGCAGAGGTTGAATCCTTAAAGTTGCCCTCTGACGGGAAGAACATATTTCTTCCGTCAACGCTTGAAGCCTCTTCAAGCTTAAAATCTTTAACAACAAGGTGGTTTGAAAGATCTTCCTGACCGTCATTGACACGGAGCGCCGCACTTGACTCAAGTGAAAACACCTGAGAATTAATACTTGCCGTATCTTTTACGGTAAACCATGCCACCGTTGTCACAAGCACAAGAGTAAAAACAAGGAACAATGATACATATGAAATTGCGAGCTTTTTTCTGCCGAGAAGTCTGTTATCGGAAAGTGCAAAAAACGAGTTCTGCATTCTTTCTTTCAGTTTCATACTTCATTGCTCCTTTCCTGATTTTTATTTTTTATTGTACATCGCCCTTTGAGAGAAGAAGTTTTGCTTTAAACTTTCCGTTTACAAGGGCAAGTCTTGCCTCTGCATCTTCGCCGTCAACCCACATATTACAGGTTACCATTCCTGTATATATGCCGTTTTGAGTTGAGTCTTTTTCCAAAGTCACAATTTTTTTCTTTGCACCAAGCTCATATGTGTAATCTCCGTTTTTTGCAAAGCCGTTGCTGTTTGCAACAAAAACCTGGCTGAGTGATGAACCGTCGCCGGCGGAAACGAATTTTTTAACCCATTTACCGTCTTTTACATAATAGCCGTGCGAATATGATTCGCCCGAATGCTTGTCTGTGCTTACAGAATACTTTGTTGTATCCGTATTTACATTAAGAAAAATGTTCGGAGCAGGAATCCACAAAAGCTTTGTTTCTTTAGTATTATAATTTGCAACCGAAAACCTTACCGCACCGGTTACGCAGTCTCTTGAAATTCCATTTGAGTCACCGCTTTCACCGAAATCACTCTTATTATCTGCATTTTCACCTGTCAGATTTTTTGCATTCGGACTGATTTTAGATTTACTGTCCAGATAAATATCGAACTTGGATTTTGAACGAACATACAGGTCAAAAGAAAGGTAGTGAACCGAACTGTCTGCACGATCCCAATCGTCAACATCGAGAATAGGAGAAGCAACTCCGTTTTCCTGTTTGAGGGGCGGCTTATAAAATGTGTATCCGTCGCTCGAAACCTCAGTCATCTTGATATCATCAATAAACGAATAATTTTTGCTGTTCAATTCAATCGTATTTTTGTACGCTTCTTTATTCGTCGGAGCCGGATCGCCGTGCTTAACAACAGCAATTTCAATACCGTCAGGCGCATGACACTCAATGTTGATGCCGTCGGCATCTGAGGACTGTTTATCAGTGAACCACGCCTGAATGCCATAAAAGGCGGCAAGTGCAACAGTGAACAGAACTATTAAATTTTTAGCAATCATTCTGCCCGTCTTTCTGTTGGGCGCAGTAGAATTTTTCATTTTTGCCCCTTATTCTACACTATAGTAAACGGCAACAAATCCGTCAGCCTTCAATGTTTTGTTATGAACAACAGTAGTTTTTTTGCCTGTTGACTCACGAACAATGTTTTCAAAGTTCATTGCAAACGGTCTGTCAACTCCTGAGAATGTTATCACAAGCGGAAGCCTTCCGGCACTTTTCAACTTTGAACACAAATCCGAAAAAGCAACTTCAAGGTCTGCCTGCTTTTTATAGATTTTGTAAGCATCTGCACCGTTACGGGAATATCCTGCAAGCATAACACCCTTTTTGCTTCTGCAAATGCAAAGTGATCTTACAGACTTTTGAGCGTCCATAAGCTCGTCTGCGATTGACATCTTGCCGAATTTTGCAAGCTCTTCGGCATATTTAGAAACAACAGCAACACTGCCGAATCCGAAGTCGCGAACGAACAAATCGCCGACATCCTTAATTGACTTGACTTCTTCCTTTGCAAGGCTGATTTTTTCGCCTGCTTTCTTTTCGGCTTTGCGAATTTCAGCCTGAGCCTCTTTTTTAATCTCGGCAACCTTGGCTTTCATACGCTTTTCGCAAGCCTTTTCTGCCTGCTCAACCTTTTTGTCAACCGATTTGTATGCCTTTTTAAGCTCTGACGCATGAGCAGCGTCATTTGCGGCTGATGATTTAAGGTTGGCTTCCTTAATTTCAACAAGCTCATTCCTGTGGGCCTCTTCCTTATCGGCAAGTTCTTTAAGATGCTTTTGCTCTGTTTCATTTGCCTTTGCCGCAAAATCCGCATTCAGCTTTGCTACATAAGTGTTATGTTCAGCCTCTGCATCGTTAAATTTATGGTTAAGCGATTCAACCTCTGCCGAATGAGCGTCGTTCATCTGCTGTTTTTCTTCAGCAAAATCGGCATTCATTTTGTCGACTGTTTCCTTATGCTGAATGCGTTCGGTTTGGAGAGTATCAGTGAGCTTCTCATTTTTGTCAGACAAATCGGTAATCTTACGAGCGTCCTCTTCAATCTGCGCATGACATTTTTCAAGGTTTTCCGTAAGAGCCGTAATCTTTGCAAGCTGCTCGGCAACCTGAGTTTCAAGCTCTGCAATATGAGCCTTCTGCTCGGCGATAACAGTTTCCTGTTCTTTCACCTTTGTCTGCAAACGAGCATTCTCCTGCACAAGCACGAGAATTCTGTTATTTAATTCTACTATTTTTTTATTGAGTGTGTCAATAGTCTGATTGAGTTCATCAATCGTTTTATTCAACTCTTCAATAGTATCTTTTAACTGCTGATTTTCTTCCTCAAGCTCGGCAATTCTCTTTTCTACCTCCATCAACTTGAGTTTTGTCTGCTGGAGTTCAGCCTTAACCTCTTCAAGTCGGTCTTCAAGAGCAGAAACCTTACCTCTGAGTGTGAGAATCTGCTGTTCTTTCTGATCGATTATAACCTTTAAATTATTGATTTCACTTGTAAGGTCAAGAATTTTCTTTTCACGGTCACGGATTTCACGAAGGCGGATTTCCATTTCCTCTTTACGAACAGCCTCAAGCTGTGCCTTCATAACCGCCTCACGGGTTTTTTGAGGTTTTGCAGCCTCCTCAGCAAGACGGGCGTTTTCTGCGTCGTACTGGTCCTTGAGAATCACACGAAGTCCGGGGTTGGTTGCTATAGACATCATAAAATGCTCAAAACCCATTGCAAAATAAACATCTTGCTGAACCGTGTCCGTCATCTTACCGTCATAATCCTCGGTAACAACCTCAAAGCCCTTGCGTTTGTAGCTGTCAAGGAAGTTCCACAGCTCAACCACTTTTTTAAAGTTGGGGTTCTTTTTGAGAAGGTTGGTCTGCGTGAGCGGAGGACGAACCTCAGGCTCTTTTGAGATTTCCTTAATCAACTGAGTGTTTAAAAACTCATTAAGGGTTGTTCTGATTCTTCTGATTCGGTCAAAGTCCGAAAGCTGTGTAACATCAAGAACATCAAGGTCATCGGCAAGAGTTTCATGCGATTCATTTATATAGTTAAGATTAAAATCTACTTTTTTCTCGTTAAAATTAATGTGACGAACCATTGAAATATCGTTATAACTGTCGTTCGGCACATCCTTCATCTTTGAATACTTGTCATCAACAAAGTGAAGCGCTTTGCGAATGAGCGTCATAAGAACACGGTTTTCGTAAATTGCAAAGCTCTCTTCACGCTCAATTGTGAGGATTTTATTGGGTGTTACCATATCACCCTCAACCTTGGCAATAAAGTTAGTGTGCTGCGAAAGGTGTTTAACTGACTCGGGGCCAATCTTTTTTGCAAGCTCAACTCTAACAACATTGTCAACCTGCTTAATAAAACGGCGCTGTTCGTCTATTGCTTTCTGAATGTACGGAAGTGTTTCCTCAATGGCAACAACCCATTCCATGTCTATAACCTTTTCGTTGGTCTTACCGTCGAGTCTGTCCTCGCCTTTGTCGCCGTCTTTAAGGCCTTCCATTATGTAGTTGTAAGTAAAATCATTTTTCAGAATATCCTGCATATTCATATATGCTCTGAAATATTTACTAAAATCAGCCATTGATTTTTCTCCAATCAGATAGTTTACCGTTTATAAAAGGCGCAAAGTCCTTTCACCAAGCAAAGGGCGAACAGAGTTCGCCCTGAATTGCTAAAATTATACAAGCTTTTTAAGCATACGGAGATAATCCTTGCTTTCGTTCATGTTTTCTTCACCGAAAAGCTCGTCAATATACGCACAAAGGCCGTCAATCTCGTCACGGATGTATGAAAGGTTAAGTGACTCAAATTTTCTGAATACTTTACGGGCAAGAACATAATCAAGACCGTCAAGCTCGGTTCCGCCTGTACCGACATAGGCAGGAACAAAGTCACGAAGCTGTTTAACAATACGGTTACCGAAAGCTATACGGAAATGCTCAATAACATAATCGTCAAGGAGAGTAATCTTCTTGATGTTTTCTTCGGAAACAACAAATTGAACCTTAGCGGCATTGAGGATGTACTCAAAATGTTTGTATGAAATGTAAACAGGATCTGTGAGAGGTGCGTCAAAAGGAACACCCTTTGTGTCAATGTTAATCGGCATAGCACGGTCGTAAACCTTATCGGTAATGGCAAAGGTCGAGTCATCGTTATTGGCAGTACCGATATACCACATATTCGGCGGGATTCTGAGCTGACCGTTTACAATATGCTTAGGGTCGCTCGGCCATGAGTTCGGGATAATATCAACAACCCACTCGTCTCTTGATGGCATTTCAAGAATTGAAAGCATTTCTGCAAAGTAATACTCAACTCTTGCGATGTTCATTTCATCAAGGATTACAGCATAGATGTTATCATTGTAGGAAGCCTCGTACATTGCACGGAGAAGCTCTGTTTCGTTAAACTTCTTAGTAAATTCGTTGAAGTAACCGAAAAGCTCTGTTCTGTCACGCCATGACGGCTGAACAGATGCAACGATGGACGGGTTGTTTACAAACTTACCGAATGCATATGCAAGTGAAGTTTTACCTGTACCGGAAATACCCTGAAGGATAATAAGTCTTGTTGATGCGAATGACGCAACAAAAAGTCTGATAAGCTTAATATCGTAGTAAAGACCAAGCTGTGAACAAGCAAAAAGTCTGAAACGCTCACAGAACTCAGGAAGTGTGATATCGTTGTCATAAACCGGCGGAACATAATCTGCCCAAAGCTGGTCGATTTCCGTAAGCTTGTAGAAACGGCTTTCGCCTGTGTCCTCTTCTTCGCCGTTGTTGAGTGACTCGATTTCTTCGCCTGTAAGCTCTGAAATCTCGTTGGGGTTAAGACCAATCTGTGAAACCTTCATAGAGAGAATCTTATCCTTTTCAAGGTTGAGTCTCATAACCTCTTTGTTGAGTGCCTGAACCTCTTTAACAAGAGAATCTGTATCTTTTCTTCTTCTGTGCGAACGAATAAACTTTTTTACAGCGACGACAATAAGCCATACGCAAAGTGCAAGCACAGCAACCAGAAGCACAATGGCAATAATTGCAATTACCCATGCGAGGCCGCCAAGCTCCGTGGTATAGGCATTAATAATGTTTACATAAGCGGAAAAATCAAAGGCATTGCCTACTCCGCCAAATAACCCGGTGATTATTGACCATAATGAGCCAAAAAACTGACCGAGAAATTCAAAAAGAAATTTAAATACTGTATCCACGGTACTTCGTCTCCTTAAAAAAATCTACTCTCATCTTCTTTAGGCGAAATTTTATCGCCTTATGTTGCGGCAATCAGCGACTGCCGTTCGTTTCCGACGGAAACGGTTTTGTGTTAATGATTTGTTTTTGTATTATCAGAAAATCCGTATTTCAGATAAAAAACACAGTTCACCGTTATAAATTAACTGATAATTTCTGTTGTGTTTTTACTGTGAGCTGTAACTGTATTTCTTTCTCAGCTCTGAGACTGAGAAAGAAATATACCGTTACGATAAACGCTATTAGTGCGTTAGGGACAAATTTGTCATAACTTAATCGGAATTATCAGCGGAATTATTGCCATCAGCAGGTGTTTGTACTTCGGGCTCATTTTCCGCCTTGTCCTGATTTTCTCCGACGGAGGCAAGATATTCCTCAATAGCTCTCTTTTTCTGTTCTTCGGTAAGCTCGGCGGAATCAACCGCAAGCTTTGCCTCTTCGAGAGTTTTTTCCTTATTGTAGGCAAGGAGGTTGAGAACAACTCGGATTGCTTCATAAACAAAGAAAATAATCATCGGAAGCAGAACGCAGAGGAAAAATCCAGGCTGAGTTCTGAGAAAGCTTAAAAAGTTACCCACGCCGCCAATCTTCGTACCTGTGTATTTGGCGACAATTGATGAAGAAGTTTGAAGTTCTTCATCAGGCTCCGGGTTAGTTTTCCTATTGTCACCCTGTGTTCTGTAGTAGGTAATGTTGTCATCCTTAACAACCTCAACAATTCGGTGAGTATTGAGTTCGGAATTACCGTTGATATTCTTATAGAAAGTAACAATATCGCCTTTCTTATATTCATATGAAGGATCGTCTGTAACCTCACAGAAAATAAGATCGCCTGTATTAATTGTATCTTCCATTGAACCTGTCAGAACGCTGAGGGGTGCAATGCCGAAAATATTGGGGACCCCTGATGATTTGGAAGTTAGTGACAATGTAACGATTAAAACCGACACTGCCAGAATCAAAATCACAATAACATCAATTACTATGTTTATTATTCTTTTTATAACTTTTTTCATAAGGGGTCTCCAATCGCGGGGTTAAATTAAAAATCAATTACTCTTCAACTATGCTAGAAGAAACATCAAATTTGAGTCCTGGGATTTTCTGGCCGGATTTTGCATCTACACATGCCTCATCCTGACCTTCGAACCATACATACAACTTGTAGTATCTTTCTTCATTAGGCTGCATAACTTCACCATCAGCTGTTACATCAACATGGAATCTATTCTTTGTAGTGATCGCTGTACCCTCAGTACCCTCTGTGTCGATAATAGGCTTATAAGTCTTAACTTTAGTAGAATATACATTGTTGCCCAATGCTGCATAATCTTCAGCGCCTACCTCTGTACCGTTGATAGGAACAAGAGCTACACGAGCATACTCAGCAGAGGCTTCGTTGTTAGCTGTATTTAAATAGAAATCAATATCTACATTCTCGACGGCAGCAGTACCGTTATTCTTCAGGTTAAGTTCCTGAGCAAAAAGAAAATCAGACGGAATTACGCCTTCTGCAGCTGAAGGAGCAACAGCCGCCAAACTGTCCTTATCAATGGTACCTTTAAGAGAGTCATTTGCTGTACCTTTTACCCATGATGTACCGTTACCTGAAGCAGGGTACATTGTTTTGTTGTCTACATCATATGTAAGGTGTGATGTCCAACCGACTCTGGTATTATTAGAAAGAAGAAGTGTACTTTGCTTTGTAGTCTTTGCACTAAATTTATCAGCATAAGGATTTGTGCTTGTTGTGAACCAAGCAAATGTTGCTGTACCAAGTGCGAGCATTGCCACGAGGAGCATTGCTACGGAAGAGATTAATAATCTCTTTCTTGATGTTGTTTTCATAGAGAAATTCCTCCTAAATAAAATAAAATTAATTTTTGTCCCTAAAACACCATAGGGATTTTTTACTATATCAGTGCCGAGGCACATAATACCAAGTTGATGTAATACTGTGCCGAAAATTACGGCTTTGCTGTGGATTCTTCATCGTCACGAACCGAGAACAGCATTCTCATTCTGACATGACCGTTACGGATATCGTCGATACATTCGGGATCGTTACCCTCAATCCAAATTACGATTGTGTATTTGTCAATATCGCCAACCTTGAATTTTTCGGTTGATGTTTTATAAACTTCCTTATCGCTTACAAACTTTGTGCAATCGGTTTCGGCTTTGCTTCTGTCTTTGTACTGACCTTTGCCGTAAATTGCACCCTTGCCGTTTTTGTAAATCATAACTCGGGTTGCTTCATCTGCCGACTTAGCCGCACCTGTGATTTCAAGCACTGCGTCATAGTCAAGCTCGACCTCTCCGTTATTTTTACAATAGAAAGTATAAGCAACATAGTTTTTGCCGTTGTGCGCACCGTCCTTGCTTGTGTCAAGGTCAACAGGAAGCCATGAATATGTAATGTTTGTAACATCCTTAACCTGCTTCGCTGTAAGTGAAGCACACTGAGTTTTGAAGTCAGCGTCTTCGCTAAGCACGATACCTTTTTTTACGGCAGGAGAATCAATGCTGATAATCAAGTCGCCCCATTGCGTTACAAGCGTTGAAACAATGAACAGAATAAGAAGAATGATTATGCAGACCGAAAGGATAATGCTCAAAAGCCGTCTGCGCTTTTTGTATTTTACAATCTCGATTGAATCATTTTTTACATGAAAATGTTCAATCTCGGCATCTGCCATTTTCTTATCATTTAAGCGACTTAACTCCTCGGGAGTAATCGGTTGTTCAATTTTTGTTTTCTTTTTTCCGAACAAGTTTTTCTCTCCCCTCAAAGTTGTATCCGTTTAACTGTCGGATTGTGCGTATTTCATTAACCCATAATTTTTCTCCTGTCTGAAATCTGCGTTGAATGACAGCTTCTCCAGGGCGGGCGGCCGATGACCGCCCCTACGGGATCTTGTTTAATTATGATATTGGTTTATTGTCCTTATCGCATCCGACAAAGCCAAGCTGTACAGAAAGCTGTGCATCCTGAACATCGTCATCACACTCGGGGTCGTTACCCTCAATCCAAAGACGAACTGTTACCTTAACAGGGTCGAGCTGATTAAGATGGAAAAGTCTTGTGTTGTTTGAGTAAACCATTGAACCTGACGGCAAATCAAAGGTTGTCTGTCCGTTTACGGGAGTGCTTCTGTTCGGCTCATAAATTGTTGTGCCGTTGCCTGTTCCCTCGGCTGTGAAATCAACTCTCGCACAATTTACTACATCAGCCTTTGCACCGGTTGATTCTGTCGATACCTTTGTACCGTCATCAGCGCCTGCTTTTGTGCTTTCGGTTGTGAGGTGAACCCACATTTCCTCGGTTGCGATGAAGTAGCATTCAAACTCAAGGTAGCTGTGCTTGTTAGGCTCTCTGACTGTGCCGCGCTGATTGGTGAACTCTGTACCCTCTCTTGTTGTAACAGGGTCAAGCACCGTATCTTCAAGGCTTGAACCGTGCTTTTTAAGGTAATCGTCAATCATTTCATTTGTGATTACCTTGCCGTATTTTTCAAGGTCTTTTCCGTGGTTTTCCATACTGACTTTAAGTTGTGCGGCAAGGCTGATATTGAGGTCAAGCTTGTCCACACCTGCAAATGTATTTACCGTGAACCACGCAACCGTTGCTGTTGTCATTGAAAGAAGGGTTATGATTGCAACAAAAACAATCAGCCTTTTTCTCTTTTTAAATGGAACTTTATCGCTGACCATCTTATCAATAATCCTGTTAAAAAGGCCCATAAAAAACCCTCTCCTCTTAAAAAATAATGCACTAAAATGGCACACCGCTGTACAAAATATAATAATATTCTATACCTTCAACGCACATTTTGCAATATTTATTTGTCCTCTGTCATTTTTTTTGGATAAATTCACAAGATTTTCACATTACATTTGTGCATTCCTCTAAACTTTTCTTTTTCGATTATATTTTAACGGACTTAATCTGCTTGTCTTTTATTCATATTCTAACCTTTAAAATGATATAAAAAAACAAAAAATCCCCTTTAATTAAGGGGATTTTAGGTTTACAATAATAACAAACGACATTTAATTAAACTTGAGGCAAAAGTTACAACCGTGTAACTTATTTTGTTATATTGCTGTTTTAAATTATTTAATTTTGTTTTCTCACTATTTTGTACTCATCATAAAGTTGAAAGTAATGACAGGTGTCTGTGCTTCGGGTTAAAAACCTTGCCATTTCGTCCTCGTCAAGGTTGATATTGCAATAATCACCGAATTCGTCATCACTGACAAAGTTTGCACAAAATTCGCATTGGTCAGCCATTCTGCTCACCGTCCTTTTTGAGAAACTCATATTTATTGTAGGTGAACGGAACATAATTCTCGAGCTGATTGAAAACCTCTTCTTCGGTATCGGCAATCGTGTAGAGTCTGTTACAGGCGTTGGTCATAAACTTTTCACTTACGGCATTGTCAAGCATTGCAAGCATTGAGTTATAGTAGCCTTTTACATTATATATAATGATAGGCTTTGTGTGTCTGTTAAGCTGCTTTAGTGTGAGAACCTCAAAAAATTCTTCAAAAGTACCCATACCGCCGGCACAAATTACAAAAGCGTCCGCTTTATCTTCCATAATACCTTTGCGTTCACGCATTGTATCTGTTACAATAAGTTCGGAGCATTTGTCAAAAACAACACCCACATCAATAAAAAAATCGGGTGTAACTCCGATTGTGTAGCCGCCTGCGCTGTATGCGCCTCGGGCAGATGCGCCCATAACACCGTATTTCCCTGCACCGAAAACAAGGTTGTAGCCCTTTTCGGCAATCTTTTTGCCGAGATGCTCGGCAGATTCAAGATAGATTTTGTCAATTTGCTCACTTGATGAGCCAAAAACGCATATATTCATACCTATTTATCCTTTCGCATTTGCGTTGTGTTTTTTCTGATTTTATCCAAAACAACCGTCGGTTATCTGAACTTAGTTTGAAGATTGCGACAGATTACAACCATCCGCAATTAGATTATACATCTCAAATACACGGCGGTCAAGCAGTCAGAACAACGGCAATGCACAATTTACACAGAATTTATTTTTTCAAAACATTTAAAACATAAAAACTTATATAATCATTTTATTCAACGGAGATTACATTATGTCTGCTACTTCTTCAAAACTCAAAAATCCGAACGATTCAGTTATGAATCAGCGCGTAATCAAGCTTGCGTGGCCGATATTTTTACAGCTGTTGCTCGGCATCTCACTCGGCTATGTTGACACGATTATGCTCTCAAACTACAACGAAACCGCCGTTGGTGCAATCGGCAACGCAAACCAGATTCTCGGTTTTCTGACTCTTGCCTTTAACATTATATCAAGCGCAACGGGCATAATCGTCAGCCAGTACCTTGGAGCAGGTAAAAAGGAAAAGATGAATATGATTTACACGGTTGCGTTGTCATTCAACCTTGTGCTGAGTATTGTAATCAGCTTTGTTGTATTCATATTCAGCAGAAATCTGCTTGAGGCAATGCAGGTGCCTGCGGCAATGCTTGACGAATCGGATATGTATATGCGAATAGTCGGCGGTACAATCTTTACTCAGGCGCTTATTAATGCTTTTAACTCAATTTTTGCAAGCAACGGCAAAACCGTTTTCGGTATGATTATCGGTCTTGGAATGAACATTATCAATATCTGCGGAAATGCTCTTTTGCTCTACGGACCGCTTCAGGTTCTCGGACTCGGTGCGTCGGGTGCGGCTGTTTCCACATGCGGAAGCAGAGTTATTGCGGTAATTGCATCTGTTATATACTTCTACACGGTTATCAAAGGCAAGTTCAGCCTTAAATATCTTCGCCCGTTTCCGTATGATGTTCTCAAAAGCCTTCTTAAACTCGGCATTCCGACAGCAGGCGAGAACATTTCCTACGACTGTTCACAGCTGTTTTTACAGGCATTCATTAACACAATGGGTATCGTTGCAATCAACGCAAAAATCTACGCTAATATGCTTTCAATGTTCACATATATGATTGCTCTTGCCGCTGCAAATGCAACACAGATTATTGTCGGTCACAGCGTAGGCGCTCACGATTACGATTTTGCATACCGCAGAGTGCTGAAAACTTTGCGTTTCGGTATGATAATTTCAATCTCGGTTGCAATTGTAAACTGGTTGATTTCGCCTTTTACGCTCGGACTTTTCACAGGCGATAAAGCTGTTATCGCACTCGGTTCATCGGTTATGTTCATTGCGATTATTCTTGAATTCGGCAGAACGACAAACCTTGTTATAATCAACAGTATGAAAGCCGCCGGCGATGTTAAATTCCCGACTGCACTCGCAATTTTTTCAATGTGGCTTTTGAGTGTCGGGCTCGGCTGGCTGCTCGGAATTTATTTCGGGATGGGACTTACCGGAATTTGGATTGCCATGGCTGCCGATGAAATTTTCAGAGGCGTCGTTGTGTTTATCCGCTGGATAAAGGGCGGTTGGAGAGGCAAAAGGGTTGTGCTTGAAGATAAATCAAGTCCAGCCGAAACGGCAGAAGTTACTGCTTAATCCGACAAAGGAATATGATACCATAAAATAAAGGAGATCAAAACTATGAATTTTGCGGAATACAATGTTAAGGACGCAAACCTTGAAGAAGTTTTGCTTGCACTCAAGTCGCTTGATACGGTTGAGGCTGTCGCACTCGGCGGTTCTCGTTCAACAGGTGCAAGTGATGAAAATTCGGACTACGATATTTATGTTTACTGTGCTGAAATTCCGACAGCCGAAACAAGAGAAAATCTCCTGGGAAAATACTGTTCGATTGCAGAATTCGGCAATCACTATTGGGAGAGCGAGGACAACACGGTTATGAACAACGGTGTTCCCGTTGACATAATCTACCGTGAAGTTGACAGGTTCGGTCGGTATATTGATACGGTAATCAAGGGCGGCAAGGCTTTTAACGGCTATACAACCGCATTTTGGCACAATATCAAGAACAGCAAGGTTCTTTTTGACAAGACAGGCACTTTCACAAAATTCAGAGATATGGCGCAGATTGACTTTCCGGAAAATCTCCGCAGTGCGATTATCAAAAACAACCGCAACCTTTTGAACGGAAAGCTTCCGTCATATGACAGGCAGATTAAAAAGGCTCAGGAGCGTGGCGATATCGTCAGTGTCAATCACAGAATCACCGCTTTTCTCGAAAGCTATTTTGATGTTATCTTCGCACTCAACCGTCAGACACACCCCGGTGAAAAAAGACAGGTTCAGCTCTGCAAAAAGTATTGCACCCTCTTGCCAAAGGATTTTGAAGAAAACATAAACGCTCTTATGAAGTCAATCTCAGACGGCGGTTCATATGAAATCGTCACAGCAATGGTCAATAACCTTGATGAAATTCTTAATGATGAATTTAAGTGAATTTGATACACTATTATATACGGAAAAGGTTGTTACCAACAAATGGCAACAACCTTTCTTTGTATTGTAATTTCTCTCAGTATGAATATTTACAAATTATTTTATTATGTCAATTTATTGGTATGGCAGCTATATCTTTCCAATTATCCGGGAAACCCATACCCTCCAACACAAGTTTTGTATACGATTCACCTATATCTGAATTAAGCCTCGTTATCGCAGTATTTAATAGATTCAAAAAGTTCTCATAGTTAAATGTCGGTAATAAGTATTTCAGACAAATCAACACAGTGAACAAATCGTTTTTACTTTTCGGGTTATATTCAGAAATCTCATTATAAACATCTAATTTCTTGATAGATTTTTTGGTTTTGTAATTATAAAGTCTTTCGCCGTGTGCACAAACATTTCTGAACTTGGATAAAACATTTAACATTGACGATAGTTGATGCGGATAAATTGATGGGAATTCTTTTGCAACCTGTGATTGAAGTTTTTGATTTGAAAAATTATACATCTTTGACAGATTACCAAAAGTCAAAGTTTGCATAATAACCCATAATGGAACATTTTTATACTTAGTTTTATTATGATGAACATACTTATATCTTGATGAATGTCTAATAATGCCGTTAAGTATTGATATGAAGTTATTTACGTCGGTTTGATACTTTGAATAATTATAGTTATTTGCGTCAAGATAATCATTTTGTTTATCGCCGTATAATTCACAGAAAGAATATGAATATAACGATTTTATATGTTTTTCAATATGTATAAATTCATGTAAAAAAATCTCTCTCATATAATCGTCAAATTTATAAAGGTTAATAATCCCTTCAAATGATGCATCAGATTTGTAATCTCCGTTCTTTGCAATCTTAAATATATCTTTATATCCGGTAATCAAGGAATAATAACTATACCGTTTAAGTTCCGATTTAGCAATCTCATCATTTATAATGGATAATTTTTTCTGCTTTAATAAATCAATCTGTTCATCGTAAGATAAAAAATGTTTTTTTATTTCGCTCATAAAAAGAAAAACCCCCGTACCATAAGAGTACAGAGGTTTTTCGGTTGCAGACCCGCAGGTTACTACAACGCGATCACTAGTTAATAGTATAACCAAAAATGTGATTTTTGTCAACTAAAAAATAACTAGTAATAAAAGTTTATTCCATCTGTACAATAATTATGCAAATTATTTTTATTTATAATTAAGTTGATTAAGTTGCCGTACAATTTCGCAAACACAGACAGTAGTAAATGAAGTAATTATATCCCTATTTTTAGATAAAAAGCGCATGTGCCATATTATTATGACTATATAAATTGATACTCAATTATACATCTCATCAAAAATTTCTTTTGCCGTAACCGCATTGTCGGTTATGGCATTTTTTAATTCGGTGATATTGTCAAACTTTTTTTCGGGACGAATGAAATCAAGCAAACGGACATCGGCTGTCTGACCGTATATTTCACCGCCGTGAAAGTCAGGCATCCATGTTTCGCTCAAAAGCGTTGTTCCTCCCACCGTCGGCTTTACACCGATATTAGTCACACCGCAATAGACCTTTCCGTTTTCAAGCGTAACGGCAGACGCATAAACACCGTATTTCGGCACGGCAAGATTTTCGGGAAGTTTCTGATTGATTGTCGGAGTACCGAGTTCTCTGCCAAGTCTTTTTCCGTGAGTGATCACGGCAGAAAAGCCAAAATATGAACACAAAAGCTTGTTCGCACGACGAATGTTTCCCTCGCTCACAAGCGAGCGGATAAGTGTTGACGAAACAACATCGCCATCGTCACGCTCAGGCTCAATCACTTTAAGCTCCGTGCCGTTTTCGTCACAAAGCTTTTTGAGCAAATCGGTATCGCCTTCTCCGTTTTTTCCGAAACGATAGTTAAAACCGCAGACAACAAATTTTGCGTTGAGGTCGCCGAAAATAATTTTCTCAACAAAGTCCTTTGCAGACATATTCATCAGCTTTTTAAAGTCAGGACTGAAGGTATGTTCAATACCCAGGCTTTCAAGCGTTTTCAGCTTATCTTCCGTTGTCATAAGCGCACCCTTAGAAGATTTTCCGAGAACCTCCTTCGGGCTTTGAGCAAATGTAAAGCACACGGGCAAAAGTCCGTTTTTCTTCTGCTCAACAGCCGAGAGAATAACCCTTCGGTGTCCCTTGTGAAGTCCGTCAAAAAATCCGAGAGCAACGGCAGTATTCAATTTTTCGTGTTCTGAAACAGTAAAATTCTGCATATATATTTCCTATGATTAAATTAAATTTTACCGCTTTTCAAAAGTGCGGCAGTCTTTAAAACGGCAATCTGTGTTTTGGCGTCGGGAATCATATTGTTAAGCACCATTTCAACGGCTTTGTTGAGGGAGATTTTTTCAACATTCAAAAACTCACCCTCGTCAAGCTTTTGCTCACCCTGTGACTTTACCCGACAGGCATAAAGATGGATAATTTCCGAGGTGTATCCGGGAGACGGATACACCTGACCGAGAGAAATGTAGGAGTAACCCTCAAGTCCCGTTTCTTCAAGAAGCTCACGCTTTCCGTTTTCAAGCGGAGTAGAACCCTTTTCAAGCTTGCCGGCAGGAAGCTCAAGCACAACCTCCTTGTACGGATAGCGAAACTGCTTTACAAAAGAAAGGTTATTGTCCTCATCAAGAGCGGCAACGCATACTCCGCCCGGATGATTGACCACCTCCCTCTTTGACCTTTTACCGTCAGGAAGCTCCACTTCGTCAAGGACTATATGCAGAACTCTGCCGTCAAAAATTTTCTTGCTGTCAAGAGTTTTTTCAAAAAGCTCCATAATTATGCCTCCGTTTTAAAGATTGAATTATCGAAAGGAAAGGATTTTGTTATGACCGATTATAATGTTTTTCCCGATTACAAAACACGCAAGGAAATCATAAACGAGCTCTGCGACAGGTACAAGTTCATCAAGCATTGCTTTGCCGGAAAAAGCGTGTGCGGAAGAGGAATTGATGTTCTGCATATCGGCAACACCAAGAATCGTGTACTCTACTGCGGCGGTTTTCACGGCTCGGAGTACCTCACAATACTTGCCCTGTTGAAATTTTTTGAAGAATGTTGTGAGGCAATGGAAAGCGACAAAACTGTCGGCGGATGCAAAATCGGGAATTTTTTAAGCATTCGAGGTCTTACGATTGTGCCTTGCGTAAATCCCGACGGCACGGAAATTGCCTTGCATGGCAGTGACGCCGCATTCAAATACAAACCGCTTGTCGAAAAGGTCTGCACCGATACATATAAATGGCAGGCAAATGCCCGTGGAGTTGACATCAATCACAATTTCAATGCGGGTTGGTGCAGGCTTAAACAGCTTGAATTAAAGAACAATATCAAGTGTCCGGCGCCAACAAGATTCGGCGGCAATCATCCCGAAAGCGAACCCGAAACTAAAGCTCTGACAACACTTTGCCGCAATATTGACTTTGAACGGGCAATCGCTCTGCACAGTCAGGGACGGGAAATTTACTGCTCATTCGGCAGACACACACCCGTTCTGAGCTTTCGGCTTGCGTCAATGTTCTCACAGGCAAGCGGCTACAACATAGCCTTTCCCGAGGAGATTGCCACAGGCGGCGGCTTTAAGGATTGGTTCATCGAAAAATTCCGCCGACCTGCCCTCACCATAGAAATGGGACTCGGGAAAAATCCCCTCCCCCTCTCCGATTTTGAAGAAGAATACAAAATTCTGCAAAACATTCTCTGTCTCGGAGCGGTGGTTTAAATTATCTGATATAATTCAAGGGCAACCTCGGTTGCCCTTGTTTATTTTGTTATTTTTAATAACTTTGATTAATTTTTATCGTCCTCATCATCAAAGAAAGAGATTGAGTTTACGATATTGTCAACAGCCTCGTCTGAAATTACATTCGGCTCGTCAAGATATTTTGATCTTTTTTCAATGCTGTCAATAGCCATCTGCATCTGCTCCTGGGGAGTTGACGGTTTTTTCGGAGCGTCGTAAATCTCGTTATCCTCCGGATTTGAGATATTCACATACTCCTCTTTTTTAGGCTCTTCTTTAACCTCGGGTTCTTCCTCAGGCTCAACGATTGCAGGTTCATTGCCGTCATCGGGAACTTCAACTTCCTCTGTCACATCTTCCGCAGATTCCTCTTTTACGGGTTCTTCCGCTTTTTCGGCAGATTCATCATTTTTTTTTGACTTGTCAACGCCAAAGTTCGGAGCATCGTAATTTTCGTCAATCTCCTCTGCGGCAGCCATAATTACCTCACCGGGAGCGTCAATCTGCTTTTCTCTTCTCGCCTCGGCAACAGCCTTGAGTTCATCAAGGTGATTTACAGGCTTTTCAACCTTTTCGCTGTCCTCATCAAAATAGATATCATACCATACGAGGAACACATAAATTGTCCAAACTCGTCTGCTGTTATCTTCTTTTCCGCTGAAATGACTGTCGAGCCATGAAACAAGGACATCTGTATTGAAGAATTTCTCGGCAGTTTTGCCCTTGAACTTTGTCTTTACAACATTATAATACTTCTCGTCACGGAGCCATACTCTTGTCGGTACAGGGAAACCGAGTTTCTCTTTTTCGGCAGTAGCCTCAGGCATATGGCGAACGGCAGCCTTACGCATTGCATACTTTGTGTTGTGCTTGTTGCAGCGCAGTTTTGTCGGAAGCGATGACGCAACCTTGAAAACCTCCTTATCGAGGAAAGGAACACGAAGTTCAAGCGAGTTAGCCATACTCATTCGGTCGGCTTTAAGAAGGATGTCGCCGACCATCCACATATTGATGTCGAGATACTGCATTTTTGTAACATCGTCATACTTACGGCAACGATAATAATATTTTCTTGTAAGATCCTGTGGGCGTGTTGCAATTGACGGATCTTTCAAAAGCTCCTGCTTCTGCTTGTAGTCATACATAAATGCGTTACCGATATAACGCTCCTCAAGCTTGTCACAGGCACGGATAAGATAATCTCTGCCCTTGATGTCGGGGAGCTTTCTGCAAATTGCTCTTATTGCCTTTCTGATGCAATGCGGAACAATTGTCTGATAAATTTTGAACACTCTCGGATCGTTGTAGCAAGTGTAACCGCCGAACAATTCGTCTGCACCCTCACCCGAAAGGACAACCTTTACATAATGGCTTGCAAGACGGGATACAAAGTAAAGTGCGATACATGACGGATCTGCAAGCGGCTGATCCATATGGTACTGAACAGTCGGAACAGCGTCCCAGAATTCTTCACTTGAGATAAGGTGAGTGTGGTGTTCAACACCGATTTTTTCGCTGAGATTTTTTGCCCAGCTGATTTCGTTATATTTTTCACCAAAGTCAAAGCCGACTGTAAATGTTTTCTGATCGGCAAAATATGTTGAAACATAGCTTGAGTCAACACCGCTTGAAAGGAAACAACCAACCTCAACATCGGCAATTTTGTGAGCGTTTACGGAGTTTTCAAAGACCTTTTCAATTCTGTCAACAGCCTCTTCCTCCGTCATTTCTTCATCGGGATTAAAACGAGCCTCAAAGTAACGGGTAGTTTCAACCTCGCCGTCCTTGTACCAGAGATAGTGACCGGGCATAAGGCAGTAAACACCCTCAAAGAAAGTTTCGGGCGGAACTGCATACTGGAATGAAAGGTACGAGTCAAGTGCCTTTCTGTTGAATTTCTTTTCAAACTTAGGATATTCAAGAATACTCTTGATTTCACTTGCATAGACAAAGTCATTGCCTATCTGAGTGTAGTGCATCGGCTTAATACCGAAAAAGTCACGGGCAATAAAAAGTGAATTATCCTTTGTGTTGTAGATAGCAAAGCCGAACATACCACGGAGTTTTGGGAGCATATCTTCTTTCCACTCTTCAAAGCCGTGAACAAGCACTTCACTGTCTGTATCTGTATAGAACTTATGACCTTTTGCGATAAGTTCTTTTCTCAAATCCTTGTAGTTATAAATTTCACCGTTGAATGTGAGAACAAGGCTTTTATCCTCATTGTATATAGGCTGATGACCTGCACCGAGGTCAATAATGGAAAGTCTGCGAAATCCCATGGAAATATTGTCGTCCGTAAAAAATCCGTCCGAGTCGGGACCACGGTGAGTGATAACCTCTGTCATATTTCTGATGACATCGGCTCTGTTTTCAACCTGTCCCATAAAGCCGGCTATGCCGCACATATCACAATTCCCCTTTCAAGGTAATTTTCAAAATTAACCGCATTAGACTAATGCCCTATTTTAAACATTTTATCACAATTTACTCCCAAATTCAACTGTTTGCAGGCATAAGTTTCAAATCAAAGCAACGCCCCTCAGCCTTTTTTATTCTTTAAGTATTCATCAAGCAAATCCGCTGCATATCTGCACAATTCAGGACACGGACGGGCGGCATAATATTTTTCTGTTCTCTCAGACGGAGTCGGGGTATCCTTTGCCTTTGCTCTCATGCCGAGAAGGTCACGGCAAATGATTGAACCGTTATCCTCTTTGAACCTTTCGGCAAGCTGCTGAACCTCGGTGTAGACACGCTTTTTGTCGGCATTATCCTTGCTGTCACTGTAACCCCTTGCAAGGCCTAAAGCCATATACATTCCCGTAACAGTACCGCACACCTCACGCATTCTGCCTATTCCGCCGCCAAACGGAGATGCAAGCATAAGAGCAGTCTGTTCATCAAATCCCAAATCGTCACAAAATGCAAGCAATACAGCCTGAGCGCAGTTGTAGCCCTGCATAAAATTATTCTTTGCAATTTCACCTTTTGTCATACCAATTTCTCCTTTTAACAAAGCAATTTCATACAAGCCAAGTATAGCACCGAAAACCGCATACTGCAACGATTTTTTGCTTGTGAAAGAGATTGCCATATGTTATAATTTAGGGAGTTATGATGATAAATAAATCAATATTGCTTAACCGTAGCGGCGGTCAGTGACCGCCATTCGCTTTGGTTGCAAAACCAAAACGAACAAATATACATCTGCAATAAGCGTTTTAATCAATAACATACGATAAACAAATGGTTTGTATTTAATCGAACCGATTTTACAATCGTTTCGATTGGCGTTCACTGAACGCCGCTACTGTTTGTACAAACGGTAACAATGCTACGCTCGGGCAAAATATGTTGCGGATTTTTCAAACTGTCTGCACGAATAGGGAACGGCGCTACTGATTTGAGTCACAATTTCTCCCACAGATTTAATCAAATACGGTTGCTTTATTCGGCAGAATTGGTATAATAATTTACAGAACATAACTCATTAAAATTCAGACATTAAAGAAAAAGGTGATTAACATTGTCTTTTCCACAGGATAAAATAAGAAATTTCAGCATTATTGCTCACATTGACCACGGCAAGAGTACGCTTGCAGACAGAATTCTTGAGCAGACCAACTCCGTTTCCGAAAGGGATATGGAGGCGCAGCTGCTTGATGACATGGACCTTGAGCGTGAACGTGGCATTACAATCAAGGCGAGGGCGGTAAGCGTTATCTACAAAGCCGATGACGGGGAAGAATATCTTTTTAACCTCATCGACACCCCCGGTCATGTTGACTTTAACTACGAGGTTTCCCGTTCACTGGCAGCTTGTGAGGGAGCTATTCTTGTTGTTGATGCATCACAGGGCATTGAGGCGCAGACTCTTGCAAACACATATCTTGCCGTTGACAGCGGACTTGAAATTGTTCCCGTTGTCAACAAAATTGATTTGCCGAGTGCCGACCCCGACAGGGTTATTCAGGAAATCGAAGATGTAATCGGTATTCCTGCCGAGGATGCTCCAAAAATTTCCGCAAAGGCAGGAATCAACATTCACGCGGTTCTTGAAAAGGTTGTTCACGATATTCCTGCTCCGACAGGCGACATCAACGCACCTCTGCGTGCATTGATTTTTGACAGCTACTACGACAGCTACAAGGGCGTAATTATATATGTAAGGCTCAAAGAGGGACAGATTCACCCGGGCGATGAATTCAAACTTATGGCAACGGGCAGTGTGTTCAATGTTGTTGAGTGCGGACTTATGCATGCAACCGCCCCCGAAAAGACCGACGGTCTTTATGCAGGCGAGGTTGGTTACATCACGGGTTCAATCAAGACTCTTGCAGACGCAAAGGTCGGCGACACGGTTACACTCACATCAAATCCCGCAGAAGAACCGCTCCCCGGCTACCGTGAGGCACAGCCTATGGTTTTCTGCGGTATCTACCCTGTTGACGGCGCAAGATACGGCGACCTTAAAGATGCGCTTGAAAAGCTTCAGCTTAACGATGCGGCTCTTTCGTTTGATCCCGAAACATCGGTTGCCCTCGGATTCGGTTTCCGTTGCGGATTTTTGGGACTGCTCCACATGGAAATCATTCAGGAGCGACTTGAAAGAGAATATCAGCTTGACCTCATCACAACCGCACCGAGTGTAATTTACAGAATCACACGCACAGACGGCACGGTTGAGATGATTGACAACCCGACAAACTACCCCGATCCGTCACTTATTCAAATGGCGGAAGAGCCTGTAACAGACGCTCACATCTATGCACCTAAGGAATATGTCGGCAATATTATGGAGCTTTGTCAGGACAGACGAGGAACTTTTGTCGATATGCAGTATATTGATGCCGACCGTGTTGATTTACACTATGTACTTCCGCTTGCCGAGATAATCTACGACTTTTTCGATACGCTCAAATCACGCACAAGAGGTTATGCATCATTCGACTATGAGCTTAAAGAATATGTTCAGAGCAACCTTGTTAAGCTCGATATTATGCTCAACGGCGAAGTTGTCGATGCACTTTCGTTCATCATTCACGCCGACAAGGCATATTCAAGGGCAAGAAAGATGGCTGAGAAGTTAAAGGAAAAGATTCCGAGACAGCTCTTTGAGATTCCGATTCAGGCTTGCATCGGCGGTAAAATTATTGCCAGAGAAACCGTAAAGGCTATGCGTAAGGATGTACTTGCCAAGTGCTACGGCGGTGATATTTCCCGTAAGAAAAAACTCCTTGAAAAGCAAAAAGAAGGTAAAAAGCGTATGCGCCAGCTCGGTTCTGTTGAAGTTCCGCAGGAGGCATTTATGGCGGTTCTCAAGCTTGATACGGATTAACGGTGAAGATATGAAAGAACTTGCTATGTTTTACAACTTTTCGGACGAAAGACTTCGCAAGGCAAAGTTTGCACTTATGCCGTTGAAAATTCAGGTTAAAAAGGTTGAAAAAGAAGATTTCAATCAGCCTATCGGTTTCCTTGCAGGCATCAAAGGCGTTGAGCCTGCGGCAGAAAAGTTTGACGGTGACGGCTTTGACGAAGAAATGATTGTCATGCATAATTTCACGAATAAAACGATTGACTCGCTCATCAAGGCACTGAACAAATGCGGTGTTGGACGAGTTCCGCTCAAGGCGGTTATCACTCCCACAAGCAAAGACTGGGACAGTCTGACGCTTATCAAAGCACTTAAAGCCGACCATGAGGAAATGCTTAAAAAATTGAAAACGAAAAGTTGAAAATGGAAAATGAAAGTCGGGAAGACAGTTTGCAAAATGCAAAACATTGTCTTCCCGACTGTTTTTATTTATATGAAATTACCGCCGCATTATTACAATCACTTTTTAAGAATTTTCTCAATCAATTGTGCAACACCATCGTTATTATTTGACGGGATTACAATATCGGCACGGTCAAGGCATTTTTGACTTGCATTTTCAACAGCCGCACCAAGTCCCGACTCGGCAATCATGTCGGCATCGTTATCTGCATTTCCGCAGGCGCAGACATTTTCCATGCCGATATTCAAAAAGTCACACAAACGCAGGAGTGCCTTCGCCTTTGATGCCTCTGCCGACATAATCTCAACAAAATGGTCGGTTGAAGTCGTAATTTCAACGCTGTTGCAAGCCTTTTCGATACTGCTCCACAGCCTGTTGCGAAGCTTTTCGTCCGTACTTATAATGCTGATGAGGTCAAGCTCATTTCTATGCTTGCTCAAAAAGCTTCTCATATCGACAATCTTTCCGTGGCATGAACGGGTGTATTCAAAATATTCAGGCTCACAGCCGTAGTCAAGCGGTCTATGCACATATCTGACATCGGCATATGTAAATCCGTCAATAAATCCCTCAAGAATAACATCGTCATTACGCACAGCGCCGAGAATTTTCAACACATCATCGGGTAAAATCAGCGAACGGTGAACCGTTTTACCACACTTGCTTATTACAGCACCGTTCGAGGTAATCGCATAGTCCAGACCGACAATGTTCATCACGCTGTCGGGCATCATGACGAACGGTCTTCCGCTTGCCGCAACAACGGTTATTCCGCTTTTGATCGCAGATTCAATGGCAGTTTGCGTTCGTTTGCTCAAGGTGTCGCTGTCGGCAAGAGTTGTGCCGTCAAGGTCAAGCGCAATCAGCTTTATATCTTTCATCTTATCCATACAAATCCCTCTGTCAGATTTTCTTCGGGCAAAATCCGTTCATACAACATTCTTCACATTTTGCCTTTCTTGCGGTGCAGACTGCTCTGCCGTGCAGAACAAGTCGGTGACAAAAGTCATTGCTTTCATCGGGCGGCAAAAGCTCACGCAATGCAAATTCAATCTTTTTCTGATCCTTTAAATCGTGAAGTCCGAGCCTTTTTGTAATGCGTATACAATGTGTATCAACCACAACCGCAGGCTGACCGAAAATGTCACCGCACACGAGATTTGCGGTTTTTCTGCCGATTCCGGGGAGTTTTGTCAAATCGTCAATATTATCGGGAACGACACCGCCGAAATCGTCACAAAGCATTCTTGCCATTTCGACAATATCTTTTGATTTAGTCTTATAAAGTCCGCAGCTTTTTATATACTCAGCAACTTCTTCGGGAGTTGAGTCGGCAAAATCCTGAGCCGTTTTGAACCTGTCAAACAACGAAGGAGTGACCATATTAACCCTTGCGTCCGTGCATTGAGCGGCAAGCCTTGTTGCAATGAGCAGCTGCAACGGATCTGTGTAGACAAGCGAACATATTGCGTCGGGATATTCTTTTTTCAAGGCATGAACAGCGTTCACGGCAATTTCTTTTTTAGTCATAAATTCACCCCGTAATTTTAAAAAATGCAAAAAAATGCGATTAAATACTGTTTTCTTCAGTATAACACAAAAATTCTGCTATTGCAATCAGGATAAAAAACTGGTACAATAGACACATAAAAGTTAGAAATTTGTTTCGGAGGACAAAACATGTACAATAATTACATTTTTGACTTATACGGCACGCTTATCGACATTAATACAGATGAATGGAACGATGATTTGTGGAAGAAAATTGCCATTCTCTATGCCTACAAGGGTGCACACTACACATATGACGAGCTTAACGAGGAGTACGACAGACTTGTTCAGTCTGAAAAAAAGACTGTTCTCAAAAAGTCTCCCGACACAAAAGTTGTTGACATTAAAATTGAAAAGGTTTTCCGCAAGCTTTTCTCACAGAAAGGCGTTAAGGTTACAAAAGCCGAGGTGCTTTTTATTGCCGAGGCATTCCGTTGCTACTCAACAAAGTACATCAAGCTTTATGACGGTGTACTTGATCTTCTCGACACTCTCAAGGCAAAAGGCAAAAAGGTTTATCTTCTCTCAAACGCACAGCGTTCATTCACAGAAAATGAGCTGAATATGTTTGATCTGACAAAATATTTTGACGGCATTTGCATCAGCTCTGACGAAGAATGTTCTAAGCCTGACGAAAAATATTTCAAAACACTTTTTGACCGTTACAGACTTGAAAAGAGCGAGTCAATTATGATTGGCAACGACTATATCAGCGATATCGGCGGTGCGGCTGATTTCGGTATCGACAGCCTGTACATTCACCAGAGCATTTCACCCGAGATTGACGGCGAACTCCGCAGTACATATAAGGTTATGGACGGCGATGTGTTCAAAATCAAGAAACTTATTGTAAAATAACAAAAGAATTCAACTGCACCTGATTTTACGGGTGCAGTTTTGCTATAGGGTGATAATATGGATTGGCTTAACATTTACGGATTGCTTATTTTGGTGGTCATTATGATTCCCAACATTATTTATGCAATAAAATGCAAAGACGGCTTTCAAAATAAATTTGAGAACAAAACACTTGAATTGTTTGAACAAATCAGCAGATTTGGTTCATTCGGCTTTATGGTAATCAATGTGCTGTATTTTGGATTTTGGTTTGACAATGCACTTTCGGTTTATCTGACAGTCAACGGCTTTCTTGTGTCGCTTTACTGCATAATTTGGTTTGCTTGCGGCAAGTCCGAATCGCTTTTTAAAGCTCTTGCTCTCTCAATAATCCCATCTGCAATATTTATTTTCAGCGGTATAATGCTACTGCACATTCCGCTCATAATCTTTTCAATACTTTTCGCAGTCTGCCACATCACAATCAGTTATAAAAATAGTATTTTATAGAGCTATACGAATATTTTAATTAAAATTTTGCACACTATAACAAAGGAAGTGTGCAGATGAAACGCAAAGTACCCGATTACAAAAAGATTTTAACACCAAGTGATTTAGAGCTTAACACCTGTTCAAATCAGGATTGCACAGGGCTAATCCCAACAGCAGTCAAAAATCCCGCCGAGGCTGATTCATACGAAGAACTCTATCCCTACATCAGCGGTGTAGCACCGCACCATGTTCGAGAAGATAGTAAAAATAAGGAACAACTTTAATCCCGAGATGTACTATATTAAGATGATACTCAAGACCAATCAAAAAACAGCGGAAGTAATGTGTTTGTGCATTACTTCCGCCGATTTTATATTTTCAATTTTAATCTGAAGAAATTATTTTGTATAGCCGTGTTCTTTACACATCATATCGTAATAACCGACTACGAAAAAGTCTGTATGCTCATTTTTAACATACGGACCATAGGTAATGTACGGGTACCTTGGAGAAATATTATAGTTACCGTAAGCATACCAACGCATTGTATCATCAAAATACTGTATACCATCCTGCTCGTCAAGGAAAATATGATTGTTTCCAAAGTCGCCATTAAGACCAACAATAAATTTTTGTAAATCAGTAGCGGCAATGACCGATATATCGCTTTCATACTTTGCTACATTTGTTAACATCTTCTGCGCACCTGTAAATTCAACCTCATGGGCGATATATTTCTGAATAAGGGTAGCATCGACAACATTAACAACACCGTCTTTGTTCACATCACCTTTTAAAGTATAGGCATTCGTCATCTTGTTGTACACAGCAAGAAGTTCGTTGTAGGCATTTGTAATAGCCCAAACATCGTAATCATTAGTGCCTGCAATATACGGCTCTAAGTCGGTTTTTAAATCAGCAAGCTTATACTGAAATTCGTTCCATTGCTCATCAGAATACCAGTTGTTGTAATTCTGTTCCTTACAGGCATTATCGTAAGCAGTTTTGGCATATGCAACATCAACATGAAGGTTATAAGCGGCACTATACAGCTTGTCCTTCATATTTTTATATTCCTCGGCTGTTGCAAGTTCGTCCTGATTATAAAGATCGTATGCTGCATTATATGTATCACCTGCAACACAGTTATAGATTCTCGCCTCACCAATGTTTGTGTTGAGAATTTTAAATGCGTCAAGAAGCCAGCCAAGTTTCTCACGCTCTATTTCAGTTTCGGACTTTTCATTTTCAGCAGCAAATGTTGTTAAAATGAAAGATGAAACCGCCAAAATTCCAACGAGTATGATTGATAATAATTTTTTCATTGTTTATCCCCCTATATCATCTTCTGTATCAATGTGCTGTACCATCCAAATTTACATCATAGTTTTTAGAACTGTTATCATTGTACCATATACAGTAATTATAATCAATACTATTTCAATCTTCGGCTATAAAATATCCCTTTACTTTTTTGTGAAATATAAACAAAAAAAGCACCACATTATGTGGTGCTGAAAGTTCAAATGAACCACCGATTACTCGGTGTATATAAAAGGGTAAACACCCTGAAAACTGAATAAAGGAAAGAAGATTAAGAAGAAAGATTAGTTAAATTCATATTGGAATGACCAATTGGGTTAAAGTATATACTACACAGCTGACCAAAGAAATCTTGTGGTCAAGCCCTCGACCTATTAGTACTGCCAAGCTGAATGCCTCACGGCACTTACACACGCAGCCTATCAACCTCGTAGTCTTCAAGGGGTCTTACTCGTTATACGATGGGATATCTAATCTTGGAGTCGGCTTCACGCTTAGATGCTTTCAGCGTTTATCCGTTCCGTACGTAGCTGCCCAGCCGTGCCATTGGCATGACAACTGGTGCACCAGAGGTACGTCCATCCCGGTCCTCTCGTACTAAGGACAGAGCTCCTCAAATATCCTGCGCCCACGACAGATAGGGACCGAACTGTCTCACGACGTTCTGA
>OLOA01000080.1_pt1 | contig 102904 bp, 115 predicted proteins | sample 1672201 | NCBI WGS metagenome assembly OLOA01 (sample SAMEA3136658, study PRJEB25190) | human gut metagenome
GGAGCTGCGCAAAAAATCCGGCGGCTTCTTCGGCTCCGGCGAGTCGACCGGTTCGGTCGGCGTTGTGACGATCAACCTGCCGAGGATCGCGTATCTTGCCGAAGGCGAGGCGGATTTCTACAGGAGGCTCGACAGGCTGATGGACATCGCCGCGCGTTCGCTCAAGACGAAGCGCATGGTCATCACGAAGCTGATGGAGGGTGGGCTCTACCCCTATACCAGACGCTATCTCGGCACGTTTGAGAATCATTTTTCGACGATCGGTCTTGTCGGCATGAATGAGGCGGGGCTGAACGCGAAATGGCTCCGGAAAGATCTGACCCACCCGGAGACGCAGGCGTTTGCCAAAGACGTACTGAACCATATGCGGCAGCGGTTGAGCGACTATCAGGAGCAGTACGGAGATCTCTACAATCTGGAGGCTACTCCGGCAGAATCTACAGCCTACCGCCTTGCAAAGCACGACAAAATGCTCTACCCTGATATCATCACGGCGAATGAAAACGGCACGCCGTATTACACGAACTCCAGCCATCTGCCGGTCGGGTACACGGAGGATATCTTCTCCGCACTCGACGTACAGGACGAGCTGCAGACGCTCTATACCTCCGGCACGGTATTCCATGCCTTCCTCGGAGAAAAGCTGCCGGACTGGAAGGCGGCGGCAAGCCTCGTTCGGAAAATCGCAGAAAATTACCGCCTGCCGTATTACACGCTGTCGCCGACCTACTCCGTCTGCAAAAACCACGGCTATCTTGCAGGAGAGCAGCCGGTCTGCCCCTTCTGCGGCGAGAAAGCAGAGGTCTACAGCCGCATCACCGGCTATTACCGCCCCGTGCAGAACTGGAACGACGGCAAGGCGCAGGAATTCAGGGATCGCAGAACGTATGACATCGGCGCGTCGAAGCTGACGCACTGCGGCGTAAAGGAGCAGGCGCAGACGCCGGAGCCGCCGGCGGAGCAGCCGTGCGAAGCGGTCGAACTGTTTGCAACAAAGACCTGCCCGAACTGCAAGCAGGCCGAGCAGCTGCTGGATGCGGCAGACATCCGCTATACGGTGCGGTTTGCAGAGGAAAACCGCGACACCGTCCGCGCCCTTGGCATCCGGCAGGCACCGACGCTGGTATCCGGCGGGCAGAAGTGGACCGGCGTGAGCGGTGTGCGGGAGTTTATTGCCGCAAAGGAGAACGCAAATGTATGAGATTCTGATCGTTGGCGGTGGCCCGGCCGGTCTGACGGCGGCAATTTATGCCGCTCGTTCCGGTAAGCACGTGGCTGTTCTGGAGAGAGGATCGACCGGCGGGCAGATCATATCCGCACCGCTGGTGGAAAACTATCCGGGCATTCCTTCGGTTTCCGGCACAGAACTTGCCCGGCAGATGACCGAACAGGCGTGCACATTCGGCGCGGAGATCGTTTATACAGAGGCGGTGGGGCTTGAGAAAACGCCGGCGGGCTTCCGGGTCCTCTGCACAGACGGCGTCCGGGAGGCAAAAGCGGTCATCCTTGCGACTGGTGCGGCGCACCGGTCACTGGGGCTTGCGGCGGAAGATGCGCTGACCGGCTGCGGCGTATCCTACTGCGCAGTCTGCGACGGCGCGTTTTATGAGGGACTGGACGTTGCGGTCGTGGGCGGCGGAGATACGGCAGTTCAGGATGCACTGCTCCTGGCAAACACCTGCCGCAGCGTCACGCTGATTCACCGGCGTGACGCCTTCCGCGCAAGCCCTCATCTGGTTAGCTGTGCGGAGCGGCAGGAGAATATCCGGATCCTTCGGAACTATACGGTACAGAAGCTTCTTCGGCTTGGAGATGTCCTGCAAGGTGTGGAGCTTCTGAATCTCAAAACCGGGGAGCCGGAGCGGCTGGATATGGACGGTTTGTTCATCGCAGTCGGTCAGGCCCCGCAGAGTGCTCCTTTTCAGGAAGCCGTTGCGGTAGAGAACGGGTATTATCTGGCGGGCGAGGATACAAAAACAAGCCTGCCTGGCGTCTTTGCAGCCGGAGACGGACGCAAAAAGCAGGTGCGTCAGCTCACAACCGCTGTTTCGGATGGTGCAGCAGCCGCGCTTGCGGCGTGCCGCTATCTGGAGGAGCAGGGACAGTCAGAATGATGCAGCACACCGCAAAAAGGCCCGAACCATACTTCCAGACCTGCCGCGGCTCAGCCAGCGGGTCTGGAAGTCTTTTATGGGCGGTTTCTTGACAAGAACGGCGTTTGCTGGTAAAGTGGAAATATAAATAAGACAAAGACCTAATTATAAATCTGGGAAGAGGAGGATGCAGACGATGAAGAAGAGAATCATTCGCGGATGTTTGCGGATCGCAATTCTGGCGGTCGCGGGCGGTGTGCTTGGATGGCTGAGCAGCATCCTGTTCGGTGAGCGTGCGCTCATTACAGAGCTCCCCGTTGTGGTGACCCTGGGCGCGAGCATTGGCATTTTGTCCGGTGTTGTGTTGTTCCCGGAGAAAGCGTAGCTGCAGGCTGCAGAGCCCCAGGGAGCAGAAGATAGGAAGCAGACAGAAGAGCTGGCGCGAAACGCCGGGAAAGGAGCGGGATATGGCAATCAAGGCAATTACAACAGACAGTTTCCGGGATGATGTGTTGAAAACGAGAAAGCCGGTTCTGGTGAAGTTCTGGGCACCGTGGTGCGGGTATTGCCGCGCACTCGCACCGGCGCTGGAGTCAATTGAAAAGCAGTATGAGAATCTGCTTTCTGTGGGGCGTATCAATTTTGATACGGAAACAGCTGTGGCGCGCAGATATAACATTCATAAGCTGCCGACCCTGCTGCTGTTTATCAACGGAGCCGTGGCTGGATTCCTGATCGATCCTTCTTCTGAGAAGGAGATCGACGCATTTTTAAAGAAAATGCTCGGACTGAATGTAGGAGGTCTGTATGGCAAATATGTATGATATTGTGATCATCGGCGGCGGCCCCGGCGGGTATTCGGCTGCATTATATGCCGCGAGAGCAGGGTTGCATGTGGCTGTGATCGAGAAGCGGGCCATTGGCGGGCAGGCAATCCGAAGTGAAAATATTGAGAACTATCCGGGCTTTGATGCCGGGATCAACGGGCTGAGCCTGAGTGAAAAAATGCAGCGCGGCGCGGAGCGGTTCGGTGCAGAAATGGTGACAGATGAGGTACGCCGTGTACAGCTGATGCAGCCAGTCAAGGTGATTGAAGCGGCGAAGCAGACCTATCATGCGCCCACCGTCGTTCTGGCGACCGGTGCGCCGCCCAGAAAGCTCGGTGTGGAAGGCGAGGAGGAGATGCTGGGACGCGGTGTTCACTATTATGCCGCTTGCCGCTCTATGATGTACCGGCGAAAAACAGTTGCAGTGATCGGAGATGGGGAGCAGGCTGCCGAGGCGGCGATGCTCCTTTCCCGTATCGCCAAGCGGATCTGTCTGGTGCATGGGGGCGAGCACATGGAGATCAGTCCGGCCTATGCGGGCAAGCTGAAAATGATGCGAAACATTGAACGCTATGCAGGAAGCGAGGTTCGGGCATTTTTACATGCAAACTGGGTCACCTGTATCCGTATTCGGGAACAGCGGAGCAGTGAACTCTGGAATCTGCCGTGCGACGGTGCCTTTATCTGTCTCGGCGGCGTACCGGAAACAAACCTGCTTCATGGACAGATCGCGCTGGATAAACAGGGTTACATTCTCGCCAATGAAACGACCATAACCAATCTTCCGGGTGTTTTCGCGGCTGGTGACGTTCGGACGAAGCTGCTCCGGGGCATTCTGACTGCCGCAGCAGATGGCGCGGCGGCTGCACAGCAGGCGGAGCGGTATATTGTAGAAAACATCTGATCTGAAAAGCAGGGAAGGGGCGTATCCATGAAACTTACGTTCATTGGCGCAGCGCATGAGATGACAGGAAGCTGCACGCTTCTGGATTGCTGTGGGGGAAACTTCCTGATCGACTATGGTATGGAGCAGGGAGTCAACGTTTTTGAAAACGTGCCGCTCCCGGTATTGCCCGGACAGATCGACGCGGTATTTCTGACGCACGCGCATATTGATCATTCCGGTATGCTGCCAAAGCTGTACAAGGATGGGTTCCGGGGAAAAGTCTACGCAACACGGGCAACGGAGAATCTCTGCCGGATCATGCTGATGGATTCGGCGAACATTCAGGTGTCCGACGCAGAGTGGATGAACCGAAGGGCGGCGCGCGCCGGTCGTACCGCTGTCGATCCGGTCTATACGACCGAGGACGCGGCAGGTGCACTGCGGCTGCTGCGTCCATGCAGGTATGGAGAACGCATCAAAGCAGCAGAGGGCGTGGATGTCCGGTTTACAGACGTCGGTCATCTGCTCGGCGCAGCCTGCGTGGAGCTGTGGCTGACGGAGGACGGAGAAACAAGGAAGCTTGTCTTCAGCGGCGACATCGGCAATACGAACCAGCCGCTGATCAGCGATCCTCTGACGATAGATGATGCTGACTACCTGGTGATCGAATCCACCTACGGAAACCGGCTGCATGAGAAGCCCGGAGATACCGTTGCTGAGCTTGCCGCTGTTTTGCAGCGCGCCTTTGACCGGGGCGGCAGCGTGATCGTTCCGGCATTCGCGGTCGGCAGAACGCAGGAGCTTTTGTATGCGATCCGCGAGATCAAGCAGAAGCGGTTGGTGCAGAGCCACGACGGCTGGCCGGTCTATCTGGACAGCCCGCTTGCTGAGGCCGCAACAGCTGTTTTCATGCAGTGCGAGCCGGAATATCTCGATGCTGAAACGAGAAATCTGCTGCGGCAGGGAATCAATCCGCTCTGGTCCGCCAACCTGTACCTGACGGAAAGTGTGGAGGAATCCAAGAAGATCAACGACGATCCGAGACCGAAGGTGATCCTTTCTGCAAGCGGCATGTGTGACGCGGGACGTATCCGGCACCACCTCAAGCACAATCTCTGGAAATGGGAGAACATCATCCTGTTTGCCGGATATCAGGCGGAGGGAACGCTGGGACGCAGTCTGCTGAACGGTGCAAAAACAGTCCGCTTATTTGGTGAGGAGATCTCGGTCAGCGCCGAGATCTGTGCCCTGCACGGTACCAGTGGACACGCGGACAGAGACGGGCTTCTCAAATGGGTACAGGCGATCAAGCGCAAACCGCGCGTTGTGTTTGTCAATCATGGGGACGAAGAAAACTGTGAAGCCTTCCGCGATCGGCTGGTTTCGGAAGGCTACAGCGCGGTTGCTCCGTTCAGTGGAACAGAATTTGATCTGCTGCAGGGGCTGTTCCTGATGGTCACAGAGGGGCAGCGCATTGAGAAAAAGGGGCGTGCGCGAAAGAAGGAAGTCTTTGCGCAGCTTGTAGAGGCGGCACAGCGGCTTGTCGCGGTTGCGATGGCCTGCAAGGAACAGTCCAATCAGCGGCTGCGGCGGTTCACGTCAGAGATCGAGCTTCTGATCGATACCTGGAAGGACTGAGAAAGACCGGCAGCCGCAAAACCATGCAGCTGCCGGTCTCTCTGAAAGAAGCAAACTTTACTTTTTGACGGCGTCTCCATTCGCTTCTGCGTCCGCGATGCGGCGGTACATATCCTGCATCTGCCGGTCAATTTCGGCAATCTTTTCCGCACAGGCAAACATTTCTTCATCGATGCCCGCCGGGAGCTTTGCCCGGTCCGCCTTGTAGTGGATGTCATGCTCCAGACTGGCCCAGAAATCCATTGCGATCGTGCGGATCTGGATCTCGGCGACGACGTGTTCCGTCCGGTCAGAAAGATACACGGGAACACGGACATCCAGATGCAGCGAACGGTAGCCGTTATAGTTCGGCGTTTTGATATAATCCTGCCGCTTGACGATCTCCAGATCCTCCTGCCGCTCCAGCATCCCGGCGACTCGGTAGACATCATCGATGTAATTGCAGACGACGCGGACGCCTGCAATGTCGTTGATATCCTGCATTGCCGCTTCGAGCGTAACCGGAGATCCCTTCCTCTGGAGCTTGGCGACGATGCTTTCCGAGGATTTGACCCGGCTTTCAATATGATGGATGGGGTTTCGTGCATACAGCGTATTGAATTCACTGTTCAAAATCTCAAGCTTCAGCACAAGCTGCTTTACAGCGGACTCGTACAGATTCCGCATGACAAAGTAGCGGTGCGGGCTTTCATGAAACGGGAGAGACGAAGAGGCTGTCATATCGGCGTAACCATCCTTTGTGTCAGAATCAGCTTCCCGGCAAAATGAAACTGCAATCCGGTAAGCTCACTGCCATTTTAACACAAAAAGAAACATGTGACGTAAAAACTTTGTGTTGAGAATGACAGCCGGGGCAGAGCCGTCCGTGTTGCCAAAAAGTCAAAAGGGGGCCGCCCCTGTACTGGCACAGGGGCGGCGGAGGAAGGAGCACAGCAGGCATAGGGGAACCTGCCATAGGACAGGGATGTCATACAGCAGATACTGACAGGGTAGCATCCGCCCGCAGCCAGTATCTTGTGCATTGGGAAAACCAGAAGATCAAAGCTATGAGATCGGAGGAGAAGGGATGTTCCCGCTGTCTCCAAGGGTGTTGCATTCGTGGTTCCCCTGTATCTATATTATACAGGAGAAAGCAGGCTTTGGCAAGACTTATTTGATATAAAGTCTTAATATTATTTCTGGTAGAGACAAAAAAGTGGCAACAAAGGGGAAAGGTTCTTATGTAAACAACAAGACTGGAGGCAGCTTATGAAAAGACGAATCATTACAACCGTAGCCGTTTGTGTATTTCTGGCACTTGTGCTGGCGGTGCGGCTCTCCGACAGAGAAAAAATCGACAACAGCATTCCATCCAAAGAAACCGTGGCCGCGTATATTCTGGAAAAGGGTGAGCAGTACGCAGCGGAGCAGCTGCGGGCACAGGACAGAGACAGTCTCCGCCGCAGCTGGGGAGAGCCGGACGCCACGCCTTCCGGGATCTGGGCAGATGTGTGGGACCTTGATGCGGACACAACGATTCTTGTATTCTATGATGCAGAAAATGATGACAAGGTAGAGCGTGTTGTGATCGGGCAAAAGGGAGGATAGTAAATAAGCGGGTTCATTTTTGTAGAAAACCGCGTAAATTGATAATGATTTATTATGGTAAACATAAACGAGGAGGACGAACAATGACAAAACGAATGCTCTCCATCTGTCTTGCGTTTGTGCTGCTGCTCGGCACACTTGCCGGGTGCAGCAAAAACAAGACGAAGACAGACAATTCAAGCCAGAATACACAGCAGGAGACGATACCGGAGCTAGCGTCTCAATACGCCTATCAACCGCAGTATTTTGATCTGCCGGAACCGATCCAGTGGATCAGCCGGAGCTGCGTTTCGGGCAGTACACTTTATTTTACTGCCAGTATTCTCAGTGGACAGGATACCTACATTGACGAAGACGGCAATGAGGTTTCTTATGACACCTATTCCGAGGGCCTTTTCCGGTTTGACCCTGACAGCGGAGAATGCGTACAGCTTGTCAACTACGTTGACAAGCCTGATGTGGAAGATCTGGACGATGGTACACAGATTTTCCGCAGCAGCAACAGCAGCGCCGAGATCCATGCCCTCGCGGCCGGCACAGACGGCACGCTCTGGATCTATCGCCGGACAGACCTTTACACGGATGACGGCGAGATGGGGCCCTCCCTTTCGGAGCTCATCCAGCTGGATGCGCATGGCACGCTGCTTCGCACCATCATCCCCGCAAACGAGGAAGATCCGAACAGCACAGGAGACTGGGGCTATTCGTACCTTGACACCCTGCTCTCCGATGATAAGGGCTATGTCTATACTTACGATTATCAGACAGTCAATGTTTACGGGCCGGATGGCAGCTTCGTTTTCAGCAAATCCGCTGACGAGCTTTCCGGCCATCTCTGCCAGCTCTCTGCCGGTGAAGTCGGCGCACTGACTACTTACAATGACGGGAAGATGGCCTTCAAACAGCTTGACCCTGAAACGAAGAACTGGGGAAAGGAAACACCGGTCTCTTCCCGCGCATGGAGCCTGCAGCCGGGCAATGATGTCTACCGGTATTTCTTTATAGACGGCGGTAATATCTTCGGCGAACGCAAGGACACCGGCGAGGTGGAAAAGGTCGTCGACTGGCTGGCATGTGATGTGGACAGCAATACCATCCGCTACAATCGCCTCGACTTCCTGGCTGACGGTCGCATTGCCACTGTGACCCTTGGGCACAGCTATGACGGAACGCGGGAGCGGCAGCGGATCCTGGTGCTGAACCGCATGGATGCTGCCGATGTGCAGCAGAAAACAGAGCTGACGCTGGCCTGCTTCAGCCTTGATTATAACCTCCGCAGCCAGATCGTCAAGTTCAACCAGACCAGCACCGACTGCCGCATCGTGGTCAGGGATTATGCGGAGTATGCAGACGGCGAGGATTACTATGCCGGTCTTACCGTGTTCAACACCGAAGTTCTCGCCGGCAAGATACCGGATCTGATCGTTGGCAATATGATGCTGCCGATCCGGCAGTATGCCGCCAGGGGAATGTTGGAGAACCTCTGGCCGTATCTTGACGCCGACCCCGGCTATTCGCGCGACAAACTCATGACCCGCCCGGTCGAGGCCGCGCAGGTGGATGGAAAGCTCTATCAGCTGCCCATCAATTTTGGCATCACCACGGCAGTCGGCCTCGGCAGGATCGTCGGTGATTACACGACATGGACGCTGGCTGACGTCAAGAACGCGCTCAGCAAGCTGCCCGAAGGCGCGATGGTATTCAACCAGTATTACACCCAGTCGGAGATGCTCATGTATTGCGTCGCCATGAACGCGAAGGACTTCATGGACTGGCAGAATGGCACCTGCAATTTCGATTCTGACGAGTTCCGCGCCCTTCTGGAGTTCGTCAAGCCGCTCCCGGCAGAGTTCAGCTGGCAGAGCGACGGAGAATATGAAAGCGACTTTACCCGCATGAAAAGCGGCAAACAGCTGCTGTATCCTATGAACCTCAACGACTTTGACAACATCTACTATACCTTTGCCGCGCTCGATCACGATATCCGGTTTGTCGGTTTCCCGCGGGAAGATGGCTCCAGCGGCAGCGCCTTTACTGCCAGCGTAACGCTCTGCATCACCACGGCCTGCAAGGATAAGGCAGACGCCTGGGCGTTTATCCGTTCGACGCTCTCTGAGGAATACCAGAAAAACCTCTGGAATTTCCCGATCCTGAGGTCTGCCTTTGACGCCATGGCCGGGAAAGCCATGACGCAGGAATATCAGACCGACGCCAACGGCAGCCAGGTGCTTGACGAGAACGGTGATCCGATCCCCATTTCCTCCGGCGGCATGAGCTATGGCGACGAGCCAATGATCGAGCTCTATGCTGTCACGCAGGAGCAGTACGACACCGTCATGGAGCTGATCGAGTCTACGACCAACTTTTTAGACTACGACCAGAGCGTCCTGAGCATCATTACCGAGGAAGCCGCAGGATATCTTGCCGGTGACAGAAGCGTCGAGGAAACCAGCCGTCTCATCCAGAGCCGCGTAAGCCTCTATATTCAGGAGCAGAGGTGATGACCTGATAAGATTTCCCGCGCAGGCCGGTGTAGCTTGCGCGGGAGTTTGAACCGCAGAAAAGAACAGAAAGATGCCATGGCGGCGATCACTCATAAGCTGCGTTTGGTTTCGGCAGAGACGCCCACGCAGAAGTTCCTTTTACCAGCCCCAGCAGGGCTTCCACCGTCTTCATAAAGCAGGCAGCGTCCGCATCTGTCTGTGTATAAGCTGCCGCAGTCATATCGCCGCAGATCAGGTACTGCTCCGCATTCTTTGTGACACGGATCTCATACCAGCAATTTGGCATCACCGCGACCAACGTATCATCTGTTGTCAGCTCCTGCGAGATCATTGGCCGCCGAATATCCAGGAATCCATCCTCGCAAACAAGCGCATACAGCTCCTGCAAAAACGCTGTATCCGGTCGAAACTCCACAGAGGCGGTTCCCTCGGTGACAAGATCTCTTTGCAGCAGACCCTCCTGCGTGTCCATGATATTCTTTCGGTCGGTATCATACCACCATGTGAACCGGACTGCAAAATCCTCCGGCATGTTTTCCTGTACGACAGTCAACGGCGCATCCCTGCCGGAGTCCTCCGGCGTTTTCTGCATAGCTGCCGATGTGCAGCCGCTCAGCAGGGCCAAAAGCAGCAGCCCTGATACGATCCTCTTCATAACCAGACCCTCCTTTCTTGTTATCTATCAATATAGACGATAAAAAAGAAGAACGGTTGCACTGCGCCGGGAAATAGAGCTGCTCCGGCAAGCTTTTGTATCGCCGACGTTGGAACAGCGCCATGAATATGATAAAATAATAATAAACACGATGGCTTCATTTGTCCTAGTATGGAAACATGGAAAGAAAAGAACCTATGTTGGCACCAAGGTTAGGCGCCAACATAGGCTCTTCGTTTGCAGGGGATTGGAATCAGGAAAGAAGACGAAAACCATCCCGGTATTTTATAGAATGCTTTAGATCCCGCCCATACAGGCAGTGCGTCAGAGGTTCGCACACAATTTATTGCACCGGCAGCTCTACCGCGATGGTGGTGCCCTTCTCCGAGCTTTTCTCCACCCAAATATAGCCGCCATGGAGATTGGCGATCTCCCACGCCAAAGAAAGCCCCAAACCAGCGCCGCCGTACTCCCGGCTGCGGGACTTGTCCACGCGGAAGAATGGCTGGAAGATGCTCTGCTGATACTTCTCCGGGATGCCGCAGCCGGTGTCGGAGACACGGATCCGGAGCTTTTCCGGCTCCTGTGTGACGCAGACCCGCACCGAGCCGCCCGGGCGATTGTATTTGACGGCGTTTTCCGTCAGGTTGAAGAGCAGCCGGTAGATCAGCGCGTCGCTGCCGGTCATGACGCCGTCGCCATCCGCCGTCAGCGTGATGCCGCGCTTATCTGTCAGCGGCGCGAGGTCTGTGAAGATCTCCTCGACCATGGGCGCAAGCTGAATCCGTTCGTTCCGCGCCACCTGCTGCAGGCTGCTCAGTTCCAGCAGTGTTTTTGTCATCTGAGTCAGCCGCTCCGTCTGCTCCCGCAGCAAAGAAAGAAATGCTGCTGTTTCCGGCAGTACGTCGGGGTGCTCTGCGGAGAACAGCTCCAGCTGCGCCTGCATCAGCGCAAGCGGCGTGCGCAGCTCGTGGGCGGCGTTGCCAGTGAACTGCCGCTGGGCGGCAAAGGCGTTGTTCAGCCGTTCAAGCATCTGATTGAAGGAATGGCTGAACTGGCGGAACTCCGGCAATACGTCCTCGTTGATCTTCATGTCTGCCAGGTTGCTCATCTGCACCTGCTCGACCTGCGAGGCAAAGCTGCGCAGAGGCTTGAGGGCGTGTCCGCTGACAAAATAGGCGAGGATGCCGCTGAGCAGCGTTACCGCCGCCGTGATGTACCAGTTGGTGGTGCGGAAGCGCCCTTGCGCCCCATCGACAATGATTGTCAAATCCTCGTCAGGTGCTACGAGTTGCGGGTCAAAGCTCACTTCGCCTTCAACATCGATAAGAACAGTGCCACCCTGAATAGTGTTCGCAATCGTGTCCATATAGTACATACCGGAGGAACAGAGCAGCAGATTCATGGAAATACAGGTAACTCCGATGAGCAGGACGCTCATCAGCGTGATGCGCCACTGCAAAGAAAGGTGCTTCATGCTTCCTCGCCTCCCATCAGATAGCCTTCGCCGATGCGGTTGCGGATGGGGTCATAGCCCAGTGCGGCACGCAGTTTTTTGCGCAGAGCGGAGATATGTACCCGGATGGAGTTGCTAAAGCTGTCCACGCTGTTGTCCCAGACATGATCCATCAGCTCCTCCTGACTCACCGGTCGCCCCTGATGTACCATTAAATATTCCAATATCCCCGTTTCCTTGCGGGTCAGCGTCAGGGCCTGAGCATTGACGGAAGCGGTGCGGGAGCGCGTGTCGAAGGCTAAATCCCCGCAGGTCAGCAGCACGTCCTGCTGCGTGAACTGCCGCAGGGTCAGGCTGCGGATACGGGCCTCCAGCTCAGCCAGATGAAAGGGCTTTGCAAGATAGTCGTTGGCGCCTGCGTCCAGTCCCTCCACCTTGTCCTCTACCTCGCTGCGGGCGGAGAGAATCAGGACTCTCGTCTCCCGGTCTGTCTGCCGCAGGGTGCGCAGCACCGTCATGCCGTCCTTGCCCGGCAGGTTCAGATCCAGAAGCACCAGATCGTAGCGCTCCACGCCAAGAAGCTCCAGCGCCTTCTCCCCGTCGTAGCAGCAGTCTACACTGTATGCCAAACGCCGCAGGCTGCGGACGATGGTCTCGCACAGAGCGCGTTCGTCTTCAATAACCAAAAAATGCATGAAAGCCCTCCTTTATAAGCTTCATTCATTCGATTGTCTTCAGTATAGCAGAAACAAATAAAGTTTGTGTTAAGTTTCTGTTCTTAACAGGGACTTTAACTCTCCCGTGCTATGATGGAAACACAAAACGGAAAGGGTGATGAAACTTGAGTCACGGAAAGAAGGCGGCGGCGCAGATCACGCTTCTGCTCGCCGGAGCCGCCATGCTGTGCTTTGGCGTATGGCGGGGCGAGGCGGCGACGGTGCTGAGCAAAGCAATCAAATTATGTCTGGAGTGTGTGGGCATTGGGTAAAAAGTTTTCAGGCGTTTCACAGACCATGTCCCGCTTCCGGGGCTGGATCCAGGCGGGAGCGACGCTGCTGACCAACCTGCATCTGCCGAACTTTCTCAAGGGCGGACTGTATCAGGGGGCAGGGAAGACCGTCTGCGTGCCGGGGCTGAACTGCTACTCCTGTCCGGCAGCGTCGGGTGCTTGTCCGATAGGGTCGTTCCAGGCGGTTGTAGGGTCGTCAAAGTTCAGCTTCTCTTATTATATCACGGGATTTCTCATCCTGCTGGGAGTCCTGCTGGGACGCTTCATCTGCGGTTTCCTGTGTCCGTTCGGATGGCTTCAGGAATTGCTGCATAAGATACCCACAAAGAAGCTTTCCACAAAAAAGCTGAAGCCGTTGCGATATTTGAAATACGCAATATTGCTGGTTATGGTATTCCTGCTGCCGACGTTCCTTGTGAACGATGTGGGTATGGGCGATCCCTTCTTCTGTAAATACCTCTGTCCGCAGGGCGTGCTGGAGGGCGCTATTCCGCTCTCCGTTGCAAATTCGGGTATCAGGGCGGCGCTGGGAACGCTGTTTACATGGAAACTCGGCATACTCATTGCGGTGGTAGTGCTGAGCGTGCTGTTCTATCGCCCATTCTGTAAATGGCTCTGTCCGCTGGGTGCTTTCTACGCCTTGCTGAACAAGGTTTCCCTGTTCCAGATGAAGGTTGACAAGAACAAATGTGTTTCCTGCGGAAAATGCGCCAAAGCCTGCAAAATGGATGTGGACGTGACAAAAACGCCAAACCATACCGAATGCATCCGCTGCGGGATGTGTGTCCGCGCCTGTCCGACAAACGCCGTGCGTTTCCGCTACGGGTTTGGTGACGGTAAAGATAAATCCATTGCGGCAGAAACGCCGCAGACAAACAACAATAATGAGAACAAGGAGGAACAAACGTGAACGCAAAGAAGCTCTTGACGGCTGTACTGGCGCTCGTGCTTGTGTGCGGTCTGGCCGCCTGCTCTTCCATGCAAAAGGACAATATGATGGACAACGATAAGGAGCCCATGCAGTCCGATATGATGGAAGAAAAGGTTATGGAGAATACGGACGGTATGATGAGCGGGAAGTGCATGTGCGGCGAGGACAGCAAGTGTATAACCGACGGTATGTGCGCCGAGGGCTGTATGTGCATGAAGGACGGTATGAGCGCCGAGGACTGCACATGTATGGACGGCGGCTGCATGAAGAATGACATGGATACCGGCGGCAGCATGTGCGGTAATAGCGGCATGACGGAAAATGAGTGCATGTGCGGAGAGGACAGCAAATGCATGAATGAAGGCATGTGCAACGATGGCTGCATGTGCATGAAGGACGGCATGTGTACCGAAGAATGTAAGTGCATGGATGGCGGCTGCATGAATGAAGGCATGTGTATGGATGGCTGCATGTGCAGCGAAAACAATATGATTGTAAAGGAGTTACCCGGATGAATAGGATGAATACTGCCGGCAGGCTGCTGGCGCTTATAATGACCGTTTTGCTTGTGCTGATTATGGCAGCTTGCGGCGAAAAGGACGGCAACAAAACGGACAACATGAACAATAAGGATAATATGGGCAGCATGGATAACATGGGCGGCGACGATTCCTCAATGGACAATGAGCCGAAAAATGAGGACGAAGCAACCGCCATGCATAAGGACCTGATGGCGCAGGAAAACGCCATTCTGTCCGCAAATACAGAGCTTTGGGAAAAGGTATTCATGGCGGCCGATAAGGGCATGACCATGCAGGAGGACGGCAAAAATTACGGCGATTTCCTGCTTAAGACCATTGAAGCCGCAAAGGACCAGTTTACGGCGGACGAGCTGAAGCTGCTCCAAGGCGAGGCGGAGAAGATACGCGATATTGAAAACAAGCTGACCATGCTTGAAGAAAAATATCCCAATATCATTCAAAAGTCGGTTGACGGCGATATCAACATGCCTACAGATGGCAGCATGAGCATGGTTCCCGACGACGGCAGTATGCAGAAGTTCCCCGCCTTTGAAGGAAAAGACCTTGACGGGAATGATGTAAAGAGCGATGAGCTTTTCTCCGGCAATGCCGTTACCGTTGTAAACTTCTGGTTCACCACCTGCGGCCCCTGCGTGGGCGAGCTTGCCGAGCTGGACGCTTTGAATAACGAGCTTGCCGAAAAGGGCGGCACGCTCATCGGTGTCAACACCTTCACATTGGATGGCGATGAAGCGGCAATTTCCGAAGCAAAAGATGTACTGGCCAAGAAGGGCGTGACCTACCAGAATGTGTATTTCGCTTCCGACGGCGAGGCGGGAAAGTTCACTACAAACATTTTTGCCTACCCCACCACCTATGTGGTTGACCGCAACGGCAATATCGTGGGTGACCCCATCGTAGGCGCCATCACGGAAAAGAAGCAGGCGGAGACGCTGCAAAAGCTCATCGACCAGGCTCTTGCCGCCGATATGGGCTGACAAACGAATTTATCTTCTCAGAAAGGAGGGATACACCATGTATCGGAGAGTATTGCCGCTTCTGCTCACCGCGGTACTGCTGCTGAGCGGCTGCACTGCCGGGCAGAAAAATATGCCGCAGAAAACGGACGAGAAGGAAATGACCGGACAGCCCTCTGATATGTCCGGTGAAGGAAGCATGTATATGGATACCACGGAAAATGTCATATATCTGGCGGGCGGCTGCTTCTGGGGCATGGAACAGCTGATGCAGTCCATCCCCGGCGTCATCGATGCCGAGAGCGGCTATGCCAACGGCACCTGCGAGGCGGACGCCGATTACAAGACCGTCTGCAAGGGCGAGACCGGCTTTCGGGAGGCCGTGCGGGTGGAGTATGACCCCGGACAGGTAAGTCTCGACGCCCTGCTGCTGGCCTACTTCTATGTGATCGACCCCACGGTGGAGAACCGGCAGGGCAACGACCGGGGCAGCCAGTATCAGACCGGTGTCTATTACACCAACGAAAGCGCGAAGGAAACGGTGGAGCGCATCGCGGAGATTGAGCGGGGACGCATTGAAAAGTTCTTCGTGGAGATCGGCCCACTCAAGAACTACTACCCCGCCGAGGAGTACCACCAGAACTACCTCGAAAAGAACCCGAACGGCTACTGTCACATCCCGCGTGCGGAGATGGAGCTGTTTTCCCGGCTGTGCATCGATCCGGGCGACTATCAGAAGCCCGCGGCGGAATCCATCCGGGACAAGCTGACGGCGGAGCAGTACCGTGTTACGCAGGAGAGCGGCACGGAGCGCGCTTTCACAGGCGAGTTCTGGGATAAGTTTGAAAAGGGCATCTATGTGGATGTCGTCACCGGCGAGCCGCTCTTTTCCTCCACGGATAAGTACGAGAGCGGCTGCGGCTGGCCCGCCTTTACAAAGCCTATCGAGGGCCCCGCTGTGGTGGAAAAAGAGGATCTGAGCCACGGAATGCGCCGCACGGAGGTCAGAAGCCGCGCCGGAGACTCCCATCTCGGTCATGTGTTCACCGGCGACCCGGAGTCGCCCAACGGCGTGCGCTACTGCATCAACAGCGCAGCCCTGCGCTTCGTCCCTTATGAAAGGATGGAAGCCGAAGGCTACGGATATCTATTGTATCTGTTTGAAGAATGAAACTATAATAAAGCATGAAAACAGCGCACCCAATCTGAAAAACGGTTGGGTGCGCTGCTGTTGTCTAAAGGTTTTTTTATTCTGCCGACGTGTCAATATAGCGGCAAAAGGCGGAGGACAATGCATTGATGTCTGCGCCGGACGTGTTTATAAGCAGGTCGTAGTTTTCACGCGCACCCCACTTTTGCCCGCTGAAGAAGGAATAGTACTTTGCGCGGCTTCGGTCTATTTTTTCAATGCTTTTCTTCATCTGCGTCTCGTTTAGGTTTTCGCCCTCGGGACGTCGCTCCATGCAGCGCTTGATTTTGCTCGGCATATCCGCATATGCAAAAATGCGGATTGGGTTAAGCTCCTTAAGTACATAGTCCGCACAACGACCCACTATCACGCAGTCGGATTTCATGGCAAGCTCACGGAGCAGGTCGTGCTGCTTGGTATAGATTGAAAGATCTGGGTGGAACATGGCATCCGACGTCATATAAAAGCTGTGCCCAATTTGAATGGGAAAGCTCATTGTGGGGCGCATTTCCTCAATTTGGCGCACATATTCTTCTGACATCGCGGTTCTTTTTGCAATTTCTGTAATTATCTCCTGATCAAAGTAGGCAATTTGCAGCTTTTCGGCTATCCTGCGGCCAAACTCGCGTCCGCCGCTGCCGAATTCGCGGCCAATGGTGATTATCCGTTTCATGTTGTACTCCTTTCCGGCAAAGCCTATTATTTGAGTGAATAATTTTGAAAGCAGCCGCTTATTCCCGCTTCAAAAGCCAGCTTGCCATATCCCGCAATGTTTCTTCCATTGGGCGCGGCTGATACGCAAAGCATTCCGATGCAGCCGCGTGGCTGAAATGCCCGTTTGACGCAAGAACGGCAATGGAATACGGCGTGAAGAACAGCGGCTTTTTACCCTTAAGGCAGTGCTTTTCATAATATGGCGCGGCAAGCTTTGCAAGCCAAAGCGGCAGGCAGAGAGGGCGATACCCGACATTTGCCGTTTTCCCCAGCAGCCTTAGCATTTTGCGGATTGTAGCATAGTGTCCCGAAAGGATATAGCCTTTGCCGGATTCTCCGCTTTCTGCGCAGGCTAAAATGCCGTTCGCCACATCCCGAACATCAACAAAGTCATATCCGCCGTGAACGGCAAGGGGCAGCTTTCCGGCAAGGAATGTTTTTGCCATAGCCGTGAAGCTTCCGCATTGAACGTCGCCCGGCCCTATTATACCCGATGGGAACACAACGCTTGCGCTTAGCCCATGCTGCGCAGCGTCGAATACCAGCTCTGTTGCCGATGCTTTGCTCTTGGCGTATTCGCCGTCCACAAGCCCGGGGGATAATATGCAGTCCTCCGTCATAACGCGGCCAAACGGCTTTTCAGGTATGGCATGGACGGAGCTTATATAAATCAACCTCCCTACGCCATGCTCCGTGCATTGCCGAATTATGTTCCGTGTTCCGCCAACATTGACCTGATAAATCGTAGCTCCTGGTCTTGACGCAACGGAAACTATTCCCGCGCAGTGGATAACGCATGTGCGGCTGTCTGCATCCTCAAACAGGCTTGCAAGCGTGCTTTCCGTGCATACGTCGCCCGTTACGGCTTTTACCTCCTTGGGCAGCAAAGCCTTATAAGGGTCGTTATCCAGCACCAGTGCATATACCTGCGCACCGCGGCGTACCAATTCCTCCGCAACTGCTCTGCCTAAGAATCCGGTAGCTCCTGTTATAATATATCTATCGTACATATTGAAATCCTCCTCTCAAAATAAGCGCACGACTGTTGCTTATCTTTCACAAGTACAGTATACTTTACATAATGAACGGATACAATCGGCACTCGCGGCATGGCTGTAAGTAAAGCGACACAGCCGAACCAAATGTTGCCTAACATTGTAAACTTTTTTGGAGGGCTTTTTAATGGAAAAGATGGACGCAAGGAAACGCTATACGCAGATGGTGCTCAAGCAGTCTTTTTTAACGCTATTGAAGGAAAAGCCGGTCAATAAAATTACGGTCAAGGAGGTCTGCGCGCTTGCGCAGCTTAACCGCGCCACTTTCTATGCGCATTACAGCGATTGCTTTGCGCTTATGGAAAGCATTGAGAACGAGCTTATAGGCGCATTTGAAAAGTCCCTTCGCTATGTCAACTCCTTTGACGTAACGGCGCTGATAGAGGCTATATACGATATGGTGGATCAGAATAGGGAGGCCTGTCAGGTGCTTATTCTTGGGAACACAAGCTCAACGGTTTTAATGCGCATGATAGCATTGGCTAAAGCGGACAGCATTGCCTACTGGCGGCGGGTGCTGCCCAAGGCCGATGAAGCGGAACTTGAAATGCTGTATACCCATTTATCCAATGGCTTGATGCACGTTGTGGTGGAAGGTTATGATAAATACAGCAAGGATGAAACCATACGCTTTGTAAGCCGCGTGGTCAAGGCTAGCCTTTCGCTGTTTAGATAAGGAATGTATACTGATTTATCAATAAAATGTTGACATGCTTTTGTGCATAAAATATACTTCTGTCAGGAACACTTCCTAATAGAAAAAACCATATGCCCGTTTTAAGGGCAGGAAAGGAACAAATGTATATGAACAATGCCGATGATATAACGAACGAAGAATTTGATACCAAATCACTCTATCAGATAGGCTATGGCCTGTATGTGCTTACCACGAGGGATGGGGATAGGGATAACGGCTGTATAGTCAATACCGTAATGCAGGTAACAAGCACGCCGCCGCTTATAGCGGTTGTTGTAAGCAAGCAGAATTACACCTGCGGCCTGATTCAAAAAACAGGCAATCTTAACATAAACAGCCTGTCCGAAGCTACGCCGTTTGAGGTATTCAAGCATTTTGGTTACCAAAGCGGCAAGGATACCGATAAATTCGCCGGATGCTCCCCCGAAAGGAGTGCCAATGGCCTTATAATACTTCCCAAGCATACGGTAGGCTATCTTTCGCTTGAGGTTGAGCGAGAGCTTGATTTCGGCACGCATATACAGTTCATGTGTACACCCGTTGAGGGGAAGCTCCTGTCCGATGAAGAAACCGTGAGCTATACCTACTATCAGAACAATATCAAGCCCAAGCCGCAGCCGGAGAAGAAGTCGGGCTTTATATGCAGGATATGCGGGTATGTCTACGAAGGCAGCACGCTTCCGGATGACTATATTTGCCCCATATGCAAGCACGGAGTTGCCGATTTTGAACTGATTTAACGGCGGCGCGGCGAAGCGGCACAGGGAAACAAAGCAGCGGTAAATAGTTCTGGAAGCCGTGCAGACGCACCGCGACCATCCGTGTGCCGAACAAATATATGAGGATGTCTGCAAAATAGACGATAAGATCAGCCGCGACACGGTCTATCGCAATCTGGGTTGCTTGGCTGCCGATAAAAAGATATACCATGTGCGCGTTCCGGGTGCCGATAGGTATGACAGCCGAACCGATAGCCATTATCATATTATATGTATGCGGTGCGGCACGGTTGAGGATGTCCCCTTGGATTACAGGGAAGATATAGATTTAACCATAGCGGAAATGACCGGATATACGCACCTTCGGCACCGCGTTGTTTTTGAAGGGCTTTGCAATAAGTGCCTAAAGGCGGAGGCGGAACAGGGGAGGTAAACGCATGATAAAAATTATTAACCCCCAAAGGTTGATTGCCGCATAATCGGGCGTTAATTCATGAATCGGCAATACATGAAGCTATAAAAGCGGCGCTGCAATAAGCCGGTTTAAGCCTAAATAAAAAGCCCTTGCATTTGGCATATTGCCATAAGCGGGGGCTTTGCTTTTGCTCAATTTCCGGCTCGGCTTTTTATATCCTGTAATTCAAAACGGTATTTCTGCGCACAGTCGGGGTATTTTTCATGATCGACCTCGCCCAAAAACATGGCTGTCGGCCTTATCCAAAGCGAACCGTCCCCGTACAGCTTTCTGTATATAACGTATTCTTCGCCTGTTTCGCTGTGCCGTGCGGTATCCTCTACCAAATAGTAATCGCCCTTAAAGTGGCGGTATACGCGCTTGAGTTTAAGCTCCTGCATTCAAAATGCTCCTTTCCGTAATAATGCCGGGAACGCATGCTCCCGGCAAAAGCTTACGCGCCTATTATTATGCGGTAAGTGCATCCACGCGGCTGATAAGATCATTCAGCGTATGAATGCTTTCTTCGTCCTCCACTATAAGGTCAAATTCATCTTCAACCTCAAGTATTATCTCGGTTAGATCAAGTGAATCGATGCGCCTGTCACAGGAACCTTCCCCGGTTATAGCGCGCGCGATATCCATGATCCGCTCACCATTTGACATAAAACGACCTCCGAATAATTGCTGATAAATTAATATGACGTATTATGCGCAAAAATCACGCAAACGCAATTCTACTGCAAATATCAGCCATTGTCAAGCAAGGGCATAACATATGACTTCCATATGGGGTGAAAGTGAAGTATAATACAACAATGTTAATTTTGAAAGGAGCGGGCGATGAAGAAAACAGCTCATAATAAGGCAAACGAAACAAAAAACGCCAATGCGACGGCAAGGGCTACCGAAAAAGTGATAGTGGATAAGAAAACGCCTGAGGAAAAGAAAAAAGAAACTGAAAGGGAAGAAGTGCCAAAGAGCGGGAAGGCAAAGCTTATATCCATTTTGTCCGCGGTTGTGCTGGCGCTTATACTAATATTCAAGCCTGAACTTTTGCTGGGTGCTATAAATTCGGTCGCAACGGAGAGTGCCGACGGCGTGTATGCCGCATTTATAGACGTTGGCCAGGGCGACAGCATATTCCTTCGTTCACCGAATGGGAAAACCATGCTTGTTGATGCCGGCACGCCGGATTCATTTGAAAGCATACAGAATGTGCTTAGCGAAGAGGGTGTGACTAAGCTGGACGTGGTAGTAATGACCCACCCGCACAGCGATCATATGGGCAGCATGAAAAGAGTGATAGATAATTACGACATAGGCACGTTTTACATGCCGGACGCCGTGAACACCACAAGCTCATTCGACCGCATGCTCAGCGCACTTGAAAAGAAAAAGGTAAAGACCAAAGTGATATGGGGCAGCGCAAAAACCACGATAAATTGGGATGGCGACGTTGAGGTGCGTGTGCTTTCGCCCATAAAAGGCGCTGATTATCAGGACAACCTTAACGACATGAGCGTTGTTATAAAGGTGACCTACGGCGAGACATCGCTGCTGCTCACGGGTGATGCCGAAAGCTATGCGGAGGAGTTGATGATAGCGTCCGAAAAGGAGTTGCTGCAGGCTGACGTGCTGAAAATAGGCCATCATGGGTCGTCAACGTCCAGTTCTCAGGCTTTTCTTGATGCCGTGCAGCCAAAGGCGGTAGTCATATCGTTAGGTAAAAACAATGATTATGGTCATCCGCATAGGGAAACTATGCAGCGGCTTAAAAAGCTGGGAACAGAAATATACCGCACCGATGAACTCGGTACGGTACGGATGCTTTTTACCGAAAGCGAGGTACGTTTACTCAAGGGGAGCAAATAATTTTTCGAACAGTTCGCGCATTTTATCGGGCGGGAGTTTTTCTTTAGCCCTGTCGTATGTCAATAGCCCGTTAAGCTCGTCCTCAACGTCGCTCAGCTGCGTGTAAATGGCAGCGGATAGCCCTTTTGCGTAAGCGGGGGCTATTTCTTTTTCGTAAAGAGCGCTGAACGCTTCAAACAATGCTTCATCGGTTTTCATGCGCTTGTAGCCAAAATCCCTGCGGTTAAAGCAATGGCCGTTTATGCGGCGGTTGAAGCCGCCGAATTCGCTCAGAACAACGGGGCGGGCAAGCTTATCCGGCGCAAAATCGAACCGCTTGAAATACACATGCAGGCTTTTTACATCGCCAGCGCCTTGGTCATGCCAGCCGCTTGCATGGTCAACGGTGCGCGTTGTATCGAGCGAAAGTATAAAGTCATATGCCTTTGCCGCGTCAAATTGTCCCCAGCCTTCATTGAACGGCACCCACATTGCTATGCATGGACAATTATAAAGCTGAAGCACCATCTCCTTAAGCTCGGCGTAATATTGCGCGCGGCCTTTTTCGTCCGCCCTGCCGAAACGGGCGTAGTTAGCCTTGCCGTCGCTTATTTCACCTATACCGAGCAGAGGGAGGGATACTACGGCAGTTTTGTATAGCTCGCCGCCGTTTGGCATATCCTGCCAAACCAGCATACCAAGCCTGTCGCAATGGTAGTAGAAACGCATAGGCTCGATCTTTATATGCTTCCTGAGGGTATTATAGCCGTAGGCCTTCATGGTTAAAATGTCGTGTATAAAGGCTTCGTCGCTCGGCGCGGTATATAAACCATCAGGCCAATAGCCTTGATCCAATACGCCGTTGTGAAAATACGGCTTGTTGTTCAACATCAGACGCGGCGCGCCGTTTGAGTCTATGCCTACGGAGAATTTTCGCATGGCGAAATAGCTTTTTACGCTGTCCTCGCCCATGCGCACGTCCATATCGTAAAGATAAGGCGATTCTGGGCTCCATGCGCGGAATCCAGACATGCTCATGCGTATAGGCTGATTGGCGGTACCATAGGCCACAACATCGCCCACACGGATAACGGTTTCCTTTTGCGAATCGGCATAATTGCTGAAAGCGGTTATTTCCACGGCACTTTGGTCAAAAAGCGGCGTAATGCTCAGTTCTTCGATATATTCTTCGCTTACGCTTTCAACCCATACTGTTTGCCATATTCCGCTCTGCGGGGTATACCATATTCCGCCGCGCTTTGTTTTCTGCTTGCCGCGGGAATGATATGACGCGTCCGAAAAATCGCGCACCTTAACGGTTATAACGTTTTCCTGACGAATATACGGCGTTATATCAATTGTGAAGGCGGTGTATCCGCCAACGTGGCTGCCTGTATCGCAACCGTTTATGTATACCGTGGCTATTTGATCTACCGCGCCGAAATGCAGCAGTATGCGCCCATGGTTAAAGCCGGATGGAATATCGAAATGCCGCGTATACCAAAGCGACTCGTTCGGATGTACTGTGCGGTTTACGCCGGAAAGCTCACATTCGGGCGAAAAAGGAACGATTATTTCGCCGTCCATGGCTTCCGGTACTGCGTTGGCAGAAGTTATCGCATACTGCCATACGCCGTTCAGATTGATATAGCTTTCGCGCTTTAGCTGCGGACGCGGATATTCACTGAGCACATTTGCCTTGTCAAGCTTTTCGCCCCATCTTGTTTTCATCTATCGTTCCTCCGTTAAAGATAATATCAATATGGAAACCCGCCGCCGACTTCAAGCACCTGCCCTGTTATGAACGAAGCGCTGTCCGATGCAAGGAAAAGCATTGCGCCTGCAACGTCGTCCCCGGTGCCGAGTCTACCTAAAGGTGTGCTGTCTATAAGCTGCTGCCGATCAGCTTGGCTAAATTTGGCCATCATATCCGTATCTATAACGCCGGGGGCGACGCAGTTTACGCGAATGCCGGACGGGCCAAGTTCGCGGCTAAGCGCCTTCGTAAGGCCTATTACGCCCGCCTTTGCCGCCGAATACGCCGCTTCGCATGAGCCGCCGTATATACCCCAAACAGAGGATACGTTTATTATGCTTCCGCCGCCGCGTCTGCGCATTGACGGGAGGGAGGCATGTATCATGTTATATACGCCGGTAAGGTCTGTATCTATAACGCGCCGCCATTCATTATACGCCATATCCTCAAGCATTGAATAATGCGCAACGCCTGCGTTGGCTATCAATATGTCTATGCCGCCGAGCGTAGAGCATATATATTCGGCCATGCCTTCCGCCGCAGCGGGGTCGGCAATATCACCCTTGACGGGAACGGCCATTGCGCCAATTTCGGCCATTTGCTGCATAAGGCTTTGCATTGCATCATCGTTTTCGTGATAACCCGCAGCTATCTTGTAGCCTGCGCGGGCGAAATGCAGCGCCGCGCTTTTGCCTATCCCGCGCGAAGCGCCGCTTATCCATACGGTTTTTGCCATTGCATGTCCTCCGTTAAAAGCATTAAAATGCTAAGATAAACAATATCATAAAATCACACATTTTTCCATAGGTCTGCGGACGATTGGTCAAAATTAAGTAACTAATTAAATTGTTTAATTATTCGCTAAAATGCGATATAATATACGATGTTACTCACGGGAGAAGGAGAGAATAATGGAGCAAAAGAAAGCGCGTAAGGCAGGCATGATGGACATTTTGTGCAGCCCGTACGCACACCGGTTTTTCAAAAAGTACAAATGGAGCTATCTGCTCGGCATGGCTATACTTATAGTGATAGACAGCGCGCAGACGGAGGTTCCTCGCATAGTCGGCCAGGTCATAGACGGAATAAAGTACACGACCATTGATGAATCCGGCTTTGCGTCTGCAATCATAAGGATGGCCGTTATAGCCGTATTGGTTCTGGCGGGCAGGATAGGGTGGAGATACTGCATATTCGGTGCGGCAAGAAAAATAGAGCGCGATATGCGAAACGACCTTTTCAGCCATCTTAACACGCTGCCTGTATCGTATTTCCATGAGCATAACGCGGGCGAGATAATGGCATACATGACCAACGATATCGAGGCTGTGCGCATGACGTTTGCGGCAACGATAATGATGGGTCTTGATATGATAACCATCGGCGTCACCACGCTGCTGAAGATGATATTCCAGATAGACTTCAGGCTGAGCCTTGTCACGGTTATACCACTCAGCATGGTCGCTTTCGTGAGCATGTTTGTCGGGCGAGAGATGCATAAGCGCTTTACCAAACGGCAGGAAGTGTTCGCCAAGGTTTCAGATTTTGTGCAGGAAAAGCTCAGTGGAATAAAGGTGATAAAGGCCTTTGTTCAGGAAGAGAAGGAAATAGCGGCGTTTGAAGCTGTCAACAGCGAATCGCGCACGGCTAACATAAGGGACGCGAAGGTGCAGGCGTTTATGTTCCCGTTTATGCACATGATTGCTGGCTGCTCCATGGCAATAGCTATAGCCTACGGCGGATATATAGCGATACTCGGCCGCATAACCGTGGGTGACTTTTCTGCGTTCGTGCAGTATCTTAATATGCTTGTATGGCCGATAGCATCCATAGGCAGGATAATAAACGTTGTAACGCGCGGCTCAGCCTCGCTGAAGCGTGTTGAGAGCGTTTTACATACAGAATCCGATATAAAGGATGCTTTGCCTGAAATAGCCACTACTGAGCCCGTTAAGGGCGAAATTGAGGCACGCGAGCTTACGTTCCGCTATCCCGGTACGGATAGGGATGTGCTGAAGGATATATCGTTCCATATTGAGCCGGGGCAGACGCTTGGCATAGTGGGTCGCACGGGCGCGGGCAAGACCACGCTTGTGAACCTTATGCTAAGGATAATAGATCCGGACGACGATATGCTTTATATCGGCGGCAGGGAGATACACACAATACCGCTGCAAACGCTAAGGGCGTCAACCGGCTATGTTATGCAGGACAACTTTCTGTTTTCCGATACCATACGCAACAACATTGCGTTTGGCGACCATACCAAGTCATTTGAAGAAATTCAGCAGGCGGCGAAGATGGCATGTGTGCACGACAACATAGTTGATTTCCCCGATGGATATGAAACTATGGTTGGCGAACGCGGCGTTTCGCTTTCCGGCGGACAGAAACAAAGGATATCCATTGCGCGTGCGCTTATACTTGATCCTGAAATATTGATACTGGACGATGCGCTTTCTGCCGTTGATACCGATACGGAAGAAAAGATACTTGAAAATCTGAAAACGCTGCGCCACGGTAAGACGAATGTAATTATTGCGCACCGTATTTCTACGCTGCAGAATGCAGACAAGATAATTGTTGTTGATGGATCAAGAATAATAGAGGAGGGCAACCACGAAGAGCTGGTAGCCCAAGGCGGAATGTATGCGGATCTATACCGCAGGCAGCTGCTTGAAAAGATGAAGAAGGAGGAATACAAGCTGTGAGCATGAGCAAGGCAAAAGAAAAAACGCTCTCGCCAAACCGCCGCCTTCTCAGATACGCGCGGCCGTACATAGGCTATTTTATGCTGGCGTTTGCGATAATACTGGTGCTGGTATGGCTTGAACTGTATCAGCCGCAGATATTGGGCGAAGCGGTGGATGAATGCGTTGCAAAATATGAAAAGATATCCAGCAATGGTTTCAGCATAGAGGAATTGAAAAAACTGCGGGCAGATGACCTGAGCAAGGTCATAAAGCTTGGCCTATTGTACTTTGGCACGGTTATTGCCGTGATGGTACTTACATATACGCAGGCAAGCATACTGGCCACAACGGGGCAAAAGATAATATATAACCTGCGCAACGATATATTCAGCCACATGATGAAGCTGCACATAGGCTTCTATAACGATAACCCTATAGGCAGGCTGGTCACAAGGGTAACTAACGACTGCGAAACGGTGAATGAAATGTTCACGAGCGTTATAGTGAATATACTGAAAAGCTTTTTTGTGCTCGGCGGCGTTATAGTGATGATGCTCAGCTACAATGTTAAACTGTCGCTGTATATATTCATCGTTATCCCGTTCATAACCGTTGCAACGTTTGTTTTCCGTAAGGCCACGCGGAAGATTTATCGCGTAATGCGCGCCAAAATATCCGAACTGAACGGCTTTGTTGCGGAGCATGTGTCCGGCATGAAGGTGGTGCAGGCGTTTACGGCTGAAAAAGATGTTAAGGATGACTTTGAAGCAAGGACGGAGGAACTGCGCGGAATAAACATGAAGCAGCTTATGGCGTTTGCGTTGTATAGCCCCGTGCCGTACGTTATGAACATAACGGCTCTTGCGATACTGATATTCGTTGGCGGCCATATGGCGATAGATGGAGTTATAACCATAGGTACCATGATAATATTCCAGCGGTACATAAATAATTTCTTCCAGCCTATACAGGAACTGGCGGAGCAGTTCAACACCATACAATCCGCAAACGCTTGCGCGGAGCGTATATTCTGGCTGCTGGATACGGAACCGCAGATAGAGAATGCACCGGATGCGGTGAGCATGGATAACTTTAAGGGCAAAATAGAGTTCAAGAATGTTTGGTTTGCATATAAGGATGAGGACTGGGTGCTCAAAGACGTATCATTCACGGTTGAACCCGGGCAGCGTGTGGCGTTCGTTGGAGCAACGGGCGCGGGCAAAACCACAATACAGAACCTTATCTGCCGCTATTATGACATTCAAAAGGGCAGCATAACAATAGACGGCATAGACGTTAAAAAGATAAAGCTGGAGGATCTTAGACGCAACATAGGCCAGATGCTGCAGGACGTGTTCCTGTTCACCGGAGACGTGAAGGACAACATCCGCCTGAATGAGAAGAACATCACGGATGAGGATATAATTGCGGCGGCAAAGACCGTTAATGCGGCAAGCTTTATTGAAAAGCTGGATGACGGCTATTCGCACCATGTTATAGAGCGCGGAGCGGCTTTCTCGGCAGGGCAAAGGCAGCTTATATCGCTTGCACGCGCGCTTGCATTCAAGCCATCCGTGCTTATATTGGACGAGGCTACGGCCAATATAGACACCGAAACAGAATCGCTTATACAGGATGCACTCGGTAAGATGATGGAAGGTCGCACAACGATAATGGTCGCGCACAGGCTTTCCACAATACAGAATGCGGACAACATAATTGTTATGCACAAGGGGCGCATAGTTGAGGAAGGCACGCACCAGGAGCTGCTTGAGAAGGGTGGCATATATTATAAATTGTATAAGCTGCAATATGAGCATGATGCCGCATAATGCATAAAGTTACAGACTGGCCGCGAAAGCGGCCTGTTTTTATGCGAATTAACTCATACTTATACAACATGAGACAGGCATAAGTATATATTCTTAACGAAATCTTTATACAGAAAAAATGTGAAGGAAATTTTAACTATAAATCAAACACTTTGTGAATTGTTTTTTAACATTAAAATGAAATGTGAAGAAACAGGAATTTACGCAGTAACATACGAGATTATAGATATATAAGCAATAATTACAAAGTGAATATATAAGTATTGTGTAAATAATAACATGTATAAAGAAGATGTTAATTCAAATTTTCCATTGAAAAAAGCATTGTGATTCGTAATAATATTTAGTAAACTGATACTAAATCAGAGCAAAAAAGAATAGGGGTGTTCTTATTTGACTCGGACAAATCTTAGGAGGAATATCACAACATGAACGACATTCTGCTCCCCATTGTGCAGACGATCAATGCGTATCTGTCTGACTACGTACTTGTAGTGCTGCTTTTAGGCTGCGGCCTCTACTTCTCCATCCGCACCAAGTTCGTGCAGGTTCGCTGCTTCGGCGAAGGCATGAAGAACGTGTTCGGCAAGCTGTCCCTCAAGGGCGGCAAGCAGGGCGGCGGCATGAGCTCTTTCCAGGCTCTGGCAACCGCAATCGCGGCTCAGGTTGGTACCGGTAACATAGTCGGTGCCAGCGGCGCCATCCTCGTAGGCGGCCCCGGCGCAATATTCTGGATGTGGATAATTGCCTTCCTTGGCATGGCCACCATCTATGCTGAAGCTGTTCTGGCCCAGAAGACCCGTATTGTTAAGGAAAACGGTGAAGTACACGGCGGTCCCGTTTACTACATCCGCACTGCCTTCAAGGGCACCTTTGGCAAAATACTGGCCGGCTTCTTCGCCATCGCCATCATACTTGCCCTTGGCTTCTTCGGCTGCATGGTTCAGTCCAACTCCATCGGTTCCACTGCTCAGACTGCCTTTGGCATTCCTTCCTGGATAATAGGTATTGCGCTGGTTGTTATAGCGGGCTTCATATTCCTTGGCGGTATGGATCGTCTTGCTTCCGTTACCGAAAAGCTCGTCCCCGTTATGGCTACGTTCTATCTCCTTGGCGGTCTTATTATATTCTTCGCCAATATCACCAAGGTTCCCGAAGCTTTCGGCATGATCTTCAGGTATGCGTTTGAGCCCCAGGCCATCATCGGCGGTGCGTTCGGCGTAGCCATAAAGAAGGCCATATCCCAGGGCGCAAAGCGCGGCCTGTTCTCCAACGAAGCCGGTATGGGTTCCACCCCTCATGCGCATGCGCAGGCTAATGTTAAGGATCCGCATGAGCAGGGTACCGTTGCCATGATCGGCGTGTTCATCGATACTTTCGTTGTTCTGACCATCACTGCTCTGACCGCTGTTATCACCCTTTACACCAAGGGCGGCATACTGGCGGATGGCACCATACCCGAAGCTATCAACAAAACCAACCTTGCACAGACCGCTTTCGGCACTCTGCTTGGTGAAGCTGGCGGTAACATCTTCATAGCCATAGCGCTGTTCTTCTTCGCGTTCTCCACCGTTCTCGGCTGGAACATGTTCGGCAAGATCAACGTGGCTTACCTCTTCGGTAAGAATGCTAAGAGTGAGAAGATCGCCACAACTGTTTACACCGTAATCTCTCTGATATTCATATTCCTCGGCACTCTGGCCTCCAACGATCTGGTTTGGGAACTGAGCGATATGTTCAATCAGCTGATGGTTATCCCCAACGTTATCGGTCTTATAGCGTGCGGCGGTCTGGTTGTTTCCCTGACGCACTTCAACAAGAAGAAGGACCAGATAAAGGTTGTAGAATAACATTTCCTTATAGAATAGAATGAGTGAAGAACGGCGCGGCTTCGGCAGCGCCGTTTCTTTATATCCAAAACATGCCCCAAATGTAAAAATGACATTTGCATGCCTTTATATCCCTTAACAGGAACTAAACATCATACAAAAAGCAAAAGAAATTTATTTTATTGTTTTCGAAAAAAATACAAAGAAAGTTACGGAAACGCAAAACTGAATATTGGCTGAAATTATGATAAATATGGCGTAATTGTGTTAAATTATTTATATTTACATGTCTTTATAATGCATCATAAATTTTTTAATCTATTTTTTCAATCGTAAAAACCATTGAGAAGATGGTTTTTATTTAGTAAACTGATGATAATCCGAGCAAAAAGAATAGGGGTGTTCTTATCTGTCTTGGTAAATCATTAGGAGGAATATCACAAACATGAACGACATTCTACTCCCCATTGTGCAGACGATCAATGCGTATCTGTCTGACTACATACTTGTAGTGCTGCTTTTAGGCTGCGGTCTGTACTTCTCTATCCGCACCAAGTTCGTGCAGGTTCGCTGCTTCGGCGAAGGCATGAAGAACGTGTTCGGCAAGCTGTCCCTCAAGGGCGGCAAGCAGGGCGGCGGCATGAGCTCTTTCCAGGCTCTGGCAACCGCAATCGCGGCTCAGGTTGGTACCGGTAACATAGTCGGTGCCAGCGGCGCCATCCTCGTAGGCGGCCCCGGCGCAATATTCTGGATGTGGATAATTGCCTTCCTTGGCATGGCCACCATCTATGCTGAAGCTGTTCTGGCCCAGAAGACCCGTATTGTTAAGGAAAACGGTGAAGTACACGGCGGTCCCGTTTACTACATCCGCACTGCCTTCAAGGGCACCTTTGGCAAAATACTGGCCGGCTTCTTCGCCATCGCCATCATACTTGCCCTTGGCTTCTTCGGCTGCATGGTTCAGTCCAACTCCATCGGTTCCACTGCTCAGACTGCCTTTGGCATTCCTTCCTGGATAATAGGTATTGCGCTGGTTGTTATAGCGGGCTTCATATTCCTTGGCGGTATGGATCGTCTTGCTTCCGTTACCGAAAAGCTCGTCCCCGTTATGGCTACGTTCTATCTCCTTGGCGGTCTTATTATATTCTTCGCCAATATCACCAAGGTTCCCGAAGCTTTCGGCATGATCTTCAGGTATGCGTTTGAGCCCCAGGCCATCATCGGCGGTGCGTTCGGCGTAGCCATAAAGAAGGCCATATCCCAGGGCGCAAAGCGCGGCCTGTTCTCCAACGAAGCCGGTATGGGTTCCACCCCTCATGCGCATGCGCAGGCTAATGTTAAGGATCCGCATGAGCAGGGTACCGTTGCCATGATCGGCGTGTTCATCGATACTTTCGTTGTTCTGACCATCACTGCTCTGACCGCTGTTATCACCCTTTACACCAAGGGCGGCATACTGGCGGATGGCACCATACCCGAAGCTATCAACAAAACCAACCTTGCACAGACCGCTTTCGGCACTCTGCTTGGTGAAGCTGGCGGTAACATCTTCATAGCCATAGCGCTGTTCTTCTTCGCGTTCTCCACCGTTCTCGGCTGGAACATGTTCGGCAAGATCAACGTTTGCTATCTGTTCGGCAAGAATGAAAAGACCGAAAAGATCGCCGTTATCGTTTACAACGTGATCTCTCTGGCGTTCATATTCCTCGGAACCCTTGCTTCCAACGATCTGGTTTGGGAACTGAGCGATATGTTCAATCAGCTGATGGTTCTGCCCAACGTTATTGCGCTGATAGCCTGTGGCGGCATAGTTGTTTCTTTGACCCACTTTGGCAAGAAGAACAAGGAGATAAAGGTAGTAGAGTAATCCTAAATCTTACTCATATAGTTCCTTTTGCACTTAACAGTACAAACAAAGACCCGAGCGATCGGGTCTTTGTTTGTAGATGATTATTATTTTTCAGGCGCATCAAGACCGACTATGCGGCCTTGTGCCAGCTTTGCCGATGGCTTTTCACGCAGCGCATATTCTTCCATCAAATCCCGCATTGCAGCTACGGCTGCATCTACCTGCTTTCTGAACTCATTAGCACTGAGCCGCGCTGCGCCGTTGCCGGTAATGATTATTTGCTCCATTCGGTCCGAGGTTGCAACTTCCACTCGGTAGTTCCTGCTCAATTCGTGCGTGGCTTTTTCAATGTATGTATCGGCCGTTTCGGCCTCTTTAGTATATACCACGGTTATGTTATTCACCTTTTCTATGCTGCCGACATGCCCTTTTATGCGGTATGCATCGAATACAAGTATCAATTCGCATTGCCTTACGCCTTTATAGTTGCACATCAGGTTTATCAGCTTACTTCGTGCCAAGTCCATGTTATCCTTTGCAATGATGGAAAGGTCGTCCCATGCGAATATTATGTTGTATCCGTCTACCAATAGATAGTCCGGCCCGGTGGGGAAGGGACAAAGTTCGGCTGTGCTTTGGGATTGCTTAGGCGAAGTCCTACGGAATGCGGCAAGCGGGTCGCTCTTTATTGGGCCGTATGTACGCTCGTATATTCTGATAAGCTCCGCTTCGTCCGCACGGGATAGCGGGCGATATGTCGGTATATCAGATATGGTGTAAGGCTTGGCTTGCGGCCGTAGTGCACGCTCCAGGTGCATATTGTCAAATACTTTGTCCCATTTTACGGTATGGCCAGCGCCGTGGCTGCAAAACACGGAATCGGCCGTGTTGAATGTATCTGCTTCGACATCATAGCCAATTTGGCTTATTACTTCCGCGCTGTTATGGCATTCCCGATATTCGCTGCCGATAAGACTGAGCTTGCCCATGCCGCGGGTATACAGCGCAAGCTGGGAAGAATAGCCCTGCATGGCAGAAACGGGCGCAAAACCACGTATGATGGCGGATGACTCGCCTTGCTCGGGTGCGCTGAAATCGGCGCACATAAGCTGCATATCGTTCAGTGCGCGGCCTATATATTCGGCGGGTATAGTAAGGCTGAATTCGTACCACGGCTCAAGCAGTACATTTTCCGCCTGCATAAGTCCCTGCCTTACGGCGCGATATGTGGCCTGCCTAAAGTCCCCGCCTTCGGTATGTTTAATATGCGAGCGTCCGGAGACAAGGGTTATTTTCATATCCGTTATAGGTGAACCGGTGAGTACGCCAATATGTGTTTTTTCCATAAGGTGCGTAAGTATAAGTCGCTGCCAATTCTTATCCAGCTTGTCTTCAGGACATTTTGACGCAAAAACAAGCCCGCTGCCGCGCTTGAGCGGTTCTAATATCAAATGCACTTCTGCATAATGCCGCAGCGGTTCATAATGGCCAACGCCTTCAACCTTGTTTGCAATGGTTTCCTTATAGAGTATGCCGCCCTGGCTGAAGGATATATCCATATTGAAACGGCTCTTCATAAGGCTTTGCAGCACTTCAAGCTGTATTTCGCCCATAAGGCGAACGTGTATCGCCTTTAGCCGTTCGTCCCATATTATGTGCAGTTCGGGGTCCTCATCCTCAAGCCTTTTTAATGCGGCAAGTGCTTTTGCGGCGTCAAGTCCATTGCCAAGCTGGACGCTGTATGTGAGCACAGATTCAAGCATAGGCTTTGGTGCGGGCGGCTCTATGCCCAGCCCGTCGCCCGGTTTTGCACGTGTAAGCCCACATACGGCGCATACGCTGCCGGCAAATGCTTCATCAACGGTTCTGAACTTTGCGCCGGAATATATCCTGAGTTGGTCGGCTTTTTCATTCCATGTTTTGCTGCCGTCTGTGCCCGAAAGAATTGATTTTACCTTCAGGCTTCCGGATGTAACTTTAATAAATGTAAGCCGCGCGCCCTGAGCATCGGTTGCTATTTTGAATACTTTCGCGCCTAATTTGGCGTTTCCGGTTATAGGTAAAGTATAGCGTGCTATACAATCAAGGAATCCGTCTACACCGCTCAGCTTTAGCGCGGAACCGAAGCAGCAGGGGAACACAAGACGGCTTTTTACGGCGGATGCGATCTTCTCATCGCTTATAATGCCTTCGGCCAGATACTCGTTCAGCATGTCCTCGGAACAGGTGGCTAACTCCTCGTAAAAATCATTTATTGGCCTATCGGCTGAAAAATCAATGAAGCCTGCCGAAAGCTTAGTTAATTCAGCTAAAATTTCAGAGCGGGACTTTGATGAGATATCGGTTTTGTTCACGAATACAAATGTAGGCACGCCTGCGCGTTTCAGCAGGCGAAAAAGCGTTTCCGTATGGCTCTGAACCCCGTCGGGTGCGCTTATAACCAGTATGGCATAATCCATTGCGCCGAGCGCACGTTCGGTTTCGGCAGAAAAGTCAACGTGACCGGGAGTATCAAGCAACGTAAAAGTGCAACCGTAATAGTTAAGTTCCGCTTGCTTGGAAAAAATGGTTATACCGCGCTGCTTTTCAAGCGCGTGTGTATCTAAAAAGGCATTGCCGTGGTCCACGCGGCCAAGCTTTCTAAGCGTGCCGCTTGCATAAAGCATGGCTTCGCTGAGGGTCGTTTTGCCGGAGTCCACATGAGCCAAAATGCCTATGGTCAGTCGTTTCATTGCGCATCCCAATCAACATATAATATCCATATTATACATAGCCGCAACTATTTATTGCAAGACACCTTGATAAAAATAAGGAGAGGGAATATAATATGGGCTCGTGAGTTATGCAGGAATTGCTGCATATGAATAATGCTGTGGGGTGGAATAAAATTATGAATAACGATCTTACCGTCGGAAAGAGCGAAAAGGTACTGTGGAGGTTTTGCCTGCCGCTGTTTGGCAGCATAATATTCCAGCAGCTTTATAATATTGCAGACAGCCTTGTTGCGGGCAAGTTCATAGGCGAAAATGCGCTTGCAGCCGTTGGCAACAGCTATGAAATAACGCTTATATTCATCGCGTTTGCGTTCGGCTGTAATATTGGCGGATCGGTGGTCGTAGCGCAGTTCTTCGGCGCAAAGCGCATGAAAGACATGAAAACGGCTGTTTCTACCACGTTTATTGCCAGCGGAGTGCTGTGCGCTGTGCTTATGGTGGCAGGGCTGCTGCTTGATGAAAAGATGCTGCTGCTCATCAATACCCCCGCCGAGGTAATGGCGGATTCGGCGCTGTATCTCCGCATATACATTTTCGGACTTCCGTTTGTGTTCTTCTATAATGTTGCAACGGGCATATTCTCCGCGCTTGGCGATTCCAAAACGCCGTTCTACTTCCTTGCGGCATCGTCGCTCAGCAACATTGGTGCGGACATATTGTTCGTTACGGCGTTTAAGATGGGCGTAGCCGGTGTTGCATGGGCAACTTTCATATGCCAGGGCGTTAGTTGCATATTGGCGCTGGTATTTGTTTTTGCAAGGCTGAAAACAGTTGAAACGGAGGAACGCGCGCCGCTGTTTTCCGGTGAAATACTGGGCAAAATAGCCAGAATAGCAATACCGAGCGTTCTGCAGCAAAGCTTTATTTCGGTGGGCAACATAATAATTCAGGGCGTTATAAACACATTCGGTACTGCCGTTATGGCGGGATATTCATCCGGCGTTAAGCTGAACAATCTTGTTATAACATCATTCACAACGCTTGGCAACGGCGTATCCAACTTCACGGCGCAAAACATAGGTGCAGGCAAATACGATAGGGTAAAGAGCGGATACTGGGCCGGAACAAAGATGGTATGGATGCTGTCAGTTCCGCTGATTGCGTTGTATTTCTTCTTTGGGGATAAGCTTTCGATGCTGTTCCTGGAGAATCCGACAGAGCTTGCGCTGAAAACATCCGTAACATATCTCCGCATTCTTGCGCCGTTCTATATTGTGGTATCTGCAAAACTTGTTGCGGATGGTGTGCTGCGCGGCTCGGGACGGATGAAGCAGTTTATGGCGTCAACGTTTACTGACCTTTTGCTCAGGGTAGCGCTTGCAGTAGTATTGTCCGGCACGGCGCTCGGTTCTACCGGAATATGGCTTGCTTGGCCGATAGGCTGGTGCGTTGCTACGGCTATATCCATATACTTCTGCCGCCGGGGCATAAAGAGTGCCGGCGTTTGACATATGCGCCGCATAATGATACAATAAATACGAACATGAATATGTTCCGTGTCTGATCGGTAATCGATCGGTTAAAAGGGAAGCAGGTTAAAAGCCTGCGCGGTCCCGCCGCTGTATGCGCGAGCGATGCTTCAATAAGCCACTGTTTATTACGGGAAGGCGAAGCAAAGCAATGATGCGCGAGCCAGAAGACCTGCACGGAGCAAGCTTCTCCACGCGGATTTGGACACGGAAGCAGCATTAGGATAGCTTTTTATCTATGCCGTTGGAGAATTTTCCGGCGGTTTTTTATTACGGAGGTTTTAATATGAACATAAACTGGTTTCAGGATCCTGACCATTTGGTATATATAAATGCGGAGAAAAGTCTTGGCGAGCTTGAAAAGCGACTTAAACTGCCGGGCCTTTGCGAGGCTGCAAATGCCCTGCATGCAGAACCGAACGACGTTGGATACACATTAAAAGGCCCTAAGCGCACCTGCGGCAGACTATTTATACCCGACCTTACATTCAAGCGCCATATTGAAATGGGCGAAAACATATTCCTATTCCTTGGGGAGATGACGGAGTGCTACGTTATATTCTTCCCGATGGATCCGGCGGTAAAAGTATAAGCGCCGCTAAAATATAATTTGCTCCCGATGAGTCCCCTATATGCTTCTTGATTTAATTCAAGGGCATATAGGGGAGTCTTGATTTGACAGATCACATAATTGAGTATATAATAACAATTGTTACACAATTGGTGATATTAGCTATACGAAGAGCAACATAATAGGAGATGATAGACCATGCCGCCTAAGACCAAGTTTTCAAGGGAAGATATTGTTAACGCAGCATTTGAACTGACGCGGGAAAAGGGAATAGAGAAAATCACCGCACGCGACATAGCTGAAACGGGATGTATGTCGACCAGGCCTATGTTCAATTATTTTTATTCGATAGACAAGCTTCGCGGCGCCGTGCTTGAAATCGCGAAGGAACTGTTTGATGAATACATAGAGGACGGGTTGAAGTATTCAGTGCCGTTTCTTGGGTTCATGTCAGAATATATTCAGTTTGCTAAGGACGAGCCGATGCTTTATAAGGCGCTGTTCATTTCAAAGGTAGACGAGAAAAAACCGAGCACGATAGCGGCAATGGAGCAATCGAAAGCTGCGCTGAGAAAATCGCTGATGCGCACATATAAGATGGATGCCGATACGGCGGATTGCTACTTTAGGGACATGTGGCTTGTCGTGAACAGCTTGGCTACGCTTATAGTTACGGATTCGAACCCATATGCGGATTGGCAGATAAACGCTATTCTTACAGAGTTCAGCCTAAGTTTGTGCATGGCAGCTAAGAACATAAAGGGCTTCGCAAACGGTAATTACGACCGCGATGCTATATTGAGCGAGCTTGTGGCGCGCAAGCATATGGCCAACGCAAGGGCGGAGATAAAAGCAAAGCGTACGAAAATAAACGATATACCGGCAATAATAGCAGGCGAGCCAAGCGACAAGGCGTTTTTGTATATACATGGCAAGATGGGCTATAAGGAAGAAGCGTATTATTTTGCGCAATACGCCTGCCCACAGGGCTATCAGGTTATAGCGATAGACCTGCCGGAGCATGGTGATCGGAAAAACAGCAAGGAAAAGCTGCTTCCGTGGATGGCTGCGCCTGAGATAAAAAGGACATACGAGCTGCTTTCGGAAAGATATAGCTCAATCAGCGTTTGCGCTGTGAGTATAGGCGCATGGTTCAGCATGCTTGCGCTGCAGGATAAGAAGATAGATAAGGCGATGTTCATATCGCCTATTGTAGACATGGAAAAGCTGATATGTACAATGATGGAATGGGCTGGGGTCACAGAAGAGGAACTTGCTGAGCGCATAAAGATACCAACTGATTTCGGCGAAACGCTCAACTGGAACTATCTTAGCTGGGTGCGAAAAAATCCATACAAATGGGATAAACCGACGGATATTATATACGGCGGCAAAGACAACATGACACCGAGAGAGACAATAGAAAGATTTTCGAAATCCTGTGCAACAACGCTTACAGTAATGGAAAAAGGAGAGCATTGGTTCCATACTCCGGAGCAGATGAAGGTGCTTAATCGTTGGATGAAGGCCAATGTGCAGGAATAAGTAAACATTGCCCGGACTTTGTTGACCAAAGACCGGGTTATATGTATAATAAACGCAACTGCCGTTGCGCAACACTGCTGAAGCATTAAGGAGACGCATTATGCCGCCAAAGTTTATGTTCACGAAAGAACAGCTGATAGAGGCATCATTGAATATAATACGGCGCGGAGGACCGCAGAGCCTTACGGCAAGGTCGCTAGCGGGAGAGCTCGGCTGCTCGGTAAAGCCTATATTTGGCCTGTTCAAGAATATGGAGGAGGTCCGGCTGGAAACCATAAAGGCGGCGGATAGGATATACCGCGGATACATAGGCGCCGCATCGCATGCCGAAGAAAAGCCGTATAAGGCCATGGGCATGGCATATATACGCTTCGCTACCGAAGAAAAGGAGCTGTTCAAGCTGCTTTTTATGCGGGACAGGTCGGCCGAAAACATAAATGATGACAGCGGTAAGGATGTTACGGAGGCAATAGTTAAGCTTATATCCAAAAATACGGGCCTTAACGAGAAAACAGCATATATGCTGCACCTTGAAACGTGGCTGTATGTTCACGGCATAGCAACCATGATAGCAACAAACTATCTTGAATGGGACGGCGAATTTATAAGCAATGCGCTTACGGATTGCTATACCGGCCTGCTGCACAGGTTCAAAACGAAAGCTTTGGACGTCATTTTATAAGCTTTTGCGCAAGTATACCCGCGCCAATAAGTCCCGCGCTGTTGCCAAAGCGGGCACTGCGTATATTTATGTCAAATCCGGGCGCGGTCAATTCGCTTACCTTTGAAGTGACCATATTGAATACGTCTTTATTTTCCATTATGCCGCCGCCTATTATCATGCAGGCGGGGTTAAATATATGTATAAGCGAGGCTAAGCCTTCGGCTACCTGCTTAGCCCAGCCGTCAACAAGGGCATATACATCGCTGCGATTAAGCTGAGCGGTTATCGCGCGTCCGTCGCAAAGAGAGGCATCCATTGCCTTCGCCTGTTCAACCAGACGGGTAACGCTTGCAATGTTTTCATAGTATTCGCCGTTCATGTATATCATGCCGAACTCACCGGCAGACCAGTTTGCTCCATGATATACCGCGCCGCCGTGAACTATCGCGCCGCCTACGCATGTGCCGTAAGTAAGGCAGAGCACATCCGCTGTGACATCGGCGCTAAGTGCGTTTGATTCAGCAATGGCCATGCAGTTAGCATCGTTTTCCACGGCTACGGGTACGCCAAACGCGCCGAATTCGGTTTTCAGATTCTTACCAGTATAGCCGGGGATAAGGTGAGGCGGATCGTATATTATTTCGCCGGTGTCGCAGTTAACCTGCCCGCGGGTACATATGCCGATCGCATCAATATTGGTAATGCTTCCACATGCATTGCGTATACGTTCAATCAATGTATCCGCACCATCTTGTCCGCAGGTGGGGAAGGAGGACACATCCTTCAGAACACCATCTTCATATATACCATGCTTTACGAATGTTCCGCCTATGTCAAATACCGCAGCTTTCATTTACAGCTAACCTTAACCTTTCTTTTTATGCACACAGTATACCATATGAAAGAAGAAAATCACACCCTATTATAAAATTGGCAGCAAAAGAGTTTGCACGCTGTATTGACAATATCAAACGAGCGTGATATGCTTTGTACAACTTAATTAACATGGTGTTAATAAACACGGAACGTGTGAAGCACCACATTATAGGCGAATTTAAAGTTTTGCGGGATTCTCGCAGAAATATTATAAAACAGAGAGGAAAACCAAGATGAAGAAGATTCTTGCTATCGTGCTTTGCCTGGTGATGGTCCTCGGCGTAGTTGGCTGCCAGTCCAATACTCCCGCCGATACCGATGAACCCAAGCAGACAAACGATAACAACACACCCGCTAACACCGATGCTCCTCAGACATCCAGTGAGCCGGCAGAGGAAAGCCCCTATGTAGAGGACGCTACCTTCCGCTATCTGTATCCTTCGGAGATCTCTACGCTGAACTATCTGGCGACGAGCTCCACCGTAGACTTCAAGCCCGCGTCCAACTTTGTTGACACGCTGATAGAGTATGACCGGTATGGCGTTGTGAAGCCCTGCCTTGCGACCAGCTGGGAAACCTCTGACGACGGTCTTGTCTGGACATTCCATCTGCGCGAAGGCGTGAAGTGGTATGACTGCGAACTGAACGAATATACCGACGTTACCGCCGACGACTTCGTTTTCGGCGCCGAGTGGATACTGACCCCCGCCAACGAATCCGACAACGTGGATACCCTTGCAAACGTTATAGTGAACGCCAAGGAATACTTTGACGGCACCGTGACCGACTTTGCAGAGGTTGGCGTAAAGGCCCTTGACGAGCATACCCTCCAGTACACACTGAAGGACACTTGCCCGTACTTCCTGTCCATGATGACCTATGTTGCCTTCATGCCCGCCAACAGGCAGTTCGTTGAAGAGTGCGGCGAATACTACGGCACTTCCAACGACACCCTGCTTTACAACGGCGCATACTACTGCACCAGCTGGGAACCCCAGAACGAACTGGTGATGGAGCGCAACGACAATTATTGGGATGCCGAGAACGTATCTATAAAGACCGTTTACGGCAAGTACAACGCCGAAGCCGAAGCACTTGCGCCTGAAATGTATCTGCGCGGCGAGATTGATGAAGCCACTATCCCCGTAGAAATACTGGACAGCTGGATGAGCGATCCCGAAAAGCAGAACATCGTCCGCCCGAACCGTCCCACTTACGATGCAATGTGGTGGTTCTTTGATTTCGATCCCCATATGGACGAAACCTATGACAACGATGCGTTTAAGACCGCCGTTAACAACCGCGCCTTCCGTCTTTCCATTGTTTATGGTATAGACCGCGTTAAGGCCATGAGCTGCTACGATCCTTACAGCCCGGAAGAATACCTGATGAACACCATCACTCCTCCGAACTTCGTTGCAGTAGACGGTAAGGATTACACCATGACCGGCGAACTTGAGGCCGTTACCGAACAGAACTGGTTCCAGCCCGAAACCGCTCTCCGGTACAAGGAACAGGCCATGGTCGAACTGAGCGCGCAGGGCGTGACCTTCCCGCTCGTGTTCCCGTATTACTATCGCGTAGACCAGGCTAACCAGGATCTGGTTGCCCAGGTAATCGAGCAGCAGCTCGAAGAGCTCCTTGGTAAGGACTATATCGACATCGTTCCCGTTGCCGGTCCTGCCAACAACTACAACTCCGAAGTCCGTAACGCCGGCAAGTATGGCCTTATGGAAGAAGGTTGGGGTCCTGACTTTGCGGATCCTGTGACCTATGCCGATCCTTGGGGTCTCAGCTGGAGCTACAACAACCGTTCCATGTGCACTCAGGAAGAGTACCTGACTGGTTATGTTTACACTCAGGAAGACTATGACAACGGCGTTATAGACGATGCCGACTATGTTGGCGCACAGCAGCAGATATACGACAAGATGGTTCAGGAAGCTACCGCCGAGAAGGTAGACCTGGCCAAGCGTTATGAACTGTTTGCCAAGGCCGAAGCGTGGCTGATAAACGAAGGTATCGTTATACCGTTCCGTGTATTCTCCAACGGCTACGTTGCCAGCAAGCTGACCGTGTTTGATGGCGAATATTCCTCATTCGGCGTGTCCATCTGGCGCTACAAGGGCAAGCATGTCCTTAAGGAAGCCATGAGCCTGACCGATTATCAGGAACAGTTTGCACAGTGGAAGCTTGACCGCGAGGCTGCTCTTGCCGCGGCAGAATAAGACCGAATCATAAACCATATCGCGGGGGCGTGGGGTGTTTTCGCCTCATGCCTCCCGCTGCTTTACGCCATTCTTAGAAAGGAGCCGCTGCTTGCTCACCTTAGCGGCACGCGGATGATGCCCCATGTTGGAATATATCCTCAAGCGCACGGCGGGCGCGATAATATCGCTGTTCGTCGTAATAACGCTGATATTCGTATTGCTGCGCCTTATGCCGATGGAAGGCTACTTCGGTGCGGAGTACGATAAGCTTAGCGAAGAAGTTCGCGCAAGTATGCTGGCAGAAAAAGGGCTGGATCAGCCGATATATGTCCAGCTGTTCAATTTCTATAAAAGCCTGTTTCAGGGCGACCTTGGTAAATCCTGGATATATCGCCCGAATTACCCCATAGTAAAAATACTAGAAAAGAAAATACCTTATTCGCTTAAAATAGGTGTTATATCAATGATATTCTCGCTTATAGTAGGCATACCTCTCGGCGCCGTGATGGCGCGTTTCAAAGGAAAATTTGCGGATAAGCTCGGCACGGCGTTCATTGCCATTGTCGAGGCGCTCCCTACGGCTGTGTTGATGCTGTTTTTGCAGCTGTTTTTTTCAAGCTGGTTCAATCTATCGCTGCTGTTTGACAAAAACAACTATGCCACATGGGTGCTGCCGATATTCTCCATATCGCTGCTGAGCATATGCTCATACGCGATGTGGATGCGCCGCTATATGATAGATAATATAAACATGGACTATGTAAAGCTTGCGCGCGCAAAGGGCGTGAGCGGGAGCAGAATAATGTTCCGCCATGTATTTAAAAACGCATTCGTGCCTATGGCGCAGTTCCTGCCCGGTTCGGTGCTTTCAACAATAATCGGTTCAATATATATTGAGCACCTTTATTCCATACCCGGAACCGGCAGCCTGCTGATAGACGTTATACAGCTTCAGGATAACACAATGGTTCAGGCGCTGGTGCTTATATATGCCGCGATAGGCATTGCCGGAATGTTCCTTGGTGACGTGCTGATGGCGCTCATTGATCCGCGCATAAGCTTCGTAAAGAAAGGAGACGACCGTTAAAATGGCAGATAAGAAGAAAAAACTCCTTTTCAACAGGCAGATGCGCCGCATAGACGAACTGGATCAGCACATACAGGAAGGCCTTGCGCTGGAGCAGGCGGATAAAGAGCTGCCTATGTATGATGCGGCGGATTATACCGCCGAGCAGATAGCCGCAATAGACCCAAAATGGTTTGAACTGCATGGCTTTAACGAGCAGGATGCCGAGCGCACGGCATATTCAAACTATTCATACTGGGCGAGCACGTTCAAAAACTTTTGGCGCAATAGGGCTGCACGCATACTGATAGTTGCGCTGATAGCGATAATTGCCTTCGCTTTCATTCAGCCGCTGCTGCCCAATCAGCATGACCCCGTTACAATAAACAATGACCCTGAAACCGGCATGCATCTTCGTAACTTTGCGCCGTGCAGCGAATACTGGTTCGGAACAAACGCGATAGGCCAGGACCTTTGGGCAAGGGTATGGGCCGGCACGCGCACGTCAATAATAATCGGCCTTGTGGTCGCACTGAGCGACCTTATATTCGGCGTGATAATAGGCATGGCGTGGGGCTATGTAAGGAGTCTTGATAAAGCGCTGACGGAGATATATAATGTAATAAGTAATATCCCGCAAACGCTTATATTGATCCTTGTAAGCTACATACTGCGCCCGAGCATGACCACCATAATCATATCCATGTGCATGGTTGGATGGATGGCCATGGCCCGCTTTATCCGCAATCAGGTCGTTATATTCCGCGACAGGGACTATAATCTGGCATCCCGCTGCCTTGGCAGTAGCACGCTGAGGATAGTTATAAAGAACCTGCTGCCGCAGATGGTTTCGGTAATTATGCTGCAAACGTCGCTTGCGATTCCCGGTGCCATAGGCGACGAAGTGTTCCTTACCTATATCGGTCTTGGCATACCCACATCCCAAGCTTCGCTGGGCAATCTGGTTGAAGCCGGCCGCGTACTGATGATGGACAGCACGTTGAGATATCAGCTTGTGTTCCCGGCAGCCGTTGTGGCGTTTATAACTATCGCGTTCTATATCATCGGCAATGCGTTCAGCGATGCGGCCGATCCTAAGAATCACGTTTAAGGAGGCGCAGCATGGAAAACTATTTGCAGAACAAAGAAGTTATTCTTTCCGTAAAAGACCTTAGTGTGCGCTTCAGCCTGAGAGGAAAAAGCCTGCACGCGATACGCGGCGTGAGTTTGGACGTATATAAGGGCGAAAGCCTTGCCATAGTTGGCGAGTCCGGCTCAGGCAAGTCGGTGCTGACCAAGAATTTCATAGGCCTACTTGACAAAAACGGCACCATAGATAAGGGCGAGATACTTTTTGAAGGAATGGATCTGGCCAAGTTCAAAACGGAACGGGAATGGGCGAAAATACGCGGCAAGAAAATTGCCATGGTAATGCAGGACCCCATGACCAGCCTTAACCCGCTGAAAACGATAGGTTGGCAGATAAGCGAAGCGCTTATATTGAATTGCGGCATGAACCACGCTCAGGCCAAGGCGGAAACGCTGAACATACTGAAGGACGTTGGCATATCGGAGCCTGAAAGGCGTTACAAGCAGTATCCGCATGAGTTTTCGGGCGGCATGAGGCAAAGGGTGGTAATAGCAATAGCTGTTGCATGTTCGCCGGAAATACTGATATGCGATGAACCCACGACCGCGCTTGACGTTACGATACAGGCGCAGATACTTTCGCTTATAAAGGATCTGTGCCGCAAATACGGCATGACCACGATATACATCACGCATGACCTTGGCGTGGTAGCCAACGTGGCGGACAGGATAGCCGTTATGTATGCCGGCGACATAGTTGAAGTGGGTACGAGTGAAGAAGTGTTCTTCGATCCCAAGCATCCGTATACATGGGCACTTATGTCAAGCCTTCCGCAGCTTGGCGAAAAGGGTCATGAGCTTTACTCCATCAAGGGTACGCCGCCCAAACTTTTCGGCGTGATACACGGCGATGCATTCGCCCCGCGTAATCCGCAGGCGCTGAAGATAGACTACATGGTGCGTCCGCCGTATTTTGAGGTTTCACCCACGCATAAGGCACGCACCTGGCTGCTTGATCCGCGCGCACCAAAGATCGACCCTCCCGAATGCCTGAAGCGGCTGAAGGAGCTTGAAAATATAGAAAGCGGTGATATGGATGAGTAACGAAAACGTGGCGATAAAAACGCCGCTTCTCAGCGTGAGGAATATGGATGTCACCTTCGGCAAGGGCAAGAATGCGTTCAAGGCCGTAAACGACGTAAGCTTTGATGTATATCGCGGCGAAACGTTTGGCCTGGTTGGTGAATCAGGCTCCGGCAAAACCACGATAGGCCGCGCCATAATACGCATAAACAAGCTTTCCGCGGGCGAAGTGATATACGATGGCAAGCGTATATCAGGCCAGATAGATCACGAGACTGACCGAGAGGTGATAAAGAATATCCAAATGATATTCCAGGATCCTATGGCCAGCCTTAACGAACGCGCAAAGGTTGACTATATTGTGAGCGAAGGGCTTACCAACATAAGGCATGACCTGAGCCACGAGGAGATAGAGGAACGCGTAGCGAAGGCTCTGCTGGATGTTGGCCTGCTGCCTGAGTTCGCCAGCCGCTTCCCACATGAGTTTTCCGGAGGACAGCGCCAGCGCATAGGCATAGCGCGCTGCCTTGTTATGGACCCGGAGTTTATAATAGCGGATGAGCCTATAAGCGCGCTGGATGTATCCATACGCGCGCAGGTGCTGAACCTTATGAGCAAGCTGCAGCAGGAACGCGGGCTGACGTATCTGTTCATAGCGCACGACCTTAGCGTTATGCGCTTCATATGCAACAGAATAGCCGTTATACACAAGGGCGTTATAGTTGAACTTGCGGAGACGGAAGAACTGTTCAAGCATCCGCTGCATCCGTATACGCGTGTTCTGCTTTCCGCCGTGCCTGTACCCAATCCGCACGTTGAACAGAAGAAAAAGGTGCTTGTATATGACCCATCATGCCATAATTATTCGGCAAATGAACGGCCTATGTGGCTGGAGATTGCCCCGGGGCATTTTGTCCGCGGGAGCGAAAGGGAACTGACCGCTTACAGGGAAAAGCTTGCAAAGCGGTAATATAACGGAGGAATAATAAATGTATCAGACGGCGCCAAAGTCGCAAGCCGACCTGAAATTTCATAATCTAAAGCTGGTGTTCGATCTGGTCAAACAGGAAGGGCCTATTTCGCGTGCATCGCTTGCAAAGCGTACCGGGCTGAGCCCGACCAGCATGACGCGCATAGTGAACGTGCTGAAACGCATAGGGCTTATATCCGAACATTCCATCGCGCAGGCGGGCGTAGCGGGCAGGCCGAGCACGCTGCTTGAAATATGCGCCGATGCGGCGTATTGCCTATGCGTTGACGCTATGCCGAACGTAAGCAAGGTAACGCTTGTTGATATGGCGACCAAGCAGGCGGTATACCGTGAACTGGTAACCGTCAGTGGCACATCGTTTGAAACCGTTGCGGATGAGTTGAATGCAATGCTTGGCGAAATATGTCGCGATGCAGGCATAACGAGGGACAGGATAGCGTGCTGCGGCATGAGCATATCTGGCCACGTTTTAAGGAATGGCTACATAGCAGCATCGAGCCAGATGCAGTGGGCGGACATAGACGGCGTAGGAATACTTGAAAGGGCGCTGGACATGCCGGCAATAGTTGAGAACGACTGCAAGGCGGCATTGCTTGGCGAACAATATCTGCTTTCCTGTGCGGGCGAAAGCACGGCAAATATGGCGTATGTTAAGTTTGGCTGGGCAGGCGTTGGCAGCGCGGCAATGGTGGACGGTATGCTGCTACGCGGTAGCCGTAACGCCGCGGGCGAAATCGGCCATTTTAATTCGCAGCTTGAAGGCCTTTCAGGAGATAGGTGCGAATTCAAAGGCTGCTTTGAACATACGATAAGCGAATCCGCCGTGATAGAGCATGCGCGGTCAATAAATCCAGCATGCGCATCACTTGCGGGCGTAAATGAAGCCATCGCAAACGGAGATGAGCGGATAATTAAGCTGATGAACGACATATGTGAATATATAGCCATAGCCGTGAGTGACATTTCCTGCGCATATAATTCGGATAGGATAATACTTAGCGGCAACATAATAACCAACCTTGCCGACTGCTATCAAAATGTGCTGCGTTATGTTGAAAGGCGGCTTACGCGTTCCGTGCAGCCTAATTTGCAGGTATGCTTATCCAAAATGGGCACGAATGCAAGCCTGTACGGCATGAGCTGCCTGGCAGTAGAAGAAACGATAAAGCGCCTTTTGAGCAACGATACGGGATTTTAACATATGAAACTGATTGAGACAAAGAATTACGATGAACTTAGCCGCGTGGCTGCCGATATGCTGATAAGCGAAATAAAGGCAAAGCCGGACTGCGTGCTGGGCCTGGCAACGGGCAGCACGCCCATAGGCACTTATGATAAGCTTATTGAAGCATATAAGTCCAATGAGGTATCCTTTGCCAAAGTAAAGAGCATAAACCTTGACGAATACGTTGGCATAAGCTGGTCGAACACGGAAAGCTACAGATATTTTATGAATGAGCATCTGTTTGACCATGTGGATATAGACAAGACGAATACGCATGTGCCGAACGGCTTGGCAGGAGATCTTGACGAAGAATGTGCGCGCTATGATGCGCTGTATGACCAGATAGGCCCTGTTGATATACAGGTGCTTGGCATTGGCCTGAACGGGCACATTGGCTTCAATGAACCCGGCACTTCGCTCAGCGCGCCAACGCACATAGTTAAGCTAAGCGACAGTACACGCCAAGCAAACAGCCGAAATTTCACATCGCTTGACGCCGTACCGTATAAAGCGATAACGCTTGGCATGGCCGGAATAATGAAGGCGAAGAAGATAGTGCTGCTGGCATCGGGTCCGGCAAAGCGGGACGCGATAGAAAAAACCGTGTTTGGCGAAGTTGACCCGCATGTCCCTGCAAGTTTTTTGCAGCTGCATCCGGACGTTACGATAATTTGCGATTTTGCATTGACAAATAAAAAGGAGTAATCATATGAAAAAAGAGAAGCGCATATTGAGCATAGGCGCCCATCCGGACGATGCGGATACCTATTGCGGCGGCCTGCTTTCCAAACTGCGCGACAAGGGCTGGCAGGTGCGTTTGCTTTCCGTTACGGACGGAAGCGCGGGCACATATCATGCCGATGTAACAAGGGAAGAGCTCAAGCTCCAGCGCCGCAGCGAGGCTGCCGCGAGCGGAAGGCTGCTTGGCGGCCGTTACGACGTGCTGGATTATCCCGACGGGCAGCTTCAGGTTACGCTTGAAGCGCGTGAGCACCTTATCCGCTATATTCGCACGTTTGCGCCGGACGTTATACTGACCAACCGCACCAATGACTACCATGCGGACCATAGGAACGTCTCCCTGCTGGTTCAGGATGCGTCTTTCCTGCTTACGGTGCCCAAAATTTGCCCGGATACACCGTATCTTGAGGATACTCCGGCCATACTTTTCTGGGGCGATGATTTCATGAAGCCCTATCCGCATCAGCCGGACATTATTGTGCCGCTGGCGGATGAAAGAATGGATCTGAAGGTTAAGCTTGCAAGCTGCCACGAATGCCAGTATTTTGACTGGATGTATTGGCCGCACCATACCGAGCGCATAGAATGGCCGCGCGAAAAGCAGGTGGCAATGCTGAGCGAGCGTTATCATGCAGGCAGCCAGGCCGAGGCTGACCGCCTGCGCGGCAAGCTTACCGATCTTTACGGCGTTGAATCCGCCGCGAAGATTCGCAATGTTGAAACCTATGAGGTAAGCGAATACAGCGGACCCATAGACGAAGAATTCCTGACAATAGCAAAAAGCGTAGAATAAACCCTCTCCTTAAACAATGCGCAGAAGCCGCCGAGAAATTGGCGGCTTTTTGCGCAATAATAACGTCGATTCTTCGCAAAACACGGCTTGACTAAATTGTCTGCTTGGGCTATATTCATCGTAAATACAAAATGATGGAGGCGTAATATGAGCAAAAAGTTAGTTGCATATTTTTCGGCCAGCGGAGTTACCGCATCCCTTGCCAAGAATTTGGCGGCGGCGATAGGTGCGGATCTTTTTGAAATAGAGCCCGTGATCAGATATGGCAAGGCAGATCTTGACTGGACGAACAAAAAGTCCAGAAGTTCGGTTGAAATGAACGATAAGTCGTCCCGCCCCGCTGTGGCAAAAAAGCTTGGCAACATGAGTGAATACGATGAAGTATTCGTGGGATTCCCCATATGGTGGTACATCGCACCCACTATAGTGAATACCTTCCTTGAAGGTTACGACCTTGCGGGCAAGACAATAATTCCGTTTGCTACATCAGGCGGCAGCGGCATGGGCGAAACCAATGAATACCTTGCAAATAGCTGCAAGGGTGCAAAGCTTGTTGAGGGCAAGGTTCTCCGCCGCAATGCCTGCGCAGATGAACTGAAAAAGTGGGCGGATGAAGTTGTGAAATAATGATTGCAGCGCCGAATCGATCAAATGGCTGATGCGGCGCTGTGTTTTGTCTGGGGGATAGATGACATACGAAAAGTCGTTTGATACCATAGATGAGTTTGTAGACAATATCAGCAGAGGCGGGGAGATAGAGCTTGAATACAATGGAAAACTCTACTTTGCCGGAATGATAGGCGAAAATAAATGGACTGCATGTGAGCAACACAATGATGAATCGAGCAAAGAATATGCATCGGCGGAAGAAGTATGCTCATATCCAATAGAAGATAAAACTATCGGAGAGGTGATTACCAAGGCAAAGATAACGTTTAGGTGCTTTGAGTGAACATGTAGCTAAAGTGAATTGATAAGCATTCCAAGCATATAAGGAAGGCGTGGGATAGGACATGTACCAAATACTAAAGCAGGCTTATGAACATGGAAAAGTGATTTCGGTATATATAAACGAAAGCGACCCAACAAGGTGCAATGTGGGTTATGTTGCCGCATTAAATGAAAAGGAAGTCGCAATGTATATGCTCGATGAAGATGGTGATTTTGAAATACTGTCGGTGCATGGCATTGATAAAATTTTTAGAATCGATGCCGATGGGGAGTATGAGGACAAACTCATTAAAGCCAATCAATTGATAGCTGATAAACCTCCCGAGTTTATATACGAAGGAGGGAGCATGATAAAGGCAGTCTGTGAATACGCTAAAAAGTATGATTACCCGATATGGATCGCATTCAAAGGCAATAATGAAATAGGCCCATGGGGAAAGGCAATGAATGTGACAGATGATATGATAACAATAACGCGACTTGGCGATCCAAAGCCTGGCAATGTAAGCTATATCCTAACACGACAGATTGATTACATCGCATGCGAATATAAGGAATATCATGAAGATGAAGAATAAATGAATGTGAAGGGTCAATTTTGATTATTTGACCCTTCAGTATGCTGTCTACTTCAACTTCTGTACGCCGTTTACATCTATCATGGTGTCTCCTGTAAGGAGCAGTTCGCTTACCGTTACGAACTCATAGCCCTGTTCCTGTGCGGTTTTAAGGAGCGTAGGCAGGTACTCCTTTATCTTGTAGCCATTGTTGTGGCAAAGTATTATGCAGCCCGGATGCAGCTTGGGTATCACGGTGTCGAGTATTGTCTTTGCGCTGCGCTCTTCTTTCCAATCTATGGCATCACTGGTGGATGCAGGATGGAACAAGGCAAAAAGTGCCGAAAAATTGGCGATTTTTGATTGCTAAAAAGGCTGTAGTTATAAAAATATCAAAGTACAAATGTTCGAATAGGATTAATTTAGCCAAAATTAAGAATATCAGACTATGATAAGAATAAGTATGTTTATTTTCTTTGCTTAAAAGGTTGAGACATTTTATAAAGTATGATAAAATAAGACAATAAAAAGCATGATATATGCTTTTTACGCCGAATGGACTATTGTGCAAAATGCACAAATAAACATACTTTGCCGTATGCGAGCATTCGGCGCATAGACCGACCGCTTGGCTCGACGCGCCATTGCACGCGGGCAGTAAGCCGCCGGGAAATAGAAAGCGAGCAGCTGTAGTTCATGACTACGGTTGCCGAAGGCATATCTAAACAAGCCTTCACGAATTGAACACACAGAACAAACAGAACTTCCATTGACCTGCGGAATGAATGTCGCGGTCTTTTGCAGCGCTTATAGGAGTTTTTAATGCTGACGGACAAACAATGCAGTATAATCAACAGGCATCTGACGGAGAACGTTGAGCCGCGCAAGGTAGCGGCGTATCTCTGCCTGAATATGGGCCTGCTGCTTGGCGAGGTTACCGCGCTGCGCCGTCAGGATATAGACATTGATGCGGGAGTGTTGCATATACGCAACGTTGCAGGGCGCGGGGAAGGCGGAACGGCGTCTGACCCGGTGGAGCTTATCCCGTCGGACGCGCCGCGCGATTTGCCCATGCCGCAGAGCGTTAAGCAATTCATTGCGGATAACATCGGCCTGTATCATAGCAATGATAGCTTCATTATGAGCGGTGAAGAAACATTGCCGCCGTTCAGGCTTATGCAGGTGCTGCTCAGCACTATGAACGAAAGGTATCATATTGCGGACAAGCTTTCATCTATGGAGCTTCGCTATGCGTTCATAAGGCAAAAGCTTGAAGCGGGCGTGGACATGTACAGCCTTTGTACATATCTCGGGCAGAACAAGCGTCCGGACGTGATAGTAAAGCGTTTTGCGCAGTATTGCCGCGCTGATTTAGCATCCGTTGTGTGCTCAAAAGCAGAGAGTGTGGAACAGCCGCAGAATACGCCGAAGCATATGAATCTGCTAATACTCGGCGCAGGCGGGCAGGGGCAGGTGGTTCGCGAAACAGCCGAAGCAATAGGCGTATTTGAGAAGATAGCATTCCTTGATGATAATACGGCTCTGCCCGGTGTGCTGGACACGCTTGGCAACTGCAAAAAGCATATTAATGAATACCCGATGGCGTTCGTGGCGATAGGCAACAATGCGCTGCGCCGCAAGTTGACGGAGCAGTTACAGGCGGAAGGCTTTATCGTGCCCGTGCTGAAGCACCCCACGGCGACCATCAGCCCAGCCGTTGAAGCCGGTGCGGGGACGATTTTTGAAGCGAAAACCATAGTCAGCCCCGCAGTAAAGATAGGCAAGGGCGTTATACTCGCCAGCGCATCGATAGTTGAGCATGGCGCAGTGATCGGTGATTACAGCCACGTTGAAGCCGGAACGATTGTCCGCAAAAGCGCGGTCGTGAAGGCGGGGGTGAGGGTGAATAACGTAAATGCTAATGAGAAAGACGAAAGCCATTTCAGGGAAGGAGAAAGAAATGGGTAGACGACTTTTGCTTGCCAGCCCGCATATGTCGGACGAAGGATTTGAGCTTGAATACGTTCACGATGCATTCAATAAGAACTGGATAGCACCGCTGGGGGAAAACGTGAACGGCTTTGAAGCCGATATGGCGCAATATATTGGTGCGGAGCATACAGTTGCGCTGTCGGCGGGTACGGCGGCAATACATCTGGCAATGATAATGCTTGGCATCGGCGCAGGTGATACCGTGTTTTGTCAAAGCCTTACGTTTTCAGCTTCGGCTAACCCCATAGCATACCTTGGCGCAAAGCCTGTGTTTATCGATTCCGAGCGCGAAACATGGAACATGGATCCGCTTGCGCTAAAGAAGGCGTTTGAACTTTACGGCAAGCCAAAAGCTGTCGTGATAGTGCATCTTTACGGTAATCCGGCAAAGCTTGATGAGATAGCCACCATATGCGCCGAGCATGACGTGCCGCTTATTGAAGATGCAGCGGAGGCACTCGGTTCAGAATACAATGGGCAGAAGTGCGGCACGTTCGGCCGGTTTGGCGCACTGTCGTTTAACGGAAACAAGATAATAACCACATCAGGCGGCGGCATGCTGCTGTGCGAACGCGAGAACGAGGCTAAGCATGCGCTGAAGCTTGCCACGCAGGCGCGCGAGAATGCGCCGTGGTATCAGCATGAGGAAATAGGCTACAACTACCGCATGAGCAACATTTCCGCAGGCATTGGCCGCGGGCAGATGAAGGTGCTGCCGCTGCGCGTGCGGCAGAAGCGCGCTATATACGAGCGGTACTGTGAAGGGCTGAAAGGTTTGCCTATAACAATGCAGCCTGAGCTTGACTGTGCAAAGCCGAACCGCTGGCTTTCGACTTTGCTTATGGACAAGGACTGCGGAATCACACCGACGGATGTGCTGAAGCACCTTGCGGAGCATGACATGGAAGGTAGGCATCTCTGGAAGCCGATGAACCTGCAGCCCGTGTTTGCATTCGCGCCGTTTGTAAAGGTTAAAGAAGAAGCGGTGTGCGATGATTTGTTTGCGCGCGGCGTATGCTTGCCGAGCGACACGAAGATGAGCATGGACGATGTTGACCGCGTGTGCGCTGCCATACGGGAGATGTTCTGATGCAGCACAGGGCCGGATTCTATGAAAAATACATAAAGCGACTGCTGGATATAGTGCTGAGCGGTGCGGCATTGGTAATACTGTCGCCGGTGCTGCTCATAACGGCTGTATTGGTGCGCATAAAGCTTGGCAGTCCGGTCATATTCACGCAGGAGCGCCCGGGCAAGGATGAGAAGGTGTTCAAACTGCATAAGTTCCGCAGCATGACCGATGCGCGGGACGAAAACGGCAATCTGCTGCCGGATAAAGAGCGCCTTACGCGGTTCGGAGCAAAGCTGCGTTCGTTGAGCATAGATGAACTGCTTGAGCTATGGGATATATTCCGCGGCAAGATGAGCATAGTAGGGCCAAGGCCGCTGCTTGTCAAGTATCTGCCGCTCTATAATGAAGAACAGAGACACCGCCATGATGTACGCCCGGGCTTAACTGGTTGGGCGCAGGTGCATGGCCGTAACCTGACTTCGTGGGAGGAAAGGTTCGAGTATGATGTTGAGTATGTAAATAACATCAGCTTTGCGTTGGATGTGAAGATAATAATTATGACAATTCGCTGCGTGCTGGGTAGAGAAGGAATCAATTCGGATGGCAGCGCGACGATGGAAGCATTTACGGGAACAGGGGTATCGACACATGAATGAACGGGTCATTGTGATTGGAGCCAGCGGTCACGGAAAAGTCGTTGCGGATATAATTCGCAGAAGTGGAGATACGCTGCTGGGATTTTTGGACGACAATGAGACGCTCCTGCCAGAAATCACAGGCATCCCCGTGCTGGGAAAGGTTGCGGATTATGTTAAATACATAGAGGCATCCTTCGTGGTAGGGATTGGAAATTCTGCCGTCCGTGAAAAGATTGCGCGTAAGCTTGACGGTGTACGTTGGTACACGGCAATTCATCCGTCTGCGGTCATTTCTGCAATGGATACACAAATTGGCGTGGGCAGCATCGTTATGGCAAATGCTGTAATCAATCCGTCTGCCCATATTGGAGCGCACTGCATCATCAATACCTCGGCGGTCGTGGAGCACGACAACCACATCGGCGGTTTTACCCACATTTCCATCGGCGCGAAGCTTGGCGGAACTGTGTCGGTCGGAAACCACACGTGGGTCGGTATCGGAGCAACCGTTAGCAATAACGTAAACATTTGCGACCACTGTACGATCGGTGCTGGTGCGGTCATTATCCGGGATATTGAGGAGAGCGGAACCTATGTCGGAATCCCTGCGAGAAAAATCAAATAAGCGTATTCTGGTGCTTGCCAACAACGATGTTGGCCTGTACCGTTTCCGAAAGGACCTGCTTGCGGCACTCCAGTGTGCAGGGTATGAGGTATATATCTCTCTGCCGGATGGCGGCTTCGTTTCGGAGCTTGTGCAGCTTGGCTTCCGCTTTCTGGATACGCCCATCGACCGGCGGGGCATGAATCCCAAACATGACAGCAAGCTTTTTCACCGATACCGGGCGATTCTGAAAGAGGTCAAGCCCGACCTTGTTCTGACCTACACTATCAAGCCCAATATTTACGGCGGACTTGCCTGCCGCATGGCGCATATTCCCTATGCCGTGAACATCACGGGACTGGGCAGCGCAATAGAAAACGGCGGCTTGCTTAGAAAGTTCATACTGATGCTGTATAAGGTATCACTAAAAGGCGTTAGGGTCGTTTTCTTTGAAAACGCTGCTAATAGGGATGCGCTTGTTAACGCTGGCGTTGTGCCTCAAGGCAGAGACGTTGTGCTAAACGGCGCAGGTGTGAACCTGAATGATTATCCGTATCAGGAATATCCAAATGATGGCACGGTGCGCTTTTTGTTTGTTGGACGCATTATGAAGGAAAAAGGTGTAGATGAGTTCTTTGTGGCGGCGGAGCGCATGAAGAAGAATTATGGCAAACGGGTTGGATTCTGCATGGCCGGAATGTTTGAAGAGGCATACAAGCAGAAGATAGATGAACTGGTGAACGATGGAATAATTGAGTACCTTGGTTATCAAGCAAATATGAAGTCGCTCTATGGCGCTGCAAGCTGTGTGGTTCTTCCGTCTTATCATGAGGGAATGTCAAATGTACTGCTTGAGGCCGCTGCAACGGGCAGACCGCTTATAACCAGCGATATCCCCGGCTGCCGCGAGGCGGTAGAGGACGGCGTCAGCGGGTATATTTGCCCTGCGAAGGATGCTGATACGCTGTATGACACTATGCAGTGCTTTGTTGAACTTCCGGAAAGCTGGCGAGCAGAGATGGGCCGCAGAGGGCGGGAGCAGATGGAGAAGCGATTCAATAAGGATGCGGTTGTTGCGGAGACGATGAAGTGGCTTGGGATAATAAATGGCTGATTACTTTGCATTAATGCTAATAAGTGTTGCGGTAGCGTTTGGCGGAGATAAACTGACGCTTGGCAGCGAATATAGGAATAAACATCGGCGGCTTATAATTTGCTCGCTGATTATATTTATACTGCTTGCCGGCTTTGCAGGACTGCGAACACGCTGCAATGATACAGGCACGTATAAGCACGGCTATGAGCTAATAGTCCCAGAGCAGGGCTATGACGATATAGACTGGGATATCGGCAGCAATCCGCTCTTCAATGTGGTGAATATTTGGCTTAAAACGGGAGGAGTTTCTACACAGAACTTTCTTATGTTCTGGGCATTAGTAACCGTTGGATGCTATATCATATTTGTTTATAAGTATTCGTCAGATTATGCAATATCAATCTTCTTGCTTTTTACAACAGGCTGCTATGGCTTTGTATTCGCTGGAATAAAGCAAGCGGCGGCCGTCGGCATAGCGCTTATTGGTGTTATGTATGCACTGAAGAAAAAGTGGGTTCCGTATGTGGCCTGTATTGCAATTGCGACGCTTATACACCCGTATTCGCTCATGTACTTAATAGTACCGTTCATGCAGTTCGAACCATGTGGTAAAAAGACGATACTACTGCTTATCGTAGCGATACTGGGGGGGCTTTTTTTGCGCCATTTGCTTGGCACCGTTGTTAGTATTACAAGTATGATAGGCGAGGAATATACAGTCTCGGAATTTTCTGATAGTGGTGTGAACATATTCCGCGTATTGGTTTGCAACGTGCCTACAGTGCTTGCCTTTATGTACCGCAAACAGCTATTTGCGGACAGTACAAACGAAGAGAACCTGATGGTAAATCTTGCCATGATAAACGGCGCAATAATGTTCGTCGGCCTTTTCGGCACGGCTAATTACTTTGCGCGTCTTGCGAACTATTTTCTTATATTCCAATCAATATCGCTTCCTTGGATGCTGAAGAAAATAGGCGGCAAGAATAGGCAGATTTTGACGGCACTTATGATAATAGGCTATCTTGGCTATTTCTATTACGCAAACATGATCGCAATACCGTTTGATCAAGATTTTGCGAGGATAAGCGTAGCGGAGTACTTTGAGCAGATGGGGAGGTAGAGATGGGGGAAGTGCGCATTTTGCAGGTCGTTACCCACATGGAGCGCGGCGGTCTGGAATCCATGATTATGAATTACTACCGCCACATTGACCGTGAGAAGGTTCAGTTCGATTTCCTTGTTCATCGGCAAGAACAGGCCGCATTTGATGATGAGATTGAATCCCTTGGCGGGAGAATCTATCGCTTGTCTCGACTGGTGCCTTGGAGCAAAAACTACTTAGCGGCGCTGAATCGCTTCTTTGATGAACACTCGGAGCACAAAATTGTTCATGTCCATCAAGACTGCCTGAGTTCGGTGATTCTGAAGGTCACCGCGCAGCATAATGTCCCGGTTCGGATCGCGCACAGTCATAATGCAAATCAGGACAGAAATTTGAAATATCCGATTAAACTTTGGTATCGACGCAGTATTCCGCAGTATGCTACAAATCTTTTCGCTTGCGGGAAAGATGCAGGCGATTGGATGTTCAGCGGAGCATCGTATCAGATCATCAATAATGCTATTGACGTAGCCGCCTACTCTTATGATCCGGAAAAATGCATAGAGATGCGGCAAAAGCTTGGGCTCGAAAATGAGCTAATTGTCGGACATGTTGGCCGATTCAATCCGCAGAAGAACCATCCGTTTCTGCTTGACATCTTTGCCGTGCTGCTAAAAAAAGAGCCGAATGCCGTTCTTATACTGGTTGGTGGTGGAGAAGATATGCCGAAGATACAGGCGAAAGCGCAGGCGTTGGGCGTTGCGGAGCATGTTCGTTTTCTCGGCATCCGCAGCGATGTCGCTGATTTGATGCAGGCGATGGATGTGTTTGTATTCCCGTCGTTGTATGAGGGGCTGCCTGTGACAATGGTAGAAGCACAAGCCGCAGGTTTGCCTTGCATAATCTCAGATAAGGTGCCGCCCGAATGCATCCTGACTGACGGCTTGGTGGATGCTTTGCCCCTGTCGGCAGAACCGGAGGCTTGGGCGGAAAAGATGCTTGAAAAGAGAGAAGTACCTCGCACTGACCGCCGAAGTGAAATTGCCGCGCACGGCTTTGATATTACTACAGAAGCAGTAAAACTACAGGAGTTCTATTTGGAGGCCGCTGAATGAGTTTCCTAAGAAAAATTCTAATGCTGCTGAACCGAGAGGTTCCGACTGAAACGTTGATAAACCGTGGAATGAAGGTTGGCGAGAATTTCAACCGTCAGCAGGGCTGTTTTCTCGACCCGACACATTGCTTTTTGATTACAATCGGCGATGATGTGACGATGAGTATCCGCGTGACGGTTATGGCGCATGATGCCAGCACAAAGAAAACCCTTGGGTATACCAAAATTGGTCAGGTACATATTGGCAATCACGTCTTTATTGGGGCTAATACAACAATTCTGCCCGGTGTTACCATCGGTGACTATGCTGTGATTGGTGCTGGCAGTATTGTTACGCACGACGTGCAAGCAAGAACAGTTGTTGCCGGTGTTCCGGCCAAGGAAATTTGCGGTGTGGACGAATATGTCGCACGATTTCAATCTCAAATGAACGCGGCAAACACGTTCGGCGATGAGTACCGTATGGGCTATGGCCTTGACGAAAGCAAGAAGAAGGAAATCCTTGTCGCTACAGACGGGAAGATTGCCTTCGTCAGATAAGTAAGGGACTTGAATGTAACGATGCCGAAGATAACTGTTTTTACACCGACATATAACCGAGCCTATATCTTACCTAAGTGCTTTGAAAGCCTGAATCGTCAAAGCTGCAAGGACTTCGAGTGGTTGATAATCGATGACGGCTCAACAGACCATACCAAAGAGCTCGTCGCAGAGTGGCAGGAACGCGAAAACGGGTATCCCATTCGCTATATCTATAAAGAGAATGGCGGCCTACACACAGGATACAATGCCGCCATCGCGAACATGGAAACGGAACTATCGGTTTGTATCGATTCTGACGATTCCATGCCAGAGGACGCAATAGAGCGTATTCTCGCTGAATGGCAAAAGATTAAGGACAGTGGCGCAGCAGGCCTGGTTGGTTTGGATGTGGATCAGAACGGAGATCTGATTGGCAAAAGGTTGCCGGACAGTGAACTGATTAACGCGGCATCCCTGCTTTGTGTTCCGGGGATGGGAGACAAAAAATATGTTGTGCGTAATGACTTGCTGCGCACAGTGGCTCCAATGCCTGTGTTTGCCGGCGAGAAAAACTTTAATCCACACTATCTGATCATTAAGCTATCTGAACAGTATCGGTTTCATCCTGTCAACCAATGCTTTTGCTTGGTTGAATATCAGCCTGACGGCATGACGGCGAATATCTGGAAGCAGTATGTCAATAGTCCCCGCAGTTTTGCCGAACTCCGGCGAGCAATCATGGATGTGCCGGACTTAACTTGGCAGTATCGGCTCAAGAATATCATCCACTACTGCTCCAGCAGCCAGATTGCGGGAAACAAAAACTATATCCGGGAATCCCCCAAAAAGCTGCTGACGGTGTTGTGTACACCAGCGGGGTGGGCGCTTACATGGTGGATAAGGAGGATGGCAAAATAGATGTGGACAGAGCAAATGAGTCTGCCGGATAATTCGCAGGCAGGCAGGCATGCAACAATAATTGTACCTGTTTATAACACGGGAAAGTATAAGCTGACAAAGTGCATTAAATCTATAACAGCGCAGACATATACAGACTTCCTACTTGTGTTGGTGGATGATGGCTCTACCGATGATAGCGGGCGAGTGTGCGATATGCTTGTTAAAAATGATTCTCGAATCAAAGTAATTCATCAAGTGAATAAGGGGAGCGTTGATGCCAGAAAGACGGGCGTTTTCTCGGATGAAGCGCAAGCGGCAAAATACATCTGTTTTTGCGATTCGGATGATACTATGCCCAAGGATGCGCTTGAAAAGCTGATAACAGTCGCAGAGAAAGAGCAGGCGGATTGCGTTTGCGGCCAAACGCGTCGCATATATCGCGGCATAACATTGCCGCAAAGGTTTATACCGCCATGCTTTGCAATAGACGAGCCAAAAGTATATACAAACGAGGAGATAAATTCGGATTTATATATAAGCTGCTTCGGTATCAGCAATTATCCTGTAAGTTTGTATGCCAAGCTATACAGAACTGAATTGATAACACAGGCATCCAACTATGATGCGGTTGTTAAATTTATGGGGGAAGACCTAAGCGTTACACTCAGATTGCTACCGGAAACGCATAAGCTGGTGATTATTCCGGACATCGTATATAACTATCGAATAGGCGGGGGAACATCGAAATTTATGCCATATATGTTGGATGATTTCCTTGCGCTGTATCGAATGAAGAAGCAAATGGCAATAGAGCATCCAATGCCGCAAAACGCAGAGTATTATATGGCAATAGAAATGAAAAACATTGTACTCACATGGCTTGAAATGTGCATGACACAAGGAAGATTTTCGACTGAGCATATGCACGAAGAAATAAAGCGCGTTTGCAATCTGCCGGAAGTGCAGTATGCAGTAGGGCAGAAAGAATACGCTGAACGTGAAACAGGTGGAATGCGCAGGGCTTTAGAAGAATGCGATATTCAATTTATAATGAACTTGGTTCAAAATCGAATAGAAAAAAACCGTGTTAGGTCGATGATTAAGAAATTATTAAGGTAGATATGAAACCATCCATTCTCATCTTCTCACAGGCTATGGAGCTTGGCGGCGTGGAGCGCAGCTTGCTGGGGCTACTCGATGCCATCGACTATGACCGCCATGACGTTGACCTTTTCCTGATGCGGCACAGCGGCGAACTGATGCCATACCTGAACCCCAAGGCGAAGCTTCTGCCGGAAATTCCGCAGTACGCCTCACTGGCCGTGCCCATGGTGTCGCTCGTCAAGAGCGGACAGTTCGGCGTGCTTTGCGGGCGACTGAGGGGAAAGCTTGCCGCGAGACGCTTTGACCGAAAACATCCCGGCGAGAAGCCGTCCGTCACCGCGCTGACCTACAGCCACAAATATACGCTGTGGTCCATGCCGCAGATCTCCGGCAAGACCTACGATCTTGCTATCAGCTTCCTGACGCCGCATTATTTTGCGCGGGAACGTGTGATGGCGAGGAAATACGCAGCGTGGATTCACACGGACTACACGGCGCTGTCTTTCGACCGCACGGCAGAGCTTGTCATGTGGGAGGGTTATGATGTCATCTGCGGCGTGTCCGAACAGGCATCTAAAAGCTTTCAAACGGCCTTTCCAGAACTGGAAGGAAAGGTGCAGACTGTCGAAAATATCTTGCCGAAAGAGTTAATCTGTAAACAGGCAGAAGAGTCCCAGAACGATATGCCATCAAAAGGAAGCCTTGCACTCCTATCTGTTGGTCGGTTCTGCGATGCCAAGAACTTTGACAACGTGCCGGACATCTGCTGCCGTCTGGTGGCGGACGGCCTTGACGTGAAGTGGTATCTCATCGGCTATGGAGGTGATGAACCGCTGATTCGTCAGAAGATTGACGATGCCGGGATGCAGGAGCGCGTGATTATCCTCGGCAAAAAGGACAACCCTTACCCCTATATGCGCGCCTGCGACCTGTATGTGCAGCCTTCCCGCTACGAGGGCAAGGCCGTCACCGTGCGTGAGGCGCAGCTTCTTGGTAAGCCCGTCATTATCACGGACTACGCTACCTCCGGCAGTCAGCTTGAGGACGGCGTGGATGGCGTGATCGTTCCCATGGACAACGCGGGCTGTGCCGCCGGAATTGCCGCGCTGCTGCGCGACCCCGCTCGGATGCAGCAGCTGTCGAAGAACTGCGCAAAGAGAGATTATACAAACAGCTCGGAGGTAGAGAAAATTTACACATTGATGGAGGACTGACCCATGATCCCCAAAATCATCCACTACTGCTGGTTTGGCCGCGGCGAAAAGCCGGAACTTGCCAAGAAGTGCATCGCCAGCTGGAAGAAGTTCTGCCCGGATTTTGAGATCTGCGAGTGGAACGAGGACAACTTTGATATCCATTGCTGCTCGTATGTTGAAGAAGCTTATGCGAGCAAGAAATACGCGTTTGTTACAGATTATGTAAGACTGTATGCTATGTATACGTGCGGCGGGATTTATATGGACACAGATGTTGAAGTTGTGCGCCCACTGGAAGAGTTTTTAACCTGCAAAGCATTCTCAGGTTTTGAGTCTACACGTTATGTACCGACAGGGATTATGGCTTCTGAAAAGGGAGTACCAATCATTTACGAACTGTTGGACTATTACACAGACAAGCACTTTTTTAATGACGATGGATCTCAAGATACGACAACAAATTGCGTGCCCATTACCAATATTATGCTTTCGCATGGATTAGAGTTAAATGGAAAACTGCAAACTGTTGCGGAGTTTACATTTTATCCGTCGGATTATTTCTGCCCATTTGAAAATGAGACGGGAGTGCTTCGGAGAACTAATAATACGGCCGCAATTCACTGGTTCAATAAATCATGGCTTCCGCAAAATATTCGGTTGCGCTCTCGAATTACAAGAGTGTTTCATCGTATATTCGGTGTAGATTGCTTTAGGTGGCTTAAAAAATGAATGTGCGGAAGCAGCACGATAATGCAGGATACGCTTTTATGTGTTTTCCTACATGAGATTGAGTCATCCCTCCACGCAGGGCGGCGTAGCTTTACAGTTTGAGGTAACATGCACTTATGAAAAAAATCATGTTGGTTTTCGGCACTCGGCCAGAAGCAATCAAAATGTGCCCGCTGGTCAACGAACTGAAAGCCCGGCAGGGCGTTGAGACATTCGTTTGCGTCACGGGGCAGCATCGACAGATGCTGGATCAGGTGCTGGAAGCGTTCCATGTGGTTCCGGACTATGATCTGTCCATAATGAAGGACAAGCAGACGCTGTTCGACATCACTACCAATATTCTCAACCGCATCAAAACGGTGCTTGAGGAGGTGCGCCCGGATATTGTGCTGGTACACGGCGATACTTCCACCACATTCGTTACCGCACTGGCCTGTTTCTATTTGCAGATCCCTGTGGGACACGTGGAGGCCGGGCTGCGGACGTATAACATCTATTCTCCCTATCCAGAGGAGTTCAACCGACAAGCCGTGGGGATTATCAGTCGCTATAGTTTTGCTCCCACGGAGCTTTCCAAGCAGAATCTGCTGCGTGAGGGAAAGAATGCAGACAACATTTATGTGACCGGTAACACGGCCATTGACGCACTAAAAACAACCGTGCGGGAGAATTATGCACACCCGCAGCTGGACTGGGCTTCAGACAGCCGGCTGATTCTGATTACTGCCCACCGCCGCGAGAATCTGGGCGAACCCATGCGGCATATGTTCCGGGCCATACGGCGTGTCATGGATGAGCACCCTGACGTGAAGGCGATTTATCCCATCCACATGAATCCCGCCGTGCGGCAAACGGCAGATGAAATACTGGGCGGCGATGCGCGTATTCGTATCATTGAGCCTCTGGATGTTTTGGATTTTCACAACTTTATGGCTCGTAGCTACATGATTCTGACAGACTCCGGCGGTATCCAGGAGGAGGCTCCGTCACTGGGGAAACCTGTTCTTGTTATGCGGGATACAACCGAGCGGCCTGAGGGGATTCAGGCTGGGACTCTGAAGCTTGTAGGCACGGAGGAGGAGAATATTTACCGCAATTTCACGCTCCTACTGGATAACTCCAACGAATACGCCAGCATGAGCAGCGCCGCCAACCCATATGGTGATGGCCTTGCCAGCAAGCGGATTGCAGATATTTTAACCAAATGTAACCTATAGGATCCGACGGACTACTTCAACCCGCTGGACAGCGTGACTGGCAAGCTGACAAAAACGGAGAATACCTACTCGATCCACTGGTATTCCATGAGTTGGCTGCCGAAGCATAAGCAGATTAAAGCAAAATTTGGTCGATTATGGCGGAGAGCATGGAAGAAGAGCAGGAGATAGTATGAAAAAAGCAATGTTATTAGATACCTCGATAGGCACAAGCAATGTTGGCGATGATATTATTATGGAATGTGTGGAGAAGGAGCTTGCTCCGATTTTAGCCAATATGTTTGTATTCCATCTGCCCACACATGTTCCTGCCTTTCACAGCTATGCGATTTGGCGAAACTCGTTTGCCGTTCAAAACTATGCGACCTGCGACTATAAATTTATCGGCGGCAGCAATATATTGGTAAAGAATATGCTGACGCACTATCCGCAGTGGAATGTGAATATTTTCAACTGCAAGCCGCTGGCAAACTCGGTCTGTGTCGGAGTGGGTGCAGGCAGCGGGGAACATACCGATGCTTATACGACGCATCTATACCGCAGGATACTAAGTCATTCGTTATTCCATAGCGTTCGTGATGAACGCAGCAAGCGCTATGTAGAAGATATGCTTGGCTTGAAGGCAATCAACACCGGCTGCGTAACTATGTGGGCGCTAACGCCTGACGTTTGCGCACAGATTCCAGCCCGAAAAGCGGATAACGTGGTCTTTACTTTGACCGCAAGAGCAAAGGCGGACCCACGAGATCAACTGTTAATCGACACACTTAAGCGCGAATACGACCGTGTTTCTTTCTGGATTCAGGGTGATAATGACGAGGCATATTTCAATATGTTTTCTAATACGGACGGGATTGAAGTAATCCCGCCGCACAAGGCGGCCTATGAAGCTGTTCTCCTGCGAGACAACATTGAGTATGTGGGAACACGTCTTCATGGAGGTATTTACGCCCTGAGACACAAGAAAAGAGCAATTATTATTTCAATAGATGAGCGCGCCAAAGGCATCAGCGCGGATACAGGGCTTATTACCATTGAGAAGGACGCGCTTGATGAACTGCCATCGTTGATAAACAGTGAATTTGAGACGAGGCTGAATATTCCATTCAATGAAATTGCCCGTTGGAAAGCGCAATTTAAGGGGTAACAGATGGGTGAGATTAAACTTGAAAAGTTGGTGACTTCCAAGGATAGGGTTGACTATTGGTTCTCGACGACAGAAGACTTGAAGTGCTTTTTCAGAATGCCTATGCACATGTTCATTCAGTATGACCGTTGTATAGAGAATATTCCTGAAAGCATTTTGGTCATTCCATTCTTGGGAAACGTTATGCAAATTGCGTGGCTTGTGAATGCGGAAGTATTTGCTAATAAAGTAGATGCCACATTCTATCGAAGTTTGCAGCGCCTGCGGGATGCATATCAGAAGATGTACCCCAATTGCACACTGGGCGGCACACTGTTGGCTGAGCAAGAAGATAACAAGGCTCAAACCTCTGCCAAAAGCGCACAGATGTATACAGGCGGCATGGACGCGGTTACGACCTTTATTCGACATGCAGAAAAGAGACCTTTGCTGATTTTAGAATATGGGTTTTATCAGGATGCGTTGGTAGGACAAGGCGCGTATTCGAGAGATGTAAAAAGTGAACGGAATTTTGCCTCGGATTGCAATGCAGCAAGGGAATTTGCACAAGTGCATGGCACAAGTTGTGCATTTATACGAGCCAACTATGGAACGTTTATCAACAGTGTGGCAATCGATAAGCGGTTTGCAGAGCAAATGGGCGACAATTTCTGGCATGGGTTACATCACGCCATGGCGATCCTCGGTGCTGCGGCACCGGTTGCTTTCTTAGAGAACATACGGTTGTTATATATTGCAAGCTCTTTTTCGGTCGGTAATACATACCCTTGCGCCTCGGACCCAACAACGGATAACGAATTTCGCTTTGCTGGAACGGCTGTCATCCATGATGGTTACGAAATGACAGATCAGGATAAAGCAAGGGCGGTTGTCGCTTATCAAAAAAAAATCAATGCACCACTTCCGCTTAGAGTCTGTTCTTGGAACGATCATAACTGCTGTGCCTGCGAAAAATGCTTGCGCAGGATGCTGCAAATCAATGCAGAAGGTGGAGATCCGCGTAACTTCGGCTTTGCGTATGAGCATTCTGTACTCGATACGACCAAAGCGTACTTAGGGAAAGAGATTCAATTCTTTACGCAAAAAAACATTGATAAATGGGGCCGCATTATTACTTGCATGAGTGACAACTATGACGGGCTTTTTGAAAAAGAAGTCTACGATTACCTGAAGAATTTCGACTTTGAAAAAGAAAAAAAGCATGGCCTTTGGCGATACTACCGGGAAAACTTTTTCTCTATTGTTAAAAGAAAGCTGAAAGGCATCATCAGAAGAGGATAGCTATGGATACATCCCGCACATCGAATTCGCTGAAAAATATGGCCTTTGGCGTGGGAAGCCAGCTGCTCAGCATCTTAATGGGCTTTTTTACCCGTTGGATGTTTATTGCATTGCTGGGGAAAGAGTATCTTGGGGTGTCAGGACTATTCACAAATGTGCTTTCACTGCTTTCCCTCGCAAACTTGGGATTTGATACAGCTATCATCTATAGCTTATATAAACCGCTTGCAGAAGGGGATATGGTTGCTGTTAAAGGCTATATGCGCGTATATAAGCGCGTATATAGAGCGGTTGGAGCAACTGTATTTGTGCTCGGCTGTATCCTGATGCCGTTTTTACCACATCTGGTCAAAGGAACGGTTACAATACCCGAGAACATATACGTCATTTATTTCCTTTTCCTGACGCAGTCCGCAAGCTCCTATCTATTTTCATATAAGCAATCGCTCCTGACGGCCAGCCAGCAGAATAGAATCAACTCCCTGCATCACTCGATTTTTATGGTGTTGAGGAATCTGGGAGAAATGGTCGTTCTTTTTTTCTTCCATGCTTATATCCCAACACTCATCTGCATCATTGCTTTTCAATTCGTCGAAAATGCGTGGATTGCGAGGGTAACCGATAAAAAATTTCCATTCCTAACGGGTTCCAGCACTGGGAAAATCTCCTTTGAGCAGAAACAGGCGTTGAAGGAAAACGTAAAATCGCTCTTCCTCTATAAGATAAGTGGGACGATCATCAGCAGTACGGATAATATCCTGATTTCTAAGTTTCAAGGGTTGGCATCTGTTGGACTATACTCCAATTATGTTTATATTGTAGATGTAATTCGGACGTTTTTGAGCTATATATTCTACTCGATGACGGCCAGCATCGGTAACTACAATGCTACAGAGAGCAAAGAAGCTAATGAGAAGATGTTTTACAACCTTTTCTTTGCCTCATTTTGGCTGTACGGTTTTACCGGTATTTGTCTGGGCGTATTATTAAACCCATTTATTTCGTTGTGGATAGGGAAAGATTATCTGCTCCCCAACTGGACTGTTTTTATTATCATTGCTAATTACTACACCGCCGGCGTCCAGTACGCCTCCACAACATATCGAGAAGTTACCGGCTTATTTAAAATAGGGAAATACCGTCCGCTTATTGCGGCTGTGATCAATTTAGTGATTTCTATTATATTGGCGTATCCGCTTGGTATTTCCGGCATCCTGCTTGGCACTATTATTAGTAGGCTGTGTGTTTATTTCTGGTATGATCCATATATTATACATAAAACGTTATTTGCGCGCAGTGTAAGTAAGTATTTTAAAACATACGTTATATATGCAGCGGTATCTATTTGCACAGGAATGCTATGCTTATTTATATGCAGTAGAATTCAGATTTCGAGTGGCATAATCAACTTCATAGCAAAAATGATTGTGTGTGCTATTATGCCTAACATTATATTTGTAATTACCTTTAGACATACTGATGAGTTTAAGAAAATAAAATGGTATGCTCAAAGTTTATACCAAAGAAGAAAGAACTGCGCTCATTGATGTTACAATTTATATACAGTTGTCCGCTTCATGTGGTTTCTATAGCAATGGCAATAGCCATTGCTATATGGGGATATGCACGAACGAAGCTTTATGGTAAAAGATGGAACATTGCTAATGCACTACTGGCTTGCGGTATGGTGATGGCGATACTTTGCATAACCATAATGGGTCGTACGACCGGAGAGCGTATTCTTGTTTTGAAACCATTTGCATCGCTGGCAGCTGCGAGAACGCAAAGCGAAGCTTACCGCGAGCTCCTAATGAACATCTTTCTTTTCTTCCCATTTGGCTTGACGCTATCCAACGCTTTACCACAAAGCTGGGGGAGATGGCGGAGGATAGGCCTTACGGTGATAACAGGCTTATTGCTCAGCGCAGGCATTGAATATATACAGTATCGCTTTGCATTAGGCGTAGCTGAAACCGATGATGTGATCTGCAACACGCTTGGCACCTTCATAGGCTCAACCTCGCTGCTTATTGCTCACGGCATTGAAAAGTACAATGAAAAGACTATAAAGCATGACTCTAACAAAAACTGAAACACAATTCCTAAACATAGCCAAAGCAGCCATATCAGGCACAGAGATATCGACTGATGACGTGGATTGGACTGCCATATTCACGCTGTCCAATCAGCAGAAGCTGCTGCCTATAATATTTGAAGCGGTTAGGCAGACTGATGCTGCCAGGGAGAATGCCGCCCTGTTTGCCGCTGTTAAGCAGCAGGTCATAAGTCAGGTATTGAACCAAGTCGTCCGGTCGGCTGAATTTGAAGATTTATACAAAAGACTTCGCGTGGCAGGATTACATCCTGTCTTGGTGAAGGGCGCGCTATGCAGTCGCTTGTATCCGCTGAAAGATCACCGCATCAGCGCGGATGATGATATATATGTGCAGGATAGCGAGTTCTTAGATTGCCATGAACAATTGCTTGCGGAAGAGCTGACCACCGATACCCCGGCAGACGAGTTGCCCACGGCGGATGAGGTTTCTTACCTGAAGGAAGGTAGTCCACTTTATATTGAGCTGCATCGTCACCTGTTTGATTCATCTGAAGATGCTCATGATGAACTAAATCATTTTTTTGCGGACATTCAGCCTATAGAGATGGCTGGATTCTTGGCCATGCCGCTACACGAGCATTTGCTTTATTTGATATTACATGCCTATAAGCATTTTGTAAGCTGTGGCATTGGCTTGCGGCAGTTCTGCGACATCGGCCTGTGGGCGCAGGCATATCATGAGCAAATAGACTGGCAGAGGCTGTACGACCAGTGCGCCAGTGTCCACGCGGCAACATTTGCGGCAGCAGCATTCAAAATCGCACGCGGCTATCTCGGTACCGAATTTGATCTGCCCACGCCGTGGGAAGCTTCCATCGATGTGGAACCTCTGCTGCATGATACACTCTGCGGCGGAGTCTACGGCTCAAATGACTATACACGCCTGCATTCATCCACGGTTACACTGAATACTGTGAAGGCCAGCCGAGTAGGAGAGAGGAGCAGTATACTGAGTTCAATCTTCCCCAAAAAAGAATACCTCGAGCGAAGGTACCAATACTTGAAAAAGCATCCGTATTTACTGCCGGTCGCATGGATACAGCGCATTGTAAACTACGCGATGGAGAAGCGGGCAAGCGCAGATAACAGTGCGGCGGGGGCGATTAAGCTCGCGAAAGAGCGTATTGAGCTGATGAAGATGTATGATATAATAGACTGACATAGAAAAAGCATATAATGTTTGCGCTAAAGCTGTCCGATTGGCGTCGGGCAGCTTTTTTGTACTTAATACACAAAATATGAATGAATATAGATAGTACTTTCTTATTTATATTTTAATAACTGGACAGAGAAAATTTAGATGGTTGACTTTTTATGTCGACAATGGTAGAGTTATTGACAACTAAACGAGTATGCGGTTGTTTTTCGGCACAACCAAGTATATATAAAGAAATACCCTGCTGGCCGATATCAGATTATTAGAGCCATGTATATGGTGCGGCAGATCAAAATTGATTTGACCTACCGTTATACATTATCAAACAAACGAGAAACGAACCAAAGTAGACCTGCATACCTAAAATGTATAGACAGGAGCGTTAACAGAACAAGACAAACCGAAGAACGCGACTTGCGCCTATCGTCGGGCGTATGTGACTATATAATATATGATTTGCCATATCAGATGGCAGAAAAATAAATAGAAGAAAAAGGAGTCGCTTATGAAGAAGTATTTCTCGCTTCTGATCGCAGTTCTGATGATTTCCGCAATTATTTGCGGCTGTTCGCAGAACACAGACCAACCCAGCAACGGCAGTAATGATGAACCCGTTGTGTTCCGCATGCTATACGATGTAGAGAATACAACACTTAACTACCTTGCCAGCGGCAAAGAGCTTGAACATGCCGTGGCGTGCAACATGGTGGATGGGCTTGTAGAGTTCGATAACCATTCAAACATAGTTCCTGCTATGGCGGAATCTTGGACCACAAGCGATGACGGTCTGGTTTGGACGTTCAAAATCAGGCAGGGCCAGAAATGGTACGATAACACCGGCAAAGAAATAGCGGATGTGACAGCAAATGACTGGGTAAGCGGGTTGAAACTCGTATGCGATCCCAAGACGGACTCCGGTACTTATGACCAGGTGAAGGTAATAAAGGGAGCCGAGGCATACTTCAATGCTCTTGCTGCGGGCAATGAGGCAAACTTTGATGATGTTGGCGTAAAAGCAATCGATACATACACGCTGGAATACACGCTGGAAAGGCCCACGCCTTACTTCCTTGGCGGTTTGGCATATGCGTGCTGGCTGCCTGTATATGGGCCTTTGGTGGATTCACTTGTAACTGAAACCGGCAATGACTTTGGCACATCGATAGATAAAATATACAGCTGCGGCGCGTTTATACTCACTGAGTGGGAACCGCAGGTCAAGCAAACATTTGTAAAGAACACCAACAACTGGGATGCAGATCGCGTATATCTTGACAGAATTGAAAAGACATATAACGCTGAAGCCGCAACGCTTGCGCCGACAATGGTTCTGCGCGACGAAATAGACTTTGCTAAGATAAGCAATGATATCTTGGATGATTGGAAGACCAACAACATCAATTATCTTTCAAAGAGCAGGGAAGACGCCATGTGGCATTACTTCTATGCATTCAACTTCCGCCCCACCTATCCGGATGAGTATAAACCGGAAGACTGGATGCGCTGCGTTATGAATAGCAACTTCCGCCATGCGATAATGAGCGCACTGGACAGAGAATTTGTTGTACAGAGCGCTGTTGACCAGGAAAGCTATAAGTCGCTTATTCAGCACAGCATAACTCCGGCCGGTTCGTGCTACACCGATAAGGGCGTAGACTTTGCTGATATGCCTGCGTTTGACGGCATAGACGCCAACTTCTATAACCCTGATAAGGCCAATGAATACAAGGCAAAGGCAATGGAGGAACTGAGCGCAAAGGGCGTTACGTTCCCCGTTACGATGCTTATATCTTACCAGAGCGGTGACAAGAACTATGAAAATGAGTGCGTTATAGTTAAACAGCAGCTTGAAAAGGCACTCGGTACGGACTTTGTAAAGCTTGAACTGTGGGCAGGTCCTTCCGAAAACTTCCTCTCCGAAACCAGAAGCGCCGGCAAGTATAGCTTCATGCGCGTGCGCTGGGGCGCCGACTATATTGACCCGCAGACATGGACTGACCCCTTCGGTGGTTCTACAAATGCTGAGACCGGTCTGGAAGCCGGCAACACTTACAACAGGTGGAATCTCATTCTGGATGATGAACTGTTCCGCAACAACTTTACCGCTATTTCAACTAATAGCATAGGAAATTACGCGGATGAATTTATAGCATCGGACGACTTCAAAGAAGTGCGTGCTATTCTGGAAGAGTATTATGCGCTGGTTGATGCCGGCATACAGGAAGGCGTGGACCTTACCAAACGCTTCGAAAACTTTGCCAAGGCGGAGGCTCTCCTTATAAACAATGCGCTGATTGTGCCTTGCTATATTGGCCCTGCAAATTATCAGGTTACCAAGCTTAATATTTACGAAGGCGCATATGCGGCCTGCGGCTACACTAAGCTGATGTACAAGGGGATGCATTTGCAGGATCACTTTATCTCTATGGAAGAATATGAGACAAACCTGAAGGATTGGACCGACGGCAAATATTGATTTAATGAAGTTTTCTATTCTACTAAGATGGCATAAAGACGGATGAAGAACTGCGTCCGGGTGTATGTGTAAAGGCGGGCATCCGGACGTGGATGCAGGAGGATAGATGGTAAAATACATCGGTAAACGTTTAGCGCGTTCTATCATAACGCTTGTAATCATAGTGTCAATAGTATTTGTGCTGATGCGTAAGATGCCCATAACGGGCTATTTCCCCAATTATGACCACATGTCGCCTGAGCAGATACAAAACAGTCTGCATCAAATGGGCTTGGATAAGCCCGTAGCGGAGCAGTTGTTCATATTCCTGAAAAATGTGGTGACAAAAGGCAGTCTCGGTATATCATATGTTTATCGCAATCAGGTGCCTGTAACGGACGTGCTTGCACCGAAGATCCCATTGAGCCTTAAATTGGGTGTGCTGGCGCTGCTTGTAGCGCTTATGATTGGCTTGCCGCTCGGTACGATAATGGCGCAGCACAAGGGAAGAATCGTTGATAAAATCGGTACAGGCTTTATTGTTCTTATACAGGCGGTGCCGGCAGCGGTGTATTTTTTGTTCATACAGATTTATGGTACAGAGCTGCTAAATCTGCCGCTTATGTTCAAAGAAACTGACGCAAAGACATGGATACTGCCTGTATTCTCGCTGGCACTTCCGAATATATCGTATTATGCAATGTGGCTCAGGCGCTATATGGTTGATGAGAGCACAAAGGACTATGTTAAGCTTGCAAAGATAAAGGGCTTTTCCGAAAGAAAGATAATGTTCAAGCATGTGTTCAGGAATGCCTTTGTACCTCTGGGACAGTATTTGCCCACAACGTTTTTGAACACTGTTGTCGGCTCAATTTATATAGAATCGCTCTATTCCGTGCCCGGCATGGGCGGATTGCTTGTGGACGTGGTAAAAAGACAGGATAACAGTATGGTCCAGGCCATAGTTATTCTGTTCGCCTCGGTTGGCATAATCGGGTTAATAGTAGGCGACATAATGATGACGCTGCTTGACCCGCGCATAAGCTTTGCAGGCAGAAAGGGAGTAAGGTGAGCATATGGGAATGAGATTTAAGAACCCTCGCGTTGGTCAGCTTGAAAATAGCGTAAGTGAAGCGATACGCACTAAGCTTAGCGATGAAGAAGCGTTCAAACTGGTTCCATTTGATGAAAATGCGGTAGAACGAACAGGCTATTCCAATTATTCGTACTGGCGCAGCACGTTCCGTGCGTTCAGAAAGAATACGCTGGCCATAGCTTTGTTTTGCATAGTGCTTGGCATACTTATATTCACGTTCATACAGCCGTATTTGCCTAATCAGCTTGATTCATTCCAATCAAATATAGACCCTAAATCAGGCGCGATATTCAGAAACCTTGAACCAGGTACTGAGGTCACACTTGAAAACGGTAAGCTGTTCAAGTTCATTCTTGGCACAAATGAGCTCGGGCAAGACCTGTGGTCAAGGCTGTGGGGCGCGACCAGAACTTCGTTGCTCATCGGTGTAGCTGTTGCATGTATAGAAGCTATAATCGGCATAGCGGCAGGCGTGTTGTGGGGCTATGTCCGGCAGACTGATGTTATATTTACCGAACTTTACAATATCCTTGATAACGTGCCGTCGTCATTGGTGCTGATACTTGTATCATATATGATGAAGCCATCCGTGGGAACATTGCTGCTGGCCATGAGCCTTACCAGATGGATAGGCATGGCACGCTTCATACGCAACCAGATTATCATTATACGCGACAGGGAATATAACCTTGCTTCACGCTGCCTTGGCACCGGTACGCTGACAATAATATTCAGAAATCTGCTGCCGTACCTTGTATCCGTTATAATGCTCAGAATGGCATTGTCTATACCCGATGCAATAGCAAGCGAAGTGTTTATAACTTATATAGGCCTTGGCTTGCCGGCGGAGGTGCCAAGCCTTGGCAATCTGATAAACGTTGGCAGAAAGCTTATGATGAGCCCGACGCTGAGGTATCAGCTGATATATCCTACGATTATTCTTTCAATCGTTACGGTGTCGTTCTATGTGGTAGGCAATGCATTCAGCGATGCTGCCGATCCTAAAAACCATATTAACTAAGGAGGACTTTTATGGAACAGAATCAAAAGGTTATATTGTCCGTAAAGGACCTTAATGTTAAGTTCAATCTGCGCGGAAAAGTGCTGCACGCAATACGTGGGATAAATTTGGACGTATATCAGGGCGAAAGTCTCGCAATCGTGGGAGAATCCGGCTGCGGCAAAAGTGTACTGAATAAAAATTTTATAGGATTGCTTGACCCCAACGGTTTTATATCTTCCGGCGAGATAATATATTATGGCATGGATGATGGCCAACCGCAGATGCTTTCAAATTATAAAAGGGATAATGAATGGCTAAAGATACGCGGCAGCGAAGTAAGCATGATAATGCAGGATCCTATGACAAGTCTGAACCCGCTTAAAACAATAGGCAAGCAAATCGGCGAATCATTGGAACTGCATCAGGGCTTGAAGGGTAAGGCCTTAAAAGAAGCCGTATACGGAATACTTCGGGACGTTGGCATTGAAGAGCCGGAGCGCAGATATAAGCAATACCCACATGAATTCTCCGGCGGAATGAGGCAGAGGGTAGTAATAGCTATTGCCATTGCCTGCCGCCCCAAGATACTGATATGCGATGAACCCACGACTGCGCTTGATGTTACGATACAGGCGCAAATACTTGAATTGCTGAAGGATCTGAAAGAAAGGTATAATCTGACGATCATCTTCATAACGCATGACTTGGGCGTTGTGGCTAACATAGCTGATCGCGTGGCCGTAATGTATGCCGGCGACATAGTTGAAACAGGAATGGTAAGGGAAGTGTTCTATGACCCGAGACATCCGTATACATGGGCGCTGCTGTCAAGCCTGCCGCAGTTAGGAGTAAAGGGGCAAGACCTGTATTCAATAAAGGGCACGCCACCTAACCTATTTAATGAAATAAAAGGTGACGCCTTTGCGCCGAGAAATCCGCAGGCTTTGGCTATAGATTTCGAAGAACAACCGCCGTATTTTGACGTATCTCCTACTCATAAGGCGCGAACATGGCTGCTTGATCCGAGGGCTCCCAAGGTTGAACCTCCCGAACATCTTAAGCAGATGCGTGCAGAACTTTAGCCGAAAGGAGTATACACATGGAAGCCATAAAGAATAACAAAGAAGTTCTTTTGAGTGTAAGAGACTTGGAAGTTACATTCGGCTCAAAACGTAATCCTTTTAAGGCTGTAAAAGGAGTAAACTTCGACATATATAAAGGAGAAACATTTGGCTTGGTTGGCGAATCAGGTTCGGGTAAAACAACGATAGGCCGCGCCATAATGAGAATCCATCCAACCAGCGACGGAACAATAACATATAAAGGCGAGCGTATAAACGGGAAAATATCTCCTGAACTCGACAAGAAGGTTATATCCGAAATTCAGATGATATTTCAGGATCCTATGGCTAGCCTTAACGAACGCGCTAAGGTCGATTACATTATTGCGGAGGGTACATACAGCACACGAAAGAACCTGACCAGAAAGCAGCGTACGGAGCTGGTTGATGAATCACTGCTGGATGTTGGCCTGCTTCCTGAATTTGCAAGCCGCTTCCCGCATGAGTTTTCCGGCGGACAAAGGCAGCGCATAGGCATAGCAAGGGCGCTTATAATGGAGCCTGAATTTATAATTGCGGATGAACCGATAAGCGCGTTGGACGTATCAATAAGGGCTCAGGTGCTGAACCTGATGAGCAAACTGCAGCGTGAACGGGGGCTTACATATCTGTTTATAGCTCATGACTTAAGTGTTATGCGGTTTATCTGCGACAGGATAGCTGTTATCCATAAAGGCGTAATAGTTGAACTTGCCGAATGCGAAAAGCTGTTTGAACATCCGTTACACCCATATACTAAGGCTCTCTTAAGCGCGCTGCCTCTTGCTGATCCTGATAAAGAGAAGAGTAAGAAGCTGATAGTGTATAAACCTAATGAGTGCCATTTTGACTATGAAACCAATCCTCCTGTTTGGAGGGAGATTGAAGAAAAACATTTTATACTTGCAAATGATAGGGAAGCAAAGCAATACCAAGATGAACTGCGCTGATATTTGACGGGGGGGAGGCTTTGCAATAAGCCGGATAGGGCTCGAGAACCTTATCTGGCTTTTTTATTCCCATTCTTCAATACATTCCACATTCCCGGTCACGTCTTTAACCCACTTATACAGCAGCCTCCGCATACGGCTGCTTGGCAGATACAGCCATATCTCTTGTCCGCAGCGCAACCTGCTGCGCCATAGCCATTGAACCATAGTTGAGGTAGCAAGAGCATCATTATTAAACTGAATACCGTAAGACTTAAAGTAAGATACTATCTTGGGATTTGGGAAGATATTTATGAGGTAGGCCAGAGCGTAACAGTGACGGTAGGCATTGACGGCGCGAGCATTGTGCGGCACAAAGGATTGCGGACTTTGGAAGCTTTTCCTCCGCAGGGCATCTTTAAAAGCAGACGGAGCCGACCAGAAACGGCAGATGGCGGGCGCATCACATTTGTGCCTGAAGAAGTTGACGGTGTTGTTTGCTAACTTCCTTATAAGCTTAGGATCGGACTTACTAAACCAACTATGTGATAAGGCAAGTCTGTCGTCGCCGATTGCATTCAACTTATATCCGCTATATAAATGAATGGTGGGCAGCGTTATCCGCGGAGCAACCATTTCATCAGTAAACTCACAATTTAACCCATCGACGTGCCGCACACCTATGTAGTCAATGTCTATATCGTTAAGCTGACAATAACAGTACAGATACTGCCCCTCAAACATATACGTTAAAATAGTCACCGACTCAAAAGCCTCAAATACCTCGATAGGCATCATCCACAAGAGGAGCTTGTCTTGGCTGTATGTCACATAGCCTCGCTCTATTTGCTGCCGCAGCTCTTGCCATTGCCCATTATAACGTTTGTCTTTCCAAGTAACCTGCGTAGTCTCGGGATCAATCTCAATAAAGTCCGAAGCTAACAGTGACTTCACATCATTCTTATTGATATCAAGCAGTTTCACTGTATCTACAACCTCGTCCAATATGAGGTGATAATGCCCTTGCCTGATTAACTCTCGGGTCTCTTCTGTATAATAATAGAACAGGGCGTGCGTACTTGCTATGTTGATGCCGGATTTCAGCAGACTGTGCAGCGACTCCAGCTTACCGCCCTCAGCTGTCTGCGGTTGCTGGAAACCACGCTTCTCACATGCCGCGCACACACGTTCACATTCGTTCAGGTAGGGAGTGATAAACATATAGCGCCTGTCAACGCATCTGTCCATCTCGACAATGGCGGCCTGAGTCTTGCCGCTCCCCATAATCGCATCACACACTTTTACTTTCATTAAATCCTCCTTTGTACATACAAAAATATTTTTGTCACCACTTTGGTGACAGAATTTTTAAAACAGGCTTAATTTCAGGGCTTTTTTGACTCTTCTCCTAATATATCAGGACAACTGCAGGTATGGTTGCTCCGCAAACCACGAGGGCATAACGCTATTCGGTTGCACCTAATTGGGAATTATGTGTTGGCTATAATACCATAAGCACCACTTATCTGTCAACATGTATTTGTACGAGGAAGCTTGCTTCCGAGTTAAGCCTCGCGGCGTTTGAGCGCAACATAAAAGGTTAAAGACAGGCCAACTCTGGCTGACCGACAGACTATAGGGTGGGATGATTATTACAATAATAGATATGAACGTGAACTATTTGCTTACGCTTTACAATTATACTCCGCTCAATCGCCGCGAGGCTATATAAGGGGTAGGGAGGAATCTACATCTCGGTGCTCTCGGTAAGGTTATTCGATATAAGTGTGGATTATGTGTGAAAAACGTAGACGATTAGGGGCTTTTTGCTGCGGGGTGGGAATGACGTTGAGTTCGGGCTTGGGATGTGTGAATTTTGGGACGGATGGGAGGGAGAATTGGCGGGTGAGGTGTGGGTGGATGTACTACGCCCGTTTTGTCCCTATTTGCGGGCTTTTCTGGTCAAAAACGCCCCCGGCATACCGTGTAAAAAAATCCGCTATTTTCTACGTTCGGCGGATATTAGGGGAATCGGGGCTAATAAGGCAGGATTAAACTAATAACCATTAGTTAAAATTATCGTTTAACGATAATCGCCCACACTCAATTCACACCCCATCCACACACTTATCCACACTATCCACACAATATTATCGTTTTACAATAATTCCATTAGTCATATCTTAATAAACGACCGCGTTCTATTAGCCATTCATTAAAAAGCGCCCATTTCTCACTCTGTTATAACATGTGCTTATGGCTATGGCGGGAATGACTGGTTTGCCATAACTACGCGATATTGGACAAACTGGTTAACCAGCGTTATACTATAGCCACAAGGTTGAGGAACGGCACACAGCCCGCACCACAACCCCAACACAGTAAAGGCAGGTGATACAAAAAGGGCGCACAGCGCGGTTGCCGCCGTGCTACACGCCCAACATAAACGCCAATGTTCCCTAATGTATATAGGCAGCACAGCCTAACGGCGTGCGCTGAACAGCTTAGCGGCGTTCCCTATATACCCACGTAAGACGCGAACCTTTACAAGCGTTTACACTGTTATTCTATCACAGAATGCAAGCGTATTCAATAGTCTATTGGTTATGGTGATATGTTAGAAAAGCCGCGTTGACTTGTCCGCGGAAGCAAGCACAGCTTGCCTAACAATACTGGGTTGAAAGCCTTGTCATGGGGCGAACGCAGCGCAAGGAAGTACATAACGGAGATATAGACACGCTCACGGGCGCAGCATAGCGGCAACAATGCGGCCATTATGCTATGCCCATAGGCAGAACAATAATACATACAAGAGAGGTATATAACTATGACTAACTTTGAGTACACCATGCACAACGGTAACATTATGCACCTAACCGCAACCGACTTTGCAAAACTGCGGGGCGCAATAGGCAACGCAAGCGCAAGCAAGAACGCATTGAAGGTTGACGCATTTTCTAATGCGGAAGCGTTCGCATATTATAAGAACGTTGTCTATAAAGTGCAGTGCGCCGTGGCTCATCGTGTAAAGGCAGCACGCGAAAGCAGCGTAAACATTGAGCAGGCAGAAACGGCGTTCTATATGGCGTTTCAATCCTATCTGGATATGTTCTGTGCCGACTATAAAGCGGCTAACTTTGATATAATGGCCTTTGCAAGTGTAAGCGGCACGTATAGGAATGTAGGCACGAAAGATGAGCCGCGTTATGCGTGGTTGCCGATGAGTGAAAACACTTTCCGCAAACAGTTTGAGCGCACAATATGCGATATGTTTAACAAGTCGCAGATTAAGACAGTAGAGGAAATACGGGAAGAACGCAAGGCAAGGCAGGCAGCAAAGCGTGCGGCCAAAAAGGAAAACGCAAAGGCCGCGTAAAAACTTCGGGCTTGCCTATGCCTTTAGGGTTGCTATATAATATCCCCAACGAAAACGTAAAGGGGATATTTATATATGGAGAAAAAGTGGCCTGATGTTGGAAAATATAAATGGCAACGAATGGCTTCATTAACCGTCAAAGAAGGCGCGGCCATGGAGGAACTTTATACTCAATTCGGCTGTGCAAACGTAAGTCAATTCTGTAAGAAAATTGTCCATGGTGAAATTGAAATTGCAGGGGCAAACGTAAACGTAGTAAAGCCCGAACCCATATGCACCAAAGAGGAATTGAAAGAGTTGCAAGCTATTAAACGCAAGTACGAAAGCATTTGCAAAATCATAAACACCTAATCCAACCTAAACCCTAAAGGCCGTGCCGCGTGCGTGGCCTTTTTCTTTTACCCAAAAATCTGTCACCAATTTGGTGACAAAATTCTTGAAAAGTGCCGAATGCTGGGCATTTTCCAGCCATTCATCAGCACTGCGAATGTGCAAGCCGCGCAGGGTTCGGCGAAGGAGGAATAACAACAATGTCTAAATGGGAAATCATGCAGCGCGTGGCGGCAACGCGCAAGGAAATCGAAACGTTTGCGCAAGACTAGGCAGACGTGCCGGGCGGAACACGCAACCCGCTTGCCGTGGCCGACTGGGAAAGACTGTGGCGGCAACTGGATGAGCTGTTCGCGGCCTTACGGGGCTGTGCCGTGGCATAGGAGGAAACGGTTGCATAAACTACGGCAATGCCGTATAATATAAACATAGTAATTGGAGGTGAAAACATGAGCGTGAAGGAAATTAGATTGCAGACAGGCATGAGCCAGAATAAGTTTGCGGAAATGTTTACGATCCCAGTATCGACTTTGCGCGATTGGGAGCAAGGGAGACGTACACCGTCAGATTATGTAGTTAATATGATGCAAAAAATCCTTGAACTACAAGGATATTCTATTGATGAAAAATATATAGAGGCATGTGAGCGTAGAAAGGCAAGCGTTGAAAAAGCAATAGCTATACTTCTGACGGCTACAGATGGTCTGGATGACGTTTTTTTGAATGTATTGGATTCTTATATAGCTGGTTTGATGACATTGAGTGAAATTGAAGCGCGTGTAGATAGGCTGGAGTATATTTATGAATGATTGCTACCCAAACAGCGATGTACTGATTAACAAATACAATATCAAAGACAAACAACTGTTGGGGAAACTTGAAAATCAAAAAGTTGCAATAAAGCTTCTTCGGCTTGATATTAGACCAAAAACTATCCCAGCAACATTTGATGTCGAACATATTACTACCATCCATAAGTACTTATTTGGCGACATTTATGAATGGGCCGGAGATTTTCGGGAAGTAAATTTGCATAAGTGGGAGGAAGTGCTGTCAGGCGGAACAGTAGAGTATACAGATCATATTTATATAGAAAGTCAACTGAACAATCTGTTTAATCGATATGAACTAACCGAATGGGGTAGAAACAAAGATGCCGTTGTAGACTTTCTTACAGAGTTATGGGTAATCCATCCATTTAGAGAGGGGAATACAAGAACCTGTGTGACTTTTTTGTGGCACTACTTAAAGGCAAAAGGCGTATCGTTTCGTGTTGAGCTTTTAAGGAACAATCCCAGGTATGTTAGAGATGCACTGGTTATGGCAAGTTATGACAGGAAAGAATATCTGCAACGCATTATCCTTGACGCACTTGCATATGAATCAGACGATGCTATGTACGGAGGAATAGACAGCGCAGGTGAACAATATCAAATTGCAAAATCAGACTATGAAGCATTCAAAGAAAAGTATTCTATAAGACAATAAGGCAAGGGACGCTTAATGGCGTCTTTTTATTGGAGGAAACCATGCAAAGAATTATATCGAACATGATTAAATGCAAGAAGTGCGGGGACGTAATTGAAAGTAAAGCGCTACATGATTATGTTGCTTGTAGGTGCGGCGCTTGCGCCGTGGACGGGGGGCATGACTATTTGCGGCGACTGGGAAACCCCGATAATTGGGAGGAGTTGAGCGAAACAAAGGAAGAAATGTAAAACAGATAATATATTAACTGTAACAAGGCATTAAATTGAATTTTGACTAACATATTGGACACTTAACGGTGTCTTTTTTTTATAAGGAGATAAATATGAAACACTATAAGCTCCGCCCGTACAGCGTGGCGTGGTATGCGGTGCAAACGGCAGGAATCGTCTTTTTAATCGTCACATGGTATATAATATTCGTGCTCATCTCGGCTATGTAACAACAGAAAGGGGAAGTGAATATGGAAAAGTATATTTGTGCGAACTGCGGTGCGGTAATCGAAGACGAGGAAGCAATGATAACGGCGCAGGATGGCAAAACGTTTTGCAATGAGGAATGCGCTGAGGAGAAGGACTATGTGCAGTGCGAGCACTGCGGGGAATGGACAGATGACTGGATGGAGACGACCGACAGCTCTTGTTTTTGTAGCAAGGAATGCGCCGAAGAAATGGGTTATTACAAGTGCGCGGACTGCGGTGACTGGGAACCTAACTGCGTGGAAGTGCCGGACCAAGGCATGGTGTGCGAATACTGCCGCGAGCATGGCTCCTATCATCAGTGCGAGGATTGCGGTGACTGGTGCCGTGATAGGGATATGCGCTGCGATGATAACGGAATATGGGTGTGTGACTGGTGCTATAACGTAAGATGGAATACCTGTGACAACTGCGGATGCTTGGTGCGTGATGAAGATGTTCACGAAATCGACGGTTACAATTACTGCGAAGCCTGCGCGGAGGAAATGGAATCCGCAACTATTCACGACTATTCGTACAAGCCAGACCCCGACTTTTATCAGAAGCATGAGGACTTCGCTCACGGCACACCGCTGTATATGGGCGTGGAGTTGGAAGTGGACAAAGGCAAAGACCCGGAAAAATTGGCCGAGGAATTGCAGGATAATGTGCCGGAAATCTACTGCAAGCATGACGGCAGCCTCGAGGATGGCGTGGAAATTGTGTCCCATCCCTGCACACTTGCCTACCACATGGACGAACTTGATTGGGAATGGATACGGAAGAAATGCTGTGAGTACGGGTTCACATCACACGATGCCGGAACGTGCGGTCTGCATGTGCACGTCAACAGAGATTTCTTCGGCAATACACAAACTGAAATCGACTTGAATATCGCCAAGGCTGTGCTGCTGGTCAATCGGTTCTGGGAATCACACATGATACCGTTCAGCCGCCGCACGGAAGAACAGCTAAACCATTGGGCAAGCAAGAACGAAATCGCGCTGGAGGATGATGACAACGATGCCACACTTGCCAACAAAGCGCGTGACCTACGCAACAAAGGCCGATATTACGCCGTCAACCTAAGAAACGACAACACGATAGAGTTCAGACTGTTCCGAGGAACGCTAGAAGCAAGCACATTCAACGCAACACTTCAATTCGTAGATACCCTTTGCCGATTCGCTAAGAAACTAAATATCAACGACATAAATAAAACCACATGGGAAGATATATTCCGCGACGTGGATTACCCAGACCTTATTGACTATTTGACCAAGAGAACAACATTCCATAGACAACAGGAGGCAGCATAATCATGTGCATCATAGTAGTAAAGCAGGCCGGCATAGCAGCACCCAGTGATGAAATGTTCGAGAATATGTGGAACCATAATCCGTACGGCGCAGGCTTCATGTACACGGCCAACGGCGGCGTGTGCATCGAGAAAGGATTCATGGAATATAAAGACTTCTATAAGGCATACAAGCGCGTAGAGGGCAAAATAGACACTGTGCAGACGCCTATGATATTCCACTTCCGCATAACCACACACGGCGGCACATCGCCTGAGAACACACATCCGTTCCCTGTGACGGACAATCTGAGTGTGCTGCGGAAACTCATGTGCAAAACCAGTCTGGGTGTGGCGCACAACGGCATACTGAGCGTGCAGCAGAGGAGCGGCATAAGCGACACGATGGAATACATACTGACCCAGCTCAGCACCATGAAATGTATCAACAAACACTTCCCGCAAGACAAGTATTTTCGCAAGCTGATAGAAAACGAAATAGGCGGCTCACGGCTTGCATTCCTCGACATGGAAGGTAACATCAGCACCGTGGGGGACTTCGTGACGGACGAGCAAACCGGATTGATGTTCAGCAATACGTCCTACAAGACACCAAAATACTGGACTCCGACCAAGAGCGTGTGCGACATTTTTGACCTTGGCGGCACAGTAACCCTTGACGGCAACAAATACAACGACTACGGCGAGTTTTACGTGGATAAAAAGGGAAATGTGTATGGCTACAACTGGGAGGATGACATGCTTTATCCCAGCGAGCGGGCAGAGTTGGAGAACGGTGCCAAGTACGATTCAAAGCTGGCCGAGCTGATGCCGTATTGCATGGATATCAGCTTTGAAGAACTGCTGGATTACGAAGATGAATACGATCGCTGCTATTGGTGTGGCGAGATGAAGCGCAAGGATAAGCTGGAACACACGGAAATAGGTATGCTGTGCGAGGATTGTATGGCAGAGCTGGAAAGGTAACAATGACCAAGGAATTTGAAACACGAATACAAAAAGAGAGGATAATTGACACCAAGATTTATCGTTATGTTTATGAGTGCGACTTCGATAAGGCTGTAATTAAGAGGCTGCCCATAAGGGAACTCGATACCACAGCGGCACTAACAGATTGGGAGATTGTCAAGATATATAAATGAGGTGATATAATATGGCTAACAAATCATTCTATGTGGATGAGATATACCGCAACGAAAACGGCGAGTTTTATACCGGCTTGGCGCTGGAACACAACGAGTGGCTCAAAGATAGATATAAATTTGAAAAGGTGGCAGATCCGTACACGACTTGTAGGGGCAAGACTGTGCGTTGTGAGTACAGCCAGATATTCTATCCAGACAGCAATATGTTGCTTTGCAACGAGATTGCGAGTGTGGATGGAAACCTGTATGACAACATTGAGAACGGCGAGCTGTGCCGCTACTACGATGCCGACGGCAACGAGGTGGACGCGGATGACGATTGGGAGAATGAGGAACCAATAGAAATCTACCAGTATTATCTGATTGACCGCGCCACGGCAGAACGGCTGAAGGAACATACGGACGAAATCATATTCTACTGTGAGATGCTTGACCTGTGCGTGCTGGGTGTGACGCACTGGGGCACCGGCTGGGACTACGTTGAGACGGACTTTGTGTATTGATGGGAAGGGAGGCATCAAAATGACGACTATGGAGCAGGCTTATAACACCATTGGTAAACACATTTATACGGCGCGTTTGAGGTATGGAGGAGATAAAATCATAGTTATAATTGCCAGCACAACGTCGGAAACCGAAGAAAAGGCACAGGAGTATTTTGGCTTATCGTGTGTATCTGTAAGCAGAGTGTATTGGACAAACGATGCACAAGTTTATGAGGTGTGAGGGAAAGAATCTGATGACATACCAAAGGAAAACACGAGACGTATGGCGCTTCTACGTCAATTATGGTTACGGCTGGGAGCACGAGCTTGATGAATACAGCCTCAGTGAAATCAAGAAGCGCAAGAAGGAATATCGAGAGAATTGCCCGCAGTATCCGATAAAGGTGGTTAAGGGCAGAGAAAGGATTGTAAATGACTACGACAAATATAGCGGAATTCGCACAAAAGTATAGAATGCCAGGCTTTTATATGGATGTTTGCGGCATGTATTGCCTATGCCTTGGGCGTTATCTGATTTCCGCGTTCAACGACACTGATGGAGGTGTTCTGGAGGTTTGTGTTGACGAACTGTCGCAGTCAGGTGCATTTGAGGATAACTTGGAATGGGAAACTCCTAACGATGAATATGATGTGGCGGCAACAATACGCCGCTTTGTTGCTAAGTATGGGAGGAAAGGTAAATGAGTTCAAACCGTAAAGTATACGCTCGCCAAGTGCCATGGGAGTGGCAGGAAAGCCCATGGGATGACGAACAGCTCAAGACAGACAAGGCCGCGCTGTACGGCAATAGGTCATACGGAAGATACGTTTTTGATGAGTTTGAGCAGGTAGTCAAAGCGCTTGAGGAAATGGATTGGGAAGATGTTGGCGCTGCCTGCCCATACAGCACCGAACAGGAAATGCTTCTGGATTATGTGCCGCCTGTAGGCAGGGACTCCTACACCGATGAAGAAATCGAGGCATGGAAGTTTGCCTGCCAGATGTACAACCCGGACTATGGCCGCAATGCGCAGTGGGGAATCTGTATGGGCCTAACCTTGATGCTGGGCAAGGAATATGACTATAAAACCCTGCGCGGCTCTTGTCAAAGCGATTGGATTTACTTCATCTATCCGACCGACCTATACAATGACGAAGCGGTTCGCTGCCTCGAAACGGAGTTCTTCAACACCGGCGCAGAATGGATGATACATGATGAGGAAACCGTGCCTGATTGCGCTGAAGCGGTAAACGGGTACACTATGTACGTGTATAATGACGCCCGTAAGGAAATAGCGGCAGAGGCGGGCGTTGCGCCTGAAGACGTGGTGCTATGGAAGTATGATGGGATGCGGTCAATACCAAAATATAAGATTAGTTAAGGAGGAGCAATAAATGGCATATACGATACACCCCTACAGTACGGGCAAGGGGAACACAACTAAAAGCGTAAACGACAGTATATCAAGCATTATGTCATGGATGATTCAAATTGCAGGGCGAGTATGTGGGGACCATGCAAGTGATGTTTACTATGCCTTGTGTAACTATGATAATGCTGTGCGTGAGAACTATGAGTATGACAAACTGATAACGTTTTACGAGAGCGGCGTGATTGAACGCAAAATAGAAAATGGTACCGTAGACCGCAAATCTGATGGTATTCAGTATTGGAGACTGACGTGGAACCCTCAAAAGAAGGAGGGCGTGTTTACAAGAGTTCTCTTGAAGGAGGAACGGTATAAATAATGACCGATGAATAAATCGTATAACTTTCGAGCTATGCCTAACGCCGAACAGCGTGTTCTTTTTGCCAAGACGGTAGGTTGTGTTAGGTTTGTCTATAACCGTATGCTTGCAGATAAAATCGCTTACTACAAGGAAACCGGGAAAATGCTTCACAACACCCCGGCGCAGTACAAGGACGAGTTTCCATTTCTGCGGGAAGTAGACTCTATGGCACTATGTAACGCCCAGATGCAAGTGCAGACCGCCTACAAGAACTTCTTCCGGGATAAGGTCATCGGGTTCCCTAAGTTTCGTAGCAAGAAGTCATCCCGTAAGGCGTACACAACCAACAAGATTAAAGGCAATATAGACATTGTCGGGAACTGTCTGAAACTCCCAAAGATGGGCCTTGTACGGGTGAAGTTCCACCGACAGATACCAGAGAGCCATCATATTAAAAGCGTCACATTTAGCCAAAACTTGTCTGGGAAGTATTTCGTTTCTATCCTCACAGAGTATGAAGCAGATATCCCTGAGCGTACTCTGAATACTGACAAGGCTCTGGGGCTGGATTACAGCAGTCCACACTTCTATGTCGATAGTCAAGGAGTAGAAGCAGATATGCCGCATTTCTACCGTCAGGTCGAACAGCGCCTTGCCATGGAACAGCGTAAGTTGTCCAAGATGGTGAAGGGCAGTTCCAATTACCAAAAGCAAAAGCGGCGTATTGCCTTGGTTCACGAGAAGGTCAGAAACCAGCGTAAGGATTGGCAACACAAAGAATCCCGGAAACTTTCAGACAAATGGGACATCGTTTGTGTTGAGAATATCAACTACAAGGGGATGTCCGGCTCTCTGCGGCTGGGGAAGGCTACCCACGACAATGGTTTTGGACAGTTCCGCACGTTCCTGTCCTACAAGCTGGCGGAGCAAGGGAAGAAGCTAATCACGATAGACGAGTGGTTTCCTTCCTCCAAACTGTGCCATCATTGTGGGTATGTAAACGATGGTTTAACGCTCTCTGACCGTGTATGGGTCTGCCCGTCTTGCGGGGAGACGATACTGCGGGACGAAAACGCCGCAATAAATATCAGAAATGCTGGAATTGCGCAGATAGCGTAATTCTTGATAGAACCGTGGGACACACGGAGATAGCCTGTTGAGCAGGAAGCTCCGCCTCTTTAGGCTGCGGGAGCGTGTCACGATAACAATAGAGGAGGTCTGAACTATGACAAACACTTATGGTATTACAATGAAGGGGCTGCGGGACGCGGCAAAAGCAACTAAGTGCCTGACTGGTGCAAGTGGAGCACATGTGCAACTTAATTATGACAGTGCAGAGGGAATAGTGTTCGTTAACCGCGTGCAGCATGACACATGGGTGCGGTATCGGAACGAAACCGTACTGGTGGTATGTCAGGTGCGCGAACCGTTGACGGCGCAGCAGGTTGCAGATTTAGTGGCAAGGAGGCTGGTATGATACGCAATCACGCCACAGAAAACGGCTACCACTACAAAATCAGCCTACAAGAGGATGGCAAGTTCCATATCGACTGTGTTGATGCATGGGTGTATTCTTTCGGACAATACTATACCGACCGAGCACAACTGTATAAGACTCTGCGTCAAGCGTTAAAAACGCTAACTACAACACACCGCACCATAGTAATGCCGGATGGGATGGAGCAGAGGAACTGCGGTTAAAGGAGGAACGGAATGTATTTAATGAGTACAGATATGCTATGCGAAGGAGAAAAAGAATGTATCGAGTAATACAAGACCTGACCCGCGATGAACTGGATGAGCTGAAACTGAGTTATCTGATGGTATTGGCGAATGATATTGAGTACCCTGTGCTTTTGCCAGACCCAGATGACATCCCTGATGAAGCACTGTTTGAGTATTATGACGGTATGATGTTTTCGGAAGATGATTTCTTTTGTAACCTTGAGAAGAAGGAAACGGAATGACACAGTACGATACCCGCAAGGAAGCGGAAGAAGCCTGTCACGGCGATGAAACCATTGTCATGGTTTGCGGCGGCTGGCTGGTGATGACATGGCAGGAGCTGCACGTGTGGGAGCTACAGAAATAAGCAATTCTTATATTGGCTCCAAATACACGTTATGAGCAATTCTATATCTTATACGACCAAATTATCTATAAAATAATAAAAACGCCGCAGAGAGGCTATTTGGAGCTCTGGTGGCATCTGGGGAGGTACAACTATGTATTTTGAATTTTATCCCAAACGGCTGATTGCATGGATTATCGTTATCGTAATACTTACGCTGTTATCGAACTGAGGAGGAAGAAAGCAATGTTTCACTTAATGGCATACAACAAAGATCAAGACAGATATGATGAATGGCAAGCCGGTACGCTTCAGGAGATACAGGCGGAGGCACTGTTTTGTCGGGACTTACTGCGAAGCGATGACTTGAGAGATGCCAGTGGTGAACCATATGATTGGATGGAAATATGGGATGATAATGGTACGAGAGATATCATAATCACATGCGACGAAATCAAAACTGACGCTGTTATCTAACTGAGGAGGAAAAAGTAATGGTAAAGGTCATAAGCAATGATACAAAAATCAAAATAGAAACGAGTCAGGGCACGCTAATTGCGAAGCTTTGTGATGACCCGAACTATCCCGGTATCTGGTTGGAAATTGATAGGCCGGAGTTCGGCAACAGTGTGGCGGTGGCAAAGCTCGAAGTGTACGAAGACAGTGGCCGGGTGATGCTGGATGTGTACAGCGACGCTTTGCAGGATGAAGTAACAGAGCAGATACCGATTGAGAATCTCGATAGGTGGGAGGGAGGAAATGAATGAACCGTGTACGACTTATCGATGGCATAGTTGAATGGTGCCAAAGCTATGAGTGGCCTGACTGGCGCATAACAGAGACATTGATTGGTGTGCTGGAATTTGATCCCAAGGATATCGAAAAGGCCGGCTATGGTTATCTGATTGAAGAATACTTCGCGGAGGAGGAAGAATAATGGGTTATTACAGTGATGTGGCGCTGACATTGCGCAAGGAAAATGCAGTCGAACTGGTTAGAAAAGCGAAAGTAGAATGTGAGAGCGCATACAGGACTCTATCGGCGGCGAAGATAGTTGACCATGATGAATATGTGTCATTCCTTTGGTATAGCATCAAGTGGTACCACTTTGACGATGTGGTATTTATAACCAATTTCTGCCACGAGTGCGATGATTACTCACTTAAACGCATAGGTGAGGAATACAGCGATATAGATGAGGAAATGGGCGGTGAGGATTACGACATGGCAGATTGTTGTATGATAGTACGCGATTTTGAAATAGGCTCCAGTAAAGGTGAGCTTACTATTGGCAAGTTGGCGCGGGAGGAACACTAAATGACCGACAGTGAATACATATCCGCCTTAAAGTTGCTCATAGATTCCGCCATAAGCGTCGGCAGGGACTGGCTCTGGAATGACAGCGACATCATGGATACGCTGACGGACGAAAAGGGATTCGGGCTGACATACGACGACTTTGTTATGGCGGGTTTCAAGGAGGTGGCAGATGAATATTTTCATTGATACAGAGGCAATGCGGTTTGTGACCGAAAAGGAACTGCGGCAGGAGTTTGAGCAGCTCAAGCGGGAACAGCCGGAAGAATATGATTACACGTTTGAGCAGTACATACAGAACTGCACAAGCAAGAACGGCACATTGGAGGAGACAAGATGAAACTGTACGTCAGCTCTGCCACGGGCAGTATATATGACGAGAACACCCTGCGCGAAAGCTTCTTTATGATGCGCAACGCCGCGCCGAGGGAATACGATTACGGTTCCAGTGAGTACATCCGCAGAATGGTGGAGGACAAGCAGGAGCTGTATGAGCTAACGCCGGAGCAGATGATGAGCATAATGGTGTCGTTGCTGGCGGCAAACAAGCGAGAACAAGCAAGAGAATTAGCGGTAGCATGGAGGGCATAGGCAATGCCAAGTAACTTATTACAATTCAAGCCGCGAGTGGTGGAAACGCCGTACATACTCATCTGCACCAAGTGCGGGGAGGAAAACGAAGGCACGGCGAATTTCTGCTCACATTGCGGCAAAGCGTTAAGGCCGCAGTTGCGCAGCACCAAGCAACAGTACGCGCCGCTGACTAAGCACACAAAGGTTGCGCTCAAAACAATGGCCGAGATAACCGCCATGGAACACTCTTTGCAGGACACCAAGCGCAGGCGTCTTGCGTACAGGAATCTGGTTCTGTTCCGGCTTGGGTGTAACGTTGGCTTGCGCGGCGGGGATTTGGTGCAGCTCAAGGCCGGGCAGTTCATTGGCAAGGACAGCAGCCCCAAGGATACGGTGTATGTTATCGAACAGAAAACCGGCAAGGGTAGGGAGTTGAAGATAAGCGATGAGGTTGCGGCGATGGTTGCCCAGTACACGGATGATATGCATCTGGCAAGCGAGGATTTCCTGTTCGGCTCACAGAAGGGAGGATGCCTGACCCGCAAAACGCTCAACGATGACATAATCGTTCCGGCAGCGGTGCGGCTGGGGTGGAATCCGCTGCTGTATGGCAGTCACACCATGCGCAAGACATACGCTTATCGCTTCTACACGCAGGCACAACACCTGAGTCAGGAACGTGGGTATAGGGCGCTGTCTATGCTCTGTAAGGAATTGGGGCATAGCAACGAGGCCATAACGCTTTGCTACATAGGTATCGAGGCAGAGGAAATCAAAGAGATATGTAACCTGTCGGCAAAGGATTATGATTGGGCTTTTGCACAAGCCATCAGAGATGAATTATGGGAGGAATAGCGCATGACAAACAAAGAAAAAGCAGTTGGCTACATGAAGGATTTAGGGATATTTGATGATGCTATCAAAGCGTTTGAGACAGATGATATTGTGTTTTTCTCTATCAACGGATTTATATACCGCCTAACTCCACAGATGCGGCAGACTATTTCTGAAATTGAAAATAAACTGCATGGCGATGCGGTTATTTGGCACGTCATACACGGCAAATATAAAATGTGCGATGGCAGCGAGTTGAACATGGATACGTATCTACTGGCGACATCTGAGTGTGCCGACGCGCTGGATAAGTGCGAGAACGAAGGCTATTATGCGTTCGCTTTTGTGAACAACATAGATGCGCCGCAGGATTCGGAATTTGGTGATGTAGTTATAGCGGAAAGGTTTGGCGGTCTATACCGCGTATGTTAACTGAGGAGGAAACGCTATGCGCTGTGGGACGCGAGTGGTAGCAACAGATTGTGGAGTACGTGTTGGAACTGTTGTTGGGCACGTATGGGGCAGTGGAGAGCTTATGGTGCAGTGGGATGGAATGAAGGGCACAGCATCGGTAGGCAAGCAAACAAACTTGCAGATAGTAGGGTTCGACCCATCTAAGGGAGATAAGCGCGATGTGTGGCGCAAGAAAACAATTTTGGAAAAGTGGTTGATATATTCCGCGTAATATGGTAAAGCAAACTAAATGTAATGCACAATGGAATATAAGGGAGGAAACGGCTATGAATAACAAACGTAGGAAAGAATTGCGCAGGGCTATTGAGATTATAGAAACAGCGCTGGATATAGTAAATCAAGTTAAGGACGAAGAAGAAGATTCTATGTGCAACTACCCTGAGAACCTACAGGGAACGGAAATATATGAGAATATGGAAACGGCTGTGAACACCATGGAGGATGCTGTATCTAATATAGATGATGGCATAAGCTCACTGAATGAGGCCGTAAGCCTGTTGGAGGAAATTCTATGACGGATGTGCCGTTTGATTCATTAGAGTCGTTTATAGCTGAGTATTATCGTCACAACCCTGACGGGCACTACTTCGACCCGGAGATGCTGAAGTATTTTGGGGAGGACAAGGCGCTCATGCGGGTAATAAACAGGGCGATGACGCTGGCCACGGATATGTTCGGCAATGGCCCGTTCAAGCCGTACTATGTGCTGGTGCGCCCGCCGAAGGTCAAATACCAAGTGGAAACGTGGGACTGCGTTTTGTTTGATGCGGAGACTTTTCGCCCGACAACAAGCGAATTTACACCCAGAACAGAGCGGCAAGAAGCTGTTCAGAATGCAGTCAAGCGTGAAATCTGGTTAAGTTAGGAGGGAAAACGATGATAGCAGGAGCATTAGCAACTTTATTGGCAAGCGGCGCTTACTTTGCGGCGGACAGCATCAAGACGAACGCCAACATATACCGCAACGCCAATCGTATGGATGACGAGGGCGTATTCTGGCCCACCAATCCGGAAGTGGAGCGTATGTTGCAGCATGACATTCGCAGCCTGTGGGAGACTGGCAAACGCGACTTCATACCGGAGGGGCTGGAAGGATTCTTCGAGGAAAACAACAGCGCAAGAGGGGCTTACTTTGATGCCTTGGCCGCGCAATGTATGCTGGAAAACGGATGCAAGCCCATGGAGGCATGGGGCTCGTTCAATCGGCATACTTATAATTGCTTTTTGCAGTACAACAGATCGTATGGTGCGGATGCAAACGAGTGGCTGCGCATACACAAACCGGAAATCATTTTGGCGCGGATTGAGAGAACTAAGAAGATAATCCATGAAGCGCAGGTGGCCTCGAAGAAGGCGGCGGATAAGAACAAAATAATATTCGCTATTGTCTTGACGCTCTGCTTGAGCCTGATAGTCGTGGGCATAGTCAAAATGGCAATAGTTAAGAACGAGTTGGTAGCGCAGTTCAGCCAGTTGTCCTTCTATCCGCATCCCGATATCACAAAGGCCATCAACGAGTGTGCTCATATGGACAGCGATTACAATGCTGGGGTACGTTATCTGGTTTGGGGCATACTACTGTCCAGTCTGGTGTTGATGATGGGGTTGCCGATGGTAAAAGGCGCAAAGATAACGGTAAAGTTATGATATAACCGAGTTGAAATGCAGCAGGCAAAAGGTAGGTATACGGGGTAAATACAAAATCAAGTGGGACTTTGTCCCACTTGATCCGCCGTCGTTCATTAAAAGTTGGGACAAAGTCCCAACTTTCGTAAACATACTGAGTAAATATAAAATCAGTTGGGACTTTGTCCCAACTGATCTGCTTGTATACCGAAAACCCCGCCATAGTGGCGGGGTTGAAAATAGCTTAAGCGATGAACAAAACAGCCTAATGTGCTAAACTGTAAAGAAAGCCTGCCAGCTAAAGAAGTTTAACACATTAGGAGGATGTTAAAATGACAGAACAAAATAACACCACGAACAGTTTAGCACACACAAAGTGGAATTGTAAGTACCACATAGTATTTGCAATGGTATTTTCAATCACACATCGCTGTGTGAATTTAATCAGGGCAAGCTGTTACTCCATTTAACGATACCTTTTGAAAAAAAGCCAAAGACCAACTTACCGAGCGACAATCTCAAGTACTACCGTCAGCGGAAACAGATGACAACAAGGCAGTTGGCGGAAAAGCTGGATATTGTGCCAGCGACTGTTGTGTTGTATGAAAGCGGAAAGCATCCCATCCCTTACGATGTAGCTATCAAACTGGCAGATGTTTTGAAAATCGAAGCAGCTTTGTTCTATGATGATTTTTCTCGTTTCCTTGCCGTACCCTATACCGAAGCACTAAAGAGTGTTAGAATGGCTCTGGGGCTGTCACAGAAGGCTTTTGCCGAGCAAATAGAAGTTATACCCAGTTACTACTATAAGCTCGAAGAAGGTAATCGCAGGCCGTCACGAAAGGTTTATCAGAAGATATGTGCTGTGCTCGAAGCGACCGGTCGACAAACTTCACTTTTATGGGAGCAACCATTACAATAAAAGTGAAAAAACGATTGGAGGAGTGACTATGGCACAGAATTTGACTTATACCCGTTGCGGTGATTATCTCATCCTTGATATTCAGTTGAGCCACATAAGCGATAAACCGCTTGGGAAATACGGCAGGATGCGCAGAGCATTTCTTGCGGAAAATAATCCAATGCTCTTGGATGACATGATTCTGACGGAAACCTTGTTCCCGCACCTGTGGGAGATCGACGAAACAGCTCACCGTAGAGTGGAACAGATAATGACTGAACTTCTGGAGAAAAATCCGGCTCCGGATAAGTCAACCCAACAGCTTGCTTGGGTGCAGCACATGAGTAGTCTAAAAGCACAGGCGGAGGAAATTGTTAATGCATAACTGATTTTTTGCTAACAGAATATAGAATTTTTACTTAGGGCTGACTGTGACAGGTCAGTCTTATTTCTTTGATGGGACAATTCTTGAATTGTGTTTATGGCAGTCTCAGAATTGTGCTTTTGACAATTCAAGAACTGTCAAAAGCACAATGTAACTATACTGATAATAACAATAATGATTATAGTGATACTGATCCCTTCCTATCCGATTTGAAGAATATGATGAGATTGGAAAACACTATCTTTTGTCCGATTTCTCAAATGACAATACAATGAACAACAATATTTTGATTACTACCAAGAAATATTTGATGTTTATCAAGAAATACTTGATTGATATCCATGGATATTGTATAATGTTGTTCATGGAGGTGATTCCTAATGAGTATAAGTTACAATAAGCTCTGGAAACTGCTTATTGATTGCAATATGAACAAGAGTGAGCTAAGGGAACGAGCAAAAATAAGCACAAATGCGATTGCAAAGATGGGAAAGAATGAACCCGTCTCAATGGATACAATGGATAAAATTTGTAAAGCGTTACATTGCAATATTGGTGATGTAATGGACTTTGTTTCGGATAATGAAACGCTTTCTTAATGTCCGATAATTTTGACATTGTATCTTGTAGAATATATTTCCCCTGACTTTAGAAAAGTTTGTACTTCTAAGATAACAGGGACAATAGAGATGGAGAAATAATTATGAACGCAGAAACTAATATTCTGTCTATGACAGATTTACAACATACCGCACTAATAAGCGGAAACAAAGCGATGCAGTTGCTGGAGCTATCCAGACATTCCTTTGAAAAAGTAGTAAAAGAAGGCTTACTTACCGTTATTCATGAAGGCGGGAAAAAGTATTATCAGATAGGTGAAATCGAAACATTTATGGAAACTGATACTTATCAAGAACTTGTAAATGGCGTGGTTGATGCAAGAAACAACTTAAACGATTTGACCGGAAAAGATTGGCTTCCTCAGACCAAGAGTTTCTTTTACCAAAAAGGTCTTGGTGCAAATCATCCGGAAGCACAAATTGAAAAACTTCACCCGGCTCCCTATTCATTCCAAGATATAGGACAATTAGTGAACTTTTTTACCAAGCAAGGAATGAATGTTCTTGATCCATTTGGCGGAGTAGGTTCTACAGCCAAAGCTTGCGAAGTAAACGGTAGAATTTGTACAAGTATTGAACTTTCTCCTGTATGGCATGAATTGTCAATTAAGAGACTGGAGACCGAGGTTGGTGAAGGAAGTAGCAAAAAACATCACTTTATAAATGGCGACTCATGCGAAGAACTTTTGAAGATTGCTTCTGAGTCAATGGATTTTATGGTTACAAGTCCTCCATATTGGGGAATTCTGAACAAACAAGATCAGAAGGTTAAAAAGAATCGTGTTGCAAATAATCTTGAAACAAAATATTCGGAAAGCGAAAAAGATTTAGGAAATGTTGAAAACTATGATGAGTTTCTGGAAATTCTGGTTAATAAAGTGTTCCTCCAGTGTGCCAGAACCCTTAAATATGGAAAGTACATGGCAATCGTGGTTTCTGATTTTAGAGATAAATCGGAATACATAAGTTTTCATAGTGATTTGATTCATGAATTAAATAAGGCTGGTATTCCTGGTGGCGGTATATTAAAACTCCAAGGAACAAAAATATTGCTTCAGAACCACAAAAGTCTGTTGCCGTATGGTTATCCTTTTGCTTATGTAGAAAATATACATCACCAATATGTCTTGATTTTTAGAAAGGAGAAGAAATGATTACAAGTAATCTAACGGGTGTTGTTTGCGGTAATTCAGACGTTCTTCTCGACCAGCTTATTGATGAAGGTGTTCATTTTGACTTAATCCTTACAGATCCGCCATACAATATCAATAAGGATTTCGGCAACAAAAGCGATTGCCTACCTTTGGATGAATTTATTGCTATAACAGCCGAACGAATGGCTAAAATCAAAAAGCTACTTGAGCCCCAAGGAAGCGTACTTTGGTTTGGTATCCACGATTATATTGGCTTTGTTCAAGTTGCTATGTACAATGCAGGCTTGCATTATCGTAGAATGAATATTTGGCATTATGAAAACGGATTTTCTCGTTCAAAGAAGGAACCCGCTACCCACTACGAGCCATTCTTGTGGTTTTCAAACAATCCGAAAAAATGGACGTACAATGTGGATGATGTTCGTATGCCATATAAAAGCACAGAACGGTTGAAATCCCCTGTGAAATACAAAGCTGCCGATGGTACTACAAAAATATGGCAGCCGAATCCTAAAGGTGCAATGCGTGGAGATGTATGGGATTTTCCAACATTGGCAGGAAAACGCTTTGAAAAAGAAAAAACACCACATCCAACTCAAAAGCCTGAATCACTCATCATGGAACTGATTAAGGCATTTTGTCCGAAAGATGGTGAAGGACACTATAATGGAACGATTTTGGATCCGTTTCACGGTTCTGGTACATTGGGAGTATGCTGCGAGAAGCTTAATGCTGAAGGACATCACATAAAATGGCTTGGTATAGAACTTGAACAGCAGTGGTGTGATATTGCTGAACAGAGAATTGCCGATATAGAAAAATAATTTCAGAATTTCAAATTTAGTCGATTTATGCAAAAAGGTCCTTGAGTTTCCGTAAAATGTAATTAAAAAATGAATGACTTCTCCTAAAGCACCAATCTGCCCAATTTTGATAAATCAAGAACGGCAGTATTCAAGATTAGAGGCACTTTAATAAGCCCCGCCGGAACCGGACTTTGGGAGAATTATTCTTTTATCTATTTAAGCGACCAGCTTAAGGCAGAGTTGACGGTATGCCGGACGTTTTGTCCGAAACCATAGCCTGATGCCTTCTTTTGCATACGAGAGTATGCCGGAGATACCTTTAGCTAACCGGTAATAGCTGAACTGGACTTTTTCTTTTATTGGGTCTGCGTTCTGTATGATTGCAGCCTTCAGGGCATGCGTTTCTGATTTCATGGACATGTGTGCCAGGAATGCCATGCTCAGGGTAATATAAAAATTCAGGGCATTGATTGCAGCGAGCTTCCTCACACGGAAGTTTTCAAACTGAAACATCTGCTTTTTACAGCGGAAATATTCCTCAATGCGCCATCTGGAAAAGTAAGTCAGGGCGATATTTACCACGTCTTCTTTGGATTTGATTTTCTTATTGGTTGCAAGCATCATGGGATGTTCCGTAATGCCGTAAACCAGTACAAGATAAATATCTTTCTTTGAAGCGGTAATCTGCACTTTCACATGAGAAAGATAGGCATCGTGCTTTTTGCCCTTGTAAGTCAGGGCAGTTTTGATTTTACCTTTTCTCTGATTACGAAGCTGTGTGGCAGGAACCCATTTTCCGTGGAAGAAGAGTTTTCTTTTGGCAGTAAGACGGATGACATAGTCCTGTTCCAGTTCATCAAGTTTCAGAAACATCTTGTTGTCATCGTAGCCTCTGTCCATGGCAAAGGTAGCTTTGCCAAAGAGAGCTGCACCACGTTCCATTGCAGAAAAAGTAAGATCATTTATAGAGGTAAAATGTTTTTCTTTTGAAGAATGTATTTCTGAAAAAATACTGACAGGATGATTATTTTTAGTGAGTACACAGGCTTCTGTCACATGATATCCTTTTACATAAACTGTTTTGGAAGCAGTACTTTTAGATCCGTCTCTGACGAGTCCGAGAGCCTCAAATTTGTAACCATCAGGCTTTGCAACGTCGCTGTCATCAATGTGTATAACAGGTTCCTGCGGAGCCCATTTACGGATGGTAGTAAGATAAGATTTAAGAGCTGTGGAGGAAGTGCCGTTGTTTAAATGTCTGGTCAGCCGTTCAATAGAATTGACCTTTTTAGTATTTTCATGAAGATGATCAACGATGTCGGTAAGGAGGCAGCTTTCTGAGGCAAGTATACCGTAAGTCATATCGGCAGAAAACTTTTTGTCGGGCTTGGACAGGTGTTTTGAAATTTTATTTGTAAAAGTTAAAATTTCCCGTTTCATTTGATAAGTATTTGATGTAAAATTGACCATGAGGAATCCTCTTTCTTTTTGTTTAGTAGATTTTTGTTTGGTCACTTAAATTTTACATCAAAATGAATGAGGATTCCTTATATTTTCATCATTTTTTGAAAGTTGTTTATAGCAGAGCCTGTGACAACCGGAGAATGTGGATAAAAGCACGGAAACTCAAGAAAAGGTCATCTTGAGAGATGGCCTTTTTTGTTGTATAATTAAATATTAACAATGAAATCTGCTTCTGATGGAGGAATAAATTATGATTAGATTCAGAAATCCAGGAACTCAATATACTACTCAGGTGCAGGTGTTTAGAGAGTTATACAAAGAGTACAAAGATGCACCGAGTTTCGATTTAGATGATATGGCTGCAACTATCGCCAAAACGAAGCTGATGACTGCGTATGGTTATGCCGGAGATGCAGCATTGGCTTTGAGTAATACCGAAAATGATAGCCTTAATTCCACCAAAATGAACGCTAAAATGTATGCAGAAGTGTTTCGTTTGTTGGGATGGGTTACTTCTGCTGGAGACAATTCGTATCCACTGGTGTTTACCTACATTGGTGAACATGCAGCTTTGGCAGATGATGTGTTACCACTATATGAGCAGTGCGTACTTGGAATCAACAATCCCCAAGAAATAATGGATGTCAAATACGACGAAAAGGTTCGTTTCTTCAAGGCTACATTGTTCTCATTGCAGGATTTAGGCGGGATTATGTATAAGCATGAGCTATGCCTTGGGCCTATGTCTATTGATGATTTAGATAAGTCACAGTACAACAGAATGATCACTTATTTAAAGAAACTGAGAGGTTCTTATGGGCGCTATCAAGATGCTTATCAAGCATTATGTGACGATTTAGGTGTAAAACCGACACTTCCGGATAACTCAACACGCTTACCAATCGCATTTATGAAAACGTGTGGATGGGTTGAAAGCCAGCGTACACGAAAACTGTATCCACCTAAATCCCTGGAATGCCTTTGCTTAACACAGCATGGTGCTGATTTGGCTAACAGCCTTCGTGAGGTAAAAGATTTGCGTATGGATGAGTATTACAGCTATCCAGAACACACTCGCAATTCATTGATTCGTTTGGGGGTGTATTCAATGCTTTTGCGTGCAGGCTATGATACTTCACCCGTTCAAGAAACAATGCGGCAAGATCAAGTTGTGTGTGCTGATGTTCTTAATGGAAAGGAACTCCTTTTTTCTCCTTACCAAACGCTGCACCGTTCTGTTGTGGATGAAGCGTTGGGGATTCATAGAGAAATTGCAGGCACACAGACACATACAGATGTATTGCCAGACATAAAACGAACAGATGCGAATGTCAATAATATATGCTTGACAATTTCTACCAATGGCGCACATTCCACTTCTGATGTGGAAGTAAATAGCTTTGTCCAGCAAGTATTGGATGCAAAGAGTGTCGGTGAACGAAAGAAGGATATTATTGATAAAATCTTTGACGACAGCATAACGGATACACAGACAAAATTTTATCCACTTGTAGCAATGCTGTTTCGAGTAATGGGCTTGGATTGTCAGGCATCCAGACCTGGCGATAACGGTGCTCGTTGGGATGCAATCATTGTCGATTCGGAGGAAAGTATTCCTATTGAAATCAAGTCTCCTACTGAGGAGCAGCATCTTTCTTTAAAAGCAATCCGCCAAGCGCTCGAAAACGAAGTGATTCTTTTATCAAGAGGGACGCATCCTACTTTGCCAGAGACAACTTCTTTAGCGGTTGGATATTACCTACCAAATGACAGAGCTGAGGTTACCAATCTTATGAGTGATTTCAAGACTGCGTTTGGCCACAATATCGGCATTATAGACTTGAAAACACTGCTTACAATAGCTGTTACCATTGTGTATGATGAAAAAACCTTTGATATTTCTGAACTAAACCGATTGGAGGGATTTGCAAATGCCACTTTTAACTAAAGCAAAACAGCGCACCGTTATCTCTGCTTTGCGTGATTCCAATGTTCGAGATATTGAGCAAAATTATAATGAGCCTGCAAAGCTATGGTGTAACGAAAAATGGATAACAGCAGCGTGTCTTAGATGCTCCGATCAGCGCTGTATAAGGTATATTGATGCTGAAATCAGCTGTGGCTCTTTTAGTGATTTTCCGTATGAGCGAAATCTAAATGTGTGCCCTGTTGATGCGATTAAATGGAACTTTGAAAAAGAACTGCCTGAAATAGAGAATGGCAAATGCATCGGCTGTGGTCTATGTGCTGCTCGTTGTCCTGTAGGTGCTATTTTTAAGGCGGATAATAAAATGAAAGTTTCCGCTCCGGAGTCAGACGATTACATTGATCTGCCCATCAATTACGAGAATCTTGTAAAGCATAAGTATTTTGTTCAGGAAGTGGACAAAATCTATTGGAACCACCAATTTCAAAAGGAAAGCGACCGCATTATGGAAGAAATTTACGAAAAAATTTCTCACTATGATGGGCGTTCAATGGTTCCTAATGTATTGGTTAGAAATCTGATTATTGCCTTAAATCATGAATGTGCTATCAGCAGAGCCGGCGATATTTATACGAGAATGGATGCTGTCTATTCCAGTAAAATTAAGCCTAAGTGCAGCGGTGTAGTTGAAATCGAATTTGGTAGGGACACTTTGGAGGCATCCAGAGGTATTTTGGATGACATAGCTGTTATGCATTCCAGAAATAATTTGGGCAAAAAGGATAACGCAGCCCTTGTTGTGTGCCTTTCTTTCCCAAACAAACGTCAAGGATATTTCCAGGTAATAAAAGATATACACCGGGTCTTGGACCTCAAGATACAGACCATATCACTGGGGGCATTACTGTTGTTAGTGTGGAACGGGGCAGCTGTAAACTTCCTTTCCCGTGAGTTCTATGTTGATTTTGATAATCTAAGCATTCGTGGCATTACTGAGTCCAGATTGAATAGGCATGTGCTCTTGAGCGAAGGTAAGCTTGGTATATTGGAACCTGAAAAATAGTCACTTTGCAAAGCAAGCAATCTGTTGATAAACATTGCTTGCTTTGCTTATATAATTCGTTTGATTGGAGGAAAAAATATGATGCAAATCGACAGTGCAATACTGGCTACCGACAAAGTGATCTGTAAAAATATCAGTAGATTTGATGACTCAGAACGTGGGTTATTGAGCCAGAATATTTTGGCTCAATTACGCAATTTTGTTGAATATATTGCAGATAAAGTATATGCTGGCGGCTCAGACCTCGATCCCAATAATTATGCTCTAAATGTTGAAGCGTTGAAGCATTTGCAAACAAGAGGAGACCTCCGTTTTTTACACCAATTTCATGAGCTTCTTCAAAAGTCGGTGTCTCATTATACTTTAGATGAAAATGGTTCTGAGAGACTAATGCTGAAGTATTATGAGTATCTTCTGAAAATAAAAATCTTTCTTAATGATACATATGGGCTTCATGTTCTGGATAATATTGAGGATTTTCCCTTGGATACGGATACAGAACTGTCAGAGTATCATGAGAAAATTGTAGAAAAGATTTGTTATCCAAGCCCAGGATGTTCAACAAGCACATATTCAGATAGATACTATATCCAAAAAATTAAGCCATTCTTTGTGAATCAGCGAATATACTATGAAGTTACATTTACTGCGGCGAACAGTAAAATGAGCAAATTTGACCGAGTAATCGCTTTTTCACGTTATGAAATACTAAGTAACTATGCGGTGAAACTGTCGATTCGTAATGATTCGATCAATGTTTTAGGAAAAGATATGACCATCCAAGTTATCGACGGCTGGAATGTATCAATACGCCCCTGTGAATTAGATAACTTTGCAGATATTATCGGAGATCATTCTAAAATCAATGCTGGGACAAAAGAGTATACCGAATTGATGCGATTTCTAACGGAAATAAAAGTGCCGCTATCAGAGCTGGTTGTATGCTCGGAACAGTATTATAGTTTTGTGAAAAATCAGATTACGAGTCAGACAAGAACGTCTCATATCTTCGATGTACTTGATCAGTGTAGGGAGCTAATCTTATCCAACAAGCCTGGATGCAACATTCTTAAATATCTACTGTACCATTTGAATAACAGAATTATCAAGTGGCAACGTTGGAATGATGGCTGCCCGCTGTTGTCGGGGCTAAATTTAAGTTATGGATGTATTCCATTTGATAAAATGCCGTTTTGTACGTCATTGAGAAACCACAACCCACGCATATATGATTTGCTGGACTGCCTATCGGAAAAAGATAGAGAACATGAGCTGTTCGCACGCCAAATCCAAAATAACACAGAAATAGAAGGGATGTTGTTCACAGCCAAAAAGGATATAGTAGGTTTTGATAATATTGATGCGTTGATTAGTACATACAATCGCAAGCTATATCTTCCCAAACACGAACACAGAAAGCTGATGACTTTTCATGATTTTGTGTACATCAAAGGAT
>OLOA01000084.1_pt1 | contig 101890 bp, 87 predicted proteins | sample 1672201 | NCBI WGS metagenome assembly OLOA01 (sample SAMEA3136658, study PRJEB25190) | human gut metagenome
TCACGTGGTCGGGGCCCTGCCATGTCCCTGCGGGGGTCGGTGCTCAGCGGTCCGCCTCGGCCAGTGGCGCAGGCTCCACGCCGAGGAATTCTGCGATGTCCGGCAGCTCGTGGGCCGCCTGGCGCAATCCGGCGCGGTAGGACTCCCTGAGGCGGCCGACGTCACGCTCCACATTGCTCACCGGCATCGTCTGCGGCACGAACAGGTACGCATGGCCATCTGCTTGCAGGTCAAACAGTTCCTCGCGTGTGGCGTTGTACCCCGGATGCCGGTGGACCAGCGCATCGATGACGGCAGGATGACGGTGGAACATGGCCCGGTAGATCGCCAGCTGGGCCCGGTCCGGGGGAGTCTTGACGTAGTCGCGTTCCCGGGTCAGCACCACCAGGAATTTGTCGAAGCCGGCGTCCTGCGCCCGGTCCAGCGCGATCCCACCGTTCGGCCCCAACGCCCCGTCCACATAGTCGGTACCCCCGATCGTCACCGGCGGCATGAGGCCCGGCATCGTCGAGGAGGCCCGGACCCGACGCATCAGATCGGGCATGGTGGGCATGTCCGCCTTGGTGAACCAGACCTGCTCGCCGGTGTCCATCCGTACGGCAGCGACATTGGCCCGGGCCGGATTGTCCACGAAGGTGGCCCAGTCGAAGGGAAGCGCCTGACCGGGGCCGCCGGTCTGCTCATAGATGTACTTCGCATCGAACCAGCCGCGGCCATGCACCAGACTGCCCAGGCCCCCGAACCGCCGATCTCCCACGAAATCGACGAAGGAGCGCCGCGCGCGCAGGGGATCGCGCGAGATGTAGTTCGCCGTATTCGACGCGCCCGCCGAGATCCCCGCCACCCAGTCGATGTGGATGCCTGCCTCCAGCAGTGCGACGGCCACGGCTGCGGTGTAACTGGCGCGCATGCCACCCCCTTCGAAGATCAGGGCGGTATGCAGGACATTGCTGTGGAGGTGGGGCATGCACCAAGTCTCGCCCACGGGCCCTCCCCGGGTGCAAACGCGCTCGGATGGTGTTCGGTGGGACCATCGCATTCGACTGCGGGTATTGGTCCAGCCAATCCACCACATAGTGCACATCCGGTCAGCTGCATGGCCCTGTGCGTGCGATCCCCATAGTGTGGCAACACGGGCCATTGCGTCGGTGCGATGGCCCATGCAGGGAGGTTGTCATGGCGGACATGTCTGTGGACGTCGTCGTAATCGGCGGCGGTGCCACGGGGACTGGGGTGGCACGCGATGTCGCGATGCGAGGGTTCAGCGTGGTGCTTGTCGACCGCGCCGACCTGGCGCAGGGCACGACGGGGCGTTACCACGGCCTACTTCACTCGGGCGGGCGATATGTGATCTCCGATCCCGAATCAGCGCGCGAGTGCGCTGAGGAGAATGCGATCATCACGCGGATCCACGCCAATGCGGTGGAGCAGACCGGCGGCCTGTTCGTGGTGACCCCCGAGGACTCCGAGGAATACTCCGATGGGTTCATGGCGGGGGCCGAGAAGGCCGACATGCCCGCCGAGGAGATCAGCGTGGCCCAGGCACTGGCGCGTGAGCCCCGCCTGAACAAGGGGATCAAGCGGGCCTTCGCCGTGTGCGACGGCACCGTCGACGGTTGGGCCATGGTGTGGGGCGCCGCAGAGTCCGCCAAGGAACACGGCGCCACGATCCTCACCTACCACCAGGTGGACAAGATCCATCGCGTCGGTGACCAGATCACCGGTGTGGAATGCGTCGACCGCAAGGCGGGCGGGCGCTTGTCGATCGACTGCCGCTTCGTGATCAACGCCGGGGGCCCTTGGGCGGGTCACATCGCCGAGATGGCCGGCTGCCACGACGTGGAGGTCGTGCCCGGTCGCGGCATCATGATCGCCATGAACCATCGCCTGGTGAACACGGTGGTCAACCGCTGCATCAAGCCCGCCGATGGCGACATCATCGTTCCGGTGCACACCGTGGCCATCGTCGGGACCACCGACGTGAAGGCCGACGATCCCGATCGACTTCCCATCCCGCGCAACGAGGTCCAGCAGATGTTGGACTCCGGCGAGGCGCTGGTCCCCGGATTCCGCCAGGCCCGGGCGGTGCATGCCTGGGCCGGCGCACGCCCGCTGGTCAAGGACAACCGGGTTTCCGCCGGCGACACCCGCCACATGAGCCGCGGCATGGCCGTGTTGGACCATCAGGAACGCGATGGGGTCAATGGCCTGCTCACCATCAGCGGCGGCAAGCTCACGACCTACCGCCTGATGGCCAAGCGCATCGTCGACATCATGTGCGAGCAGCTCGGGGAGGACCGCCGCTGCACCACCGACCAGGAGGTCGTGCCGACGGCCCGCCACCAGCACACCTACCGGGTGACCCACCGACTGGAGGAGCGTGACCACGGCTTCCAGAAGGACCAGATCATCTGCGAGTGCGAGCTGATGAGCCGCGAGATGTTCGTGGACCTGGCAGAAGAGAACCCGCACGCCACGCTGGACGACCTGCGTCGCCGGCTGCGGTTGGGCATGGGTCCCTGTCAGGGCGGCTTCTGTTCCTCGCGGGCCGCCGGACTGTTGTGCTCCTCCGGCATCCAGGATTCCGCCGAGGCCACCGAGGAACTGCGCGAATTCCTCAAGCACCGCTGGATCGGCCTGTGGCCCATCGTGGCCGGCGCCCAGGTGCGCCAGACAGCGCTCGATGAGTGGATTGCCCGCGGCACCCTCGACATCGACCACGCCCCGGGTACGCAGAATCCGCCGGAACGCTATCCGGTGGGCGCAGGGGCCAACGGCACTGAGAACGCGGAGGTTGCACGATGAGGGACGTCGTAGTCATCGGGGCAGGCCTGTCGGGCCTGCTGGCCGCGATCCGGCTGCGCCGGGCCGGCCTGGCCGTCACCATGGTTCACAAGGGCAGGGGCGGCCTCCAACTGGGCCAGGGCACCATCGACCTGTTGGGATACCGACCCGACCGGGTCGCCCGTCCGCTCGACGAGTTGGACGACTTCCTGGCCGTCCAGCATCGCGACAATGACATCACCCATCCCTACGCGCACATCGGCGTCGATGCCATCCGCGAGGGTGCGGAGTACCTGGCCGAACTACTCGGCGAGGGATTCCTGATGGGCGATCCTGCGGTCAACGTGGCACTGCCGACGGCCATCGGGGCCCTGCGTCCCACGGCGCTGTACCAGCCGTCGATGGCAGAGGGCGTCATCAGCCTCGATCCCGCCACGCCCGGTGCGCTGCATGATGGTTCGAAGCTGGTCGTGGTCGGCATCCGGGAGTTCAAGGACTTCACCCCCGAACTGATCGCCGGCAACCTGGAACGCACCGAGCTCCCCGCAGGGGGCCATCTGCAGGCCCGCGCAGCGTGGGTGAGCTTCCCGGCCCGCAAGGGCGAGGTCGACTCGACCGGGCTCAACATCGCCCGCGCGCTGGACGACCCCAACCGTCGCGGTGCACTGGTGCGCCAGCTCAAGAAGCTCGTGGAGCACGGCGAGACCATCGCCCTGCCCGCCGTGCTCGGCGACGAGGACCCGGGCGCGTTCGCCGACATCCGCCGACAGGTGGGCAGCCCCCTCTTCGAGATCCCGGTGCCCCCGCCCAGCGTGCCGGGGATGCGCCTCAATGATGAACTGATCCGCCATGCGAAGCGTGAGCGGGTGGAGATCATCCTGGGCAGCAAGGTCACGGGGGCCGACGCCACCGACGGCCACCTTGATGCGGCCGTGGTGGGTACCTCGGGCCATGACACGCACCTGAAGGCCAGGACCTTCCTCCTGGCGGCCGGCGGCTTCGAGTCGGGGACCCTGGAACTGGATTCCTACCAGAAGCTGTCGGAAACGATCCTCGGACTTCCGCTGGCGGTGCCGGCCGGAGAACTGATCAATGACACCTGGGCCGGCCAGCAGCCGCTGTTCCGTGCAGGTGTCGCCACCAACGACGACATGGTCGTGGTCGATCCGGCAACGGGTCAGCCCGTCCATGACAATCTCTGGGCCGCTGGCGGCGTGCTGGCCGGTGCCCAACGGTGGGACGAGAAGACCGGTGACGGCATTGCCGTGGCCAGCGCAGTACGCGCCGCTGATGCGATCATCAGCAATCTTGCGGGAGGACAGCGATGACCGAGCTGAAGAACACCGAAGCATCCGTCGAGGCCGACGAGGAGTCGCGCGTGCAGGACCGACCCGGGAGCCTCGGCCCGGGGGCCACGGTCTGGGAGCACCTGGCCCAGGTCAGTCCCCGGATCAAGAACAATCCGAACACCTATGAGGCGCAGCAGCTCAATCGGGCCTCGCTGGACCAGTGCGTCAAGTGCACGATCTGTGAGACGCAGTGTCCGGTGGCCAAGGCCACCCCGCTGTTCAGCGGACCCAAGTTCGTCGGCCCGCAGGCGGAGCGGTTCCGCAATGGCGAGTCGGTGGATCACACGCTCGACTACTGCTCCAGCTGCGGCATCTGCACGCTGACCTGCCCCCAGGGCGTGCGCATCGCCGAACTCAACTCGATGGCGCGCGCCGTGATGAAGCAGGGCCACATGCCCCTGCGCGACCGCATCATCACCCAGACCGAGCTCGAGGGCAAGCTGCTCACCCCGTTCGCCCCCGTGGCCAACTGGGCACTCAAGCAGAAGCCGATCCGGGTGGCCGTCGAGAAGGTCGTCGGCGTGCACCGCAATGCCCCCATGCCCGTGGCCCAGAGCCAGAGCGTCCAGGGCTGGCTGAAGAAGCGCAAGGGACCCGCGGCCCGCCGGCCCGGACAGCCCGACCGCGGTCCGGTGGTCTTCTTCACCGGATGCGCCGGCAGCTACTTCGAGGTGGAGACCTCCAAGAAGACGATCGAGGTGCTCGAGCACCTGGGCTTCGAGGTCCTGGTACCCAAGCAGGGCTGCTGCGGATTGGCCGAACAGTCGAACGGCCTGTTCAACGGCGCCCGCGCCCATGTGCGCAAGCTGTGCGCCCAGCTCAACGCCGCCGGCAAGGACCTCACGATCATCTCCAGCTCGGGTTCCTGCGCGGGAATGATCAAGCACGAGGCCCACGAGATCATGGGCGTCGATGACCCCGAGGTGATGAGCGTCGGCACGAGGATGCGTGAGACGAGCGAGTTCCTGCTGGAGATGTACGACGAGGGTCAGCTGCCCACCGATTTCGTGCGGATCGACATGAAGCTTCCCTACCATGCGCCGTGCCAGGTGAAGAGCCAGGGCATGGGCATGCCGGCGATCCGGCTGATGGAGCTGGTGCCCGGCATCGAGGTCGTCGAGTCCGGGGAGAACTGCTGCGGCATCGCCGGCACCTACGGCTTGAAGAAGGAGAAGTACGACGTGGCCCAGGAAGTGGGCAAGAACCTCTTCCGGAAGGTGAAGGAGACCAACGACAAGTTGGCGGTCTGCGACACCGAGACCTGCCGCTGGCAGATCCGCAACTCAACCGGCGTGCCCACCGTGCATCCCATCCACGTGATCCACGCCGCCTATGGACTGTCGAGCATCCACAGCCCCCAGGTCTGAGTTCAACCTGTTGGACATGGGAAGGGTCCGGCCCCCGCAAGGGGAGCCGGACCCTTCCCATCTGTCCGATGCGGCAGACCGGTTACTGCGACAGGTCCAGGGCGACCCGGGCCGTCTTCTCGTCCACCACCAGGTCGGTCATCACCTGGGCGCGCAGCGCGGCCACCAGGGCACGGGCCTTGCCGACCCCGGCAACCACGCCCAGGCGGCGGGGGATCCTTCGTAGCTGTAGGGGAGTGGGACCCGAGGCCCGCGTGTTCAACGCGATATCGGCCCAGCTCCCGTCCTGGCGCAGCAGGACCGTGCAGACATCTCCCACGACGTGATCGCGGCTGAGTTCCGCGCGGGCCTCATCATCCAGGTACCCGGAGGAATACACATGGCTGGGCAGTCCGCCGGCCACCGATCCGACACCGAAGACCGCCAGGCCGCACTGCAATTGCATCTCGCGCACCCGGGCGATCGAGCGTTCGCGCCACAGGGCCTCGCGCGTCTCCGCATAATCGAAGAAGGCCGGCACCGGGAACAACAGCGATTCGGCGTCATAGGCCTGGGCGAAACGGGACATGATGTTCGACACATAGTCGATGCCGGTGGTGCGGTCATTGGCGGCTCCGTTGAGCTGCACCAGGGTGACGCCGTTGACCGGCTTCGACTGCAGGTGGGCGGTCACCGCGGCAATCGTGGTGCCCCAGGCGATACCGAGCATGGTGCCGTCCTGGACGGCCTCGCCCAGGACGCTCGCCGCGACCCTGGCCACCCGGTCGAGGCGACCGACATCCGACACCGCATCCTTCATCGTCACCACGTGGGCATTGACGCCGAAACGACGTTGCAGCATGTCCTCCAGTGCCGAATGCGCGCCACGTGGATGGGTCAGGGTGATGCGAACCACACCGGTATCGCGGGCCAGCTTTATGTGCCGGGAAACCGTGGAGCGTGAGACACCGAGCTGGTGGGCGATCGCATCCATGGACTCGCCCTGCACGTAATACAACAATGCCGTGCGATACAGATCGTCCTCGCGTTCAGCCATCGTCCCCACTTTCATTCGTCGTGACCCGGTGAGCCATTCTCGGTGACCCGGTGAGTCATTCTCGGTGACCCGGTGAGTCATTCTCGCAAGTCTAGCCCCGACGCCCCACGGGCCGACCGGCGGGCGGAGCACCGCGCCGCGGGCCCCACGGCCCGCTTTCACCGGCCGGGTGCACCGGGCGACACCCCGACATTGCGGTCGGCGCCCCGCGTACGCTCTTGCCCGTGATCGATGTGCTGAGCGGTTTCGCCACCATCTGGGTGGTGATCGGTATCGGCGCATTCCTGGGACACCTCGGAATCCTGGGCGACCAGGCAGCCACGATCCTGAGCCGGCTGTCCTTCTTCGTCGGCCTGCCCCCGCTCATGTTCCGGGCCCTGTCACATGCCGACCTGGGCCGTATCTTCAACCTGAACGTGGTGGTGTCGGTGTTGGCGATCATCGTCGCCGCCGGCCTCTACCTGTTGGTCGGCGTTCTGCGCTGGCACGCCGGCCTGTCGCATCGGGTGATCGGCGTCTTCTGCTCCTGCTACGTCAATGCCAATAACATGGGCCTGCCGATCGCCGCCTATGTGATGAAGGACACCAGCTGGGTTGCCCCCATCCTGCTGATCCAGTCCGCGCTGCTGCAGCCCATCGGCCTGACCCTGTTGGACGTGGTGCACTCCCATTCCCGGGGCGTGCACAGTTCCTGGCTCCACAATGTGACGATCCCGGTCCGCAACCCCATGACCATCGGGGTGCTGGCGGGGCTGGTGGCGAACCTCATCGGGTGGCAACCGCCTGCCCTGGTGGGAAACACCCTCGACCTGCTGGCGGGTATCGCCGTCCCCTGCATGTTGATCGCCTTCGGGATCTCCCTGCTGAAGGGGCCCCTGCCGGGGCGCGTCGACACCGCGGAAACGGTGTTCCTGTCGGTGATCAAGACCCTGGTCCAACCCGTGGTCGCCCTGGCCCTCGCACGCCTGTTCGGCCTCGACTTGGTGGCGACCCTGGCGGTGGTGGTGATGGCGGGATTGCCCACCGCCCAGAATGTCTTCGTCTTTGCGTCCCGCTATGACACCAATGTGCGTCTGGCACGCGATGTGATCTTCATCACCACTTTCGCCTCGATACCGGTGATCACGGCGCTCACCGCGGCTGTGCACATGCTGGCCTGAGCCCATCAATTCCCACCCCGCCGTCGTGAAATGGGCCCGGTGGCGGTTAGCGTGGTGACATGAGTTCTGTTCCGAGCCTGAGTATCGACGAGATGCACCAGGTGGATGCCTGGTGGCGCGCGTGCAACTATCTGGTCGCCGGCCAGATCTACTTGCAGGAAAACCCGCTGCTGAAGCGTCCACTGACCCCCGAGGACATCAAGCCACGGCTGCTGGGCCACTGGGGCACCAGCGCTGGCCTGGGCTTCATCTATGCCCACCTCAACCGACTGATCCGCCACACGGGTCAGGACATGATCTACATCGCCGGCCCCGGGCACGGCGGACCGGCACTCGTTGCGGCCGGCTACCTGGAGGGCACTTACACCGAGATCTATCCGCGGGTCACCCGCGACGAGGAGGGCATGCGGCGGCTGTTCCGGCAGTTCTCCACGCCGGGCGGGATCCCCTCCCACGCCTCGGTCACCACCCCGGGGTCGATCCACGAGGGCGGCGAACTCGGCTACGCCCTGTCACACGGCTTCGGTGCCGTCTTCGACAACCCCGACCTCATCGCGGCCACCGTCGTGGGCGACGGGGAGGCCGAGACGGGCCCGGCGGAGGGCGGCTGGAAGGGCATCAGCTTCCTCAACCCGGTCACCGACGGGGCCGTGCTGCCGATCCTCCACCTCAATGGCGCCAAGATCTCCGGACCCACCGTGCAGGCCCGCAAGGAGCCGGTGGAGCTGCAGGAGCTCTACGAGGGCCACGGCTACGAGGTGGTGTGGGTCGAGGGCAGCGACCTGCCCTGGATGCACGCCCGCTTTGCCGACGCCCTGACCTATTGCTACGACCGGATCAAGGAGATCCAGGCCGAGGCACGCGGCGGGAGCTGGGACGGCGAAATGCCGGCATGGCCGATGATCATCCTGCGCAGCCCCAAGGGCTGGACCGGACCCCGGATCGTCGACGGCAACCAGGTGGAGGGCACCTGGCGTGCCCACCAGGTACCGCTGGCGGGCGTCAAGACCAACGCGGCCCATCGTGAGCAGCTCGAGGACTGGATGCGGTCCTACCGCATCGACGAGTTGTTCGGTCCCGATGGCACCCCGACCGAGCTCGTGCGCGCCAACAACCCCGAGGGCACCAAGCGCATGAGCGCCTCCCCCTATGCGAACGGGGGAGTGCTCTCCCAGGAGCTCGACCTGCCCGATTTCCACGACTACGCCGTGGACGTCACGCCGGGAACACGCGCCACCGAGCGGCTCGAATCGACCCGCAAGCTCGGCGAGTACATGCGCGACATCTACACGAGGAATCCGACGAACTTCCGGCTCTTCTGCCCCGACGAGACAAACTCCAACCGACTCGGCGCGGTCTTCGAGGTCAGCGACCGCACCTTCATGGAGCCCACCGACATGCTCGACGTCAAGCTGTCGAACACCGGACGCGTCATGGAGGTGCTCTCAGAGCACAACTGCCATGGCTGGCTCGACGGGTACACCCTCACCGGACGCCACGGCATGTTCGCCACCTACGAGGCCTTCGCGATGGTCTCGGCGTCCATGACGATGCAGCAGGCCAAGTGGCTGGAGGGGGCCTACAACCTGGAGTGGCGGGCCAAGGTGCCCAGCACCAACATCCTGCTGAGCTCGACCTGCTGGCGCAATGACCACAATGGGTTCAGCCACCAGAGTCCCGAGTTGCTGTCGCTGGTGTTGAACATGCGCGGCACGGTCAGCCGCATCTACCTGCCACCGGACGCGAACTGCCTGCTCGACATTGCCGACCACTGCTTCAAGTCGCGCAGCTATGTGAACCTGATCGTGCAGGACAAGCAGCCCCAACCCCAGTGGCTGTCAATGCCCGAGGCCGTCGAGCACTGCACCCGTGGCTACGGCATCTGGGATTGGGCGGGCACCGACGGGCTGGGCGACACCAAGCCCGACATCGTGATCGCCTGTGCCGGCGACGTGGTGACCATGGAGGCCATCGCGGCCGCTGAGATCCTCAAGGTGGCCCTGCCCGAACTCAAGGTGCGGGTGGTGAACGTGGTGGACCTCATGAGCCTCTACCGGCCCAAGGACCATCCGCACGGCATGAGCGTGAAGGACTTCTCCGACACCTTCACCGACGACGTGGACGTGATCTTCGCCTTCCACGGCTATCCCGGAGCGATCCACCAGCTCGTGCACGGACGCCCCGATGCCGACCGCTTCCGGGCACGCGGCTTCCGCGAGCAGGGCACCACCACGACCCCCTTCGACATGGTGGTGCGCAACAAGGTGGACCGCTATCACCTGGTGATGGATGCGATCAACAACGCCCATTACCGTCCCGAGGGCAGCCACGAGCTGTACCAGTGGTGCGAATCCCAGCTGGTGCGCCACAGCGAGTACATCGTGGAGAACCTGCAGGACATGCCGGAGATCCGTGACTGGCAACTGGGTGATGACGCCTCCGGCGCGGTCACCCAGTTCGGTGGCAAGCAGGTCGCGCCACGTCCCGGTGCCGGGACGGTGGCCCGGCGCGCCGGGGGCAAGGGCACCGTGGCCAAGGCACAGGCCGCCGACACGCCCGCAGCCCGCGGTGCCGATGTCGGGGACACCGGTAAGCAGGCCCAGCCCGGAGCGGACGCCCCGTCGAAGAAGGACGCGGATGTGAAGAAGGGCACTGATTTGAAGAAGGACACAGGGCCGAAGAAGAAGTAGCCCGACGGTGGGGCGGCCAGCCTCCCGGCCGGGGGCATCCACCCCGACCATGGCCGCCCCACCCGTTCGCGGCCCGCGGGCGCCTCGGCCGCGGGGCGCCCGGACGCTGTGGGACGGGTGGCTAGGCTTGTGGGGTTATGTCCCAGCCCTCCAGCACTGCCGTTGAGCCACAGCTGTCCTACGATCCCGCCCTGCCCATCAGTGCCCACGTCGACCAGATCGCCGGGCTGATCCGCGATCACCAGGTGGTGATCGTGGCGGGGGAGACGGGCTCGGGCAAGACCACCCAGCTCCCGAAGATCTGCCTCGGGATCGGTCGTCGCCACATCGGGCACACGCAGCCGAGGAGGATCGCCGCACGTACGGTCGCGGAGCGGCTGGCCGAGGAGATGCACGTTCCCCTGGGCGACACCGTGGGCTATCAGGTGCGCTTCACCAAGCAGGTGGGGCGCAATACGGCCGTGAAGGTGATGACCGATGGCGTGCTGTTGGCCGAGATCAACCACGACCGCACCCTGCGGCGCTATGACACCCTCATCATCGATGAGGCCCATGAACGCAGCCTGAACATTGACTTCCTGCTGGGCTATCTCAAGCAGCTGTTGCCGCGACGTCGTGACCTGAAGGTGATCATCACCTCGGCCACCATCGACACCCAACGATTTGCCGAGCACTTCTCGGATGCGCACGGAAGGCCTGCCCCGATCGTGGAGGTCTCGGGCCGCAGCTATCCGGTGGAGATGCGCTACCGGCCGCTGGGTCCCGAGGGCACCGACGAGGGCGACGAGGACATCTCGGGTGGCATCGTGCAGGCTGTGCGGGAGCTTGGCCCCACCGGCGATGTGCTGGTCTTCCTGTCGGGTGAGCGCGAGATCAAGGATGCCGACAAGGCCCTGCGCGACGCCCGCCTGGCCAACACTGAGGTAATGCCCCTGTTCGCCCGGCTCTCGGCCGCCGAACAGCACCGCGTCTTCCAGGCCCACACCGGCCGGCGTGTCATCCTTGCCACGAACATCGCCGAGACCTCCCTGACGGTGCCCGGGATCATGTTCGTGGTGGATACCGGCCTGGCCCGCATCTCGCGCTATTCGGCGCGCACGAAAGTGCAGCGGCTTCCCATCGAGGAGATCAGCCGGGCCAGTGCCGACCAGCGCGCGGGTCGGTGCGGCCGTATCGCCCCGGGCATCTGCATCCGGCTGTACTCGGAGGAGGACTACCTCGCCCGTCCCGAATTCACCGAACCGGAGATCCTGCGAACCAACCTTGCCTCGGTCATCCTCAAGATGGCCCAGGCCGACCTCGGCAACATCGAGACCTTCCCCTTCCTGGAGGCACCTGACCGCGCACAGATCCGCGACGGCCTGCGCCTGCTCGAGGAACTCGGGGCCCTGGCGGCGCCCGGGGCGGGCGGCGAGGCGACGGGGGGACGCGGGCAGGCGGCGCCGTCCGGCAAGAGGGCCAGGGGACACAAGCAGCTGCGACTGACCCGCACGGGCCATCGACTGGCCGAGCTGCCGATCGACCCCCGACTGGGGCGCATGCTCATCGAGGGTGCCAAGCGTGGCTGCCTGCGCGAGGTGGAGGTCATCGTGTCGGCGCTGGCGATCCAGGACGTGCGCGAGCGTCCCGTGGAGAAGCGCGAACAGGCCGATCAACTCCACCGTCGCTTCTTCTCCGACGACATCCTCAAGCCCGGCGGCCATGCGCAGCCGGCGGGCGAGTCGGGGAGCCCCAGGCGTTACACGGCGCACACCGGACGGGCCGGGGAGTTCGACAAGGCACCCATCGGCCCTGGCGGCGACATCATCGCCATCACGAGGCTGTGGCGCTACCTGAAGATGCAGCGCAAGGAACTGTCCGGAAACCAATTCCGACGCCGATGCCGCGCAGAATTCATCAACTTCCTCAGGGTCCGCGAATGGCAGGACCTGCGCACCCAACTGCGCCAGATCGACAAGGAACTCAAGCTCAACCGCAATGAGCGGGCCGGTGACGTGGACCAGGTGCTCATCTCGGTGCTGTCGGGCCTGCTGTCCCATATTGGCCTGCTCGAGCAGAAGACCACCCGCAAGGACACCCGCCGTCGTGGCACCAAGCAGCGGCGCGCCTCGAACGAATACCTGGGGGCACGCGGCTCGCGCTTCGCGATCCAGCCCGGATCGGCCCTGTCGAAGCAGCCACCAGAGCTGTTGATGGCCGTCGAGCTCGTGGAGACCAGCCGGCTGTGGGCCCGCACGGTGGCCGAGGTGCAGGCCGAATGGATCGAACAGGTGGGCGCCCACCAGCTGCGCCACAACTATTCCGAGCCCCACTGGTCGTCCAGCGCGGCAGGAGTCCTGGCCTACGAGCGGGTGACCCTGTACGGGGTGCCGATCATCGCCGACCGCCTGGCCGACTATGCCCGGGTCGACCCGCAGGTGGCCCGCGACATCTTCATCCGCTCGGGACTCGTCGAGGATGGCTGGGTCCCCGACGACACCCATGCCCCGCATGATTTCCTGGAGCACAACCGGCAGGTGCGCGCCCAGGTGGAGGAACTCGAGGAACGCACCCGGCGCCACGATCTGCTCGTGGACGACCAGACGATCTTCGACTTCTATGACGAGCGCATCCCGGCCGATGTGCACTCGGCAGCAAGCTTTGACGCGTGGTGGTCACGGCAGGCCGACCACCACCTGCTCGACCTCGACGTCGAGGCGATGATGCGCCCCGACGCGGACGGCGTGGACGGGTCCTCGTTCCCCGACCACTGGCAGGTCGGCGAGCTGAAGTTCCCGGTGAGCTATGTCTTCGACCCCGGCTCCGGATCCGATGGCGTCACGGTGACCATCCCGCTGGCACAGCTCAACCAGGTGAGCGCCCAGCCGTTCAGCTGGCAGGTTCCGGGCCTTCGTGGTGAGCTGGCCACCGAGCTGATCCGCTCCCTGCCCAAGTCGGTGCGCACGAATTTCGTGCCGGCGCCGGATCGTGCCCGCGAGGCCCTGCGTTGGTTGCGCGCCCACGAGCCGGATCGCAATGCCTGGTTCCATGACGAGCTCGGCCGTGCCCTGCGGGCGATCACGTCGGTGCCGGTGGCATCGACGGACTGGAATCCGCGGGCCGTGTCGGGACACCTGCAGGTGAGCTTCCAGGTCACCGACGCTGGTCGCGTCGTGCGCACCGGCAAGGACCTCACGGCGATCCGTGACGAGCTGGCCGCCACGGTGACCAGGACACTCACGGCCGCCACCAACAGGGCGAGCACCCCGACTGGCACCACCTGGGTGTTCGGCGCCATCGATCCCGTGCGGCAGATCACGCGCCAGGGGCTCACCGTGAAGGGCTATCCGGCGCTGCGCGACGACGGCAACTCGGTCTCGCTGGTCACCACGCAGACGCCCGCTGACCAGGCGCGCAGCCACCGGGCCGGGGTGCGGCGCCTCCTGCTGCTCGCCGGACCTGATCCCACCAAGTGGGTGGTCGCCCGGATCGGCCGCGACCAGATGCTGTGGTTGAGCTCCAGCCCCTATGAATCGATGTCGGTGCTGCTTGCCGACGCCCGCCTCAAGGCGGTCGGACAGTCGGCTGAGCGCTTCACCGACCCGGCCGGGGTGCGCGACGAGGCCGATTTCGACAAGCTGCTGGTCGAGGTGCGGCAGGTACAGGCCGATCAGATGCGCTCCGTGGTGGACACCACTGCCCGGGCCCTGTCCTGGGCGCGGCAGGTGCGGGCCGACCTGGCGAATGCGCCGCGTCCCACCGCCGACGACGTGGGCGCCCAGGTGGACAACCTGGTGTTTCCCGGCTTCATGTCCTTCACGCGCGACCCGTGGTTCGCCCACCTGCCCCGCTACCTACAGGGGGCCTCCCTGCGCCTGGATGCGGCCGCCGCGAATCCGGCACGCGATGCGCAGTCGCAGGAGATCATCGATGAGCTGTTGGCCGAATACGACGAGTTGTGCGATGCGCAGCCCTCGGGGCCCCTTCCCGATGCGGTGGACGACATCGGCTTCGCGATCGAGGAGCTTCGGGTGCAATTGTTCGCCCAGCGACTGGGCACCAGCCAGCCGGTGTCACCCAAGCGCATCCGCAAGATGATCGCCCGGGTGCGAGGGGCCGACGCCTGATCGGTGGCACCGGGCCCCTCGCCGCCCGGTCGCATCGGCGGGGCGACATCACGACCATCCCGGGTGGTTGGCGTGCCAGCGCCGACAGGTCGTGGCAGAGTGAACCCATGCCAGCAACTACGGACGAACTCGTTGATCTCCTGCGCCTGGAACCGGCGCCCGACAACGTCTTCGTCGGTCGCCATCCGCGCACGATGATGCAACGAACCTATGGCGGACAGGTGCTGGCGCAGGCCCTCATCGCCGCCTACGGCACCGTCCCGACGGGGCGCGTCGCCCATTCCCTGGATGCCTATTTCATTCGGCCGGGCATGGCCAGCGCGGACATCGAATACGCCGTCGAGCCCTTGCGCGACGGCCGCAGCTTCTCGTCGCGGCGGGTCACCGCCCTGCAGGATGGTCGCGCCATCTTCACCATGTCGAGTTCCTTCCACGAGCTGGAACCGGGCTTCGACCATTCCGATCCCGAACCGCTCGACGTGCCCCCGCCCCAGGAATGTCCCTCCTTCATCGAGACGATCGAGGAACGTTACGGCGATGCGGCGATCTGGCACGAATGGGACGCCCTCGACGTGCGCTATGTGGGGGACAGCACCCCGGGTGGTGGCATGCCGGACGATCCCACGCGCCGGGCGCGCATGCGGGTGTGGGTCAAGACCACGGCGGCCCTGCCCGATGAGATCTCCATCCACCAGGCGATCCTTGCCTATCTGTCAGACCTGACGTTGCTGTCGGTGGCGACGCTGCCACACGGCGTGGCGTTCATGTCGAACCAGCTGCAGATCGCCAGCATCGACCACGTCATGTGGTTCCACCGCGCATCCAGGGCCGACGAGTGGCTGCTCTACGACATGGAGTCGCCCTCCGCCAGCCATTCACTGGGCCTGTCCATGGGCCGGTTGTTCCAGAACGGCCAGATCACCGCCAACTGCGCCCAGGAGGGCCTGATTCGCGTCGTGGCGGACCGGCCGCCACTCAGCTGAGCGGCGGTGTCTCCTCAACTGACCTGATAGCCCTGCTGCTTTGCGTAGGCGATCAACTCGTCCTGCCACGAGCGCACGCCGTTGACCAGGGTTGTCTCGCGACGGAAGGCGGCGCCGGCGGTGCTGCCGAAGGCGCTGCGCGCATGGATCTCATAGGGCAGGAACTGATGGTTGGGCAGCACATTCCTTGCGGCCTGTGACAACACCTGGTTGAACTTCTGACCACCGAAGTACTCGCTGACGCCGCCGTCCGGTGTGGTCAGGGTCGTCTGGTCCAGGAACTCGGCGCTGCCCAGGGTGTCGTTGTCGGCCGGAAAGGCCCCGTCCAGCACGCGTCCCCTGATCCCCTCGGAATCATGGGTGGCGTAGTCCATGAACTTGTCGGCCGCGGCGGCCTTCTCGTCGGAGGTGGTGCGCATGATGGACAGGGTCGAGCCGCCATTCTCGGAGTTCTGCGTACCGCCGGGCTCCCAGGTGGGGGTCTGCGCCACCCGGAACCTGCCCGCGCCCTGCGGCACATCGGAGAGCAGGCTGTGCGGCAGCCAGCCGCCCGCCAGCACCGAGGCGATCGTGCCGTCGGACAATCCCCGGTCCCAGTCGTTCGACCATTCCACGGTCCTGGTGTCGATGAGGTCCTCGTCGATCATGCGTTGCCAGTAGGCGGTCCACCGTTGGGTTCCGGCATCGTCAGTGAGGTTGATGGCGACCTTCTTGCGATGCGTCGAGAAGGGCTGCCCACCGGCCTGCCACACCATGGAATCGAAGAACCCGGGGTCGCCTGCATCGGAGGTGATGTACTTGCCGATCGCGCGGATCTTCCGGGCGGCCTGGTAGTACTCCTCCCAGGTGGCAGGGGCCCGGTCGACGCCGGCGGCGTCGAAGACCTCCTTGTTGTAGAACAACGCCATCGGGCCGGAGTCCAGGGGCAGGGCATAGACCTTGTTGTCCAGGTTGACCGAATTCCAGGTGCCGGGCGTGTAGAAGTCCTTGTAGCCCTTCGCCCCGTAGTCCGACAGGTCCTTCACGGCGTCCCTGCTCGCGAATTCAGGGAGGGCGTAGTACTCGATCTGGGCGGCATCGGGCACACCCTTCCCCGTCTGCAGGGCCCGGTTGAGGGCCTGGTACTGGTCCGTCGTCGTGTCGGCATTGGTCACCGTGACCGACACATTGGGATTGGCCTTGTTGAACCGCTGCGCCGCGCGCTCGATGGTGGAGTCCCAGGCCCACACGGTGACCCGCACCTTCTTGTTCGGGTCCAGGCTGGGCGCCGAGCGTGCCGCACCTGCGCAGGACGTCACGGTCAACGCCAACACCGAAGCCAGCAACACTGCCGCCACCCTGCGGGCGAGCCTCATCGATCCACTCCTGTTGTCCTGTGCGCCGTCGCGACGCGTTGAGCCGTCCGCCACGTGGGGCAGGGCCATCATCTGCTGGCCCGCGCCCAGCGGCGCACTTCCGGCGGGCCCCCACGGCGGTTCACGATGACGGTCCCCAGTGATCCTGTCACGATCATGTGTGGGACGCATATGGCCGATCGGGGGCACCCGTGCAGTGGGCCCGCCCAGCGGGTCGCCGGTGGCCGGCGGGGCACCGGGCGATGCACAATGGCGGGGGGTGATGCCGGATGGATGACCAGCGCAGGAATGTGTCGATGCAGGACATCGCGAGGGAAGCGGGAGTGTCATCGCAGACCGTCTCGCGGGTGTCCAACGGGAGCGATTCCGTACGTCCCGCGACCCGCGACATGGTGCTGGCCGTCATGGATCGGCTGGGATATCGGCCGAACTTCGCGGCGAGGGCGCTCAAGCGGGGGCGCTTCAAGGCCATCGGGGTGGCGATGTTCGACATCGTCGCCACCGGGAACCTGTTGACGCTGGAGGGCATCACCAAGGCCGCCAGCGACCTGGACTATGCGGTCACGATCACCATGATGGGCAAGGGCCAGCAACGCTCCCTGGCCGCCGTGGTGGAACGGATGAAGAACCTCCCCGTCGACGGGGTGATCGTGATCCTCGAACAGATGCTGCCCGATGTGGGCACCTTCGTTCCCCCGGCGGGAATGGAGGTGCTGCTGGTCACCAGTGCGCAGTCGACGACGATGAGCACCATCGACGAGGACCAGTACGGGTGCTCGACCATGGTGACCAACTACTTCCTTGACCGGGGACACCGGACCGTCCACTTCGTGTCGGGCCCCGAGGAGTCCCTGGACAGCCATTTCCGTGAGCAGGGCTGGATCGACGCGTTGGCGCGCCGCGGCGTGGTCGCCCCGCCGGTGATCCGGGGTGATTGGTCGGCGGACAGTGGATTCAACGCCGGACTGGAGCTGGCGCACGTCAAGGATTGCACCGCGATCTACGCCGCGAATGACAATGAGGCCTATGGGGTGATGCAGGGGCTGGCCGCGGCGGGGAAGAGGGTTCCCGACGATGTCAGCGTCATCGGGGTCGACGATGTTCTGCGCAACCTCATCCCTCGGCTCACCCTGACCAGCGTGAAGATGAACTTCGGGGCGGTGGGGCGCCGGGCGTTCCGGATGGTGGCCCGGGCCATCGAGGATCCCCAACGCTCCCGGCCCACCCGGGAGCTCATTCCCGGCGTACTGGTTGAGTGTTCCTCGGTGCGTGACCTGACGCGCTGACATGTCGCCGGACGCGATATGGCCGGCCACCCGTGGGGGTGACCGGCCATATCTTCAGCAACGATCGGATGGCGTGGCGGCCGGGGAGGCCGTCGCGGCAACTCAGGCGGCTGCAGCGGAGGTGCGCAGCTGGTTGAGCGCTGCGCGCTCGATCTGGCGCACGCGCTCAGCGGTGATGCCCCACACCTTGCCGATGTCGGACAGCTTGGCCTGATGTCCGTCGAGCAGCCCGTAGCGGCGACGCATGACGTCGGCGGAGCGGTCATCGAGGTTGGCCAACAGCGCCTCGAGGCGGCTGCGGTCCTCCAGGTCGAGCACCAGCTCGTCGGGTCCCGGCGCGGTTTCGCGGGCGATCAGATCGCCCAGCGAGGTGTCGCCGTCGTCCTCGACCGGGGCGTCGAGGCTGACATGCTCACGCGAGTACCTGATGAGGTCGATGACCTTGTTCTCCTCGAGGCCGAGCTCGTTGGCGATCTCGGAGACCTCGGGCTCGCGACCGAGCTGGCGCTCCAGGTTGCGGCGTACCGCGGAGATCTGGTTCACCTGTTCGGCCACGTGCACCGGCAGGCGCACGATGCGTCCCTGCTGGGCGATGCCGCGGCTGATCGCCTGGCGTACCCACCACGTGGCGTAGGTGGAGAACTTGAAGCCCTTCGCGTAGTCGAACTTCTCGACCGCGCGGATCAGGCCCGTGTTCCCCTCCTGCACGAGGTCGAGCAGGGGCATCTGGCTGCGTCCGTACTTGCGGGCCACCGACACGACGAGGCGCAGGTTGGCGCGCACGAAGTGCTGCATGGCGCGCTCACCCTCCTCGGCGATGCCGAGCAGTTCTTCCTCAGTGGCCTTGGTCTTTGTCTTGACCTCACCACGAAGGACGGCCTGGGCATATTGACCAACCTCGATGAGGCGGGCAAGCTCCACCTCTTCAGCGGCTGTGAGCAGGGGGGTCTTGGCAATCGACTCGAGGTAGAGGCCAACCGAGTCCTTGCCGTCGATACCGTCGTTGCTGCGCACGCGAGTCTTTGAATCCATGGGGTTCCCTTCCGTGTCCTCGTAAGTGTGTAACGCTCAACTGTGCGGAATCCATGCCAAAGCTGGCAGATCCATTGAAAAGAGCTCGGGTTGCGGGTATACGTACGACCACGGTCGCACCCGCAAGGTGATCGTCAACGTCCCCGGGTGCAGGCGCGGTCTCGTCGTGCTTCGGGCCTCGTGGGGGTGGGATGTCCCGCCAACAGGGCGCGGCTCCCGGACGCTGACGGCGTCTCGGACTTGGGTCGGCGCCTATCGCGTGACAGACTAGGGGACGGTGCGCCCTTGACAGTAGCAGGCTTTCGCGCACCCTGAATCGCGGTTCAGCCATCATCTTGGGTAGTTTGAAAGGTCGCTTGTGACGGCTCGCACGAAGGAAAAGACCTCCACCACTGCCGAATCGGCAACTCGGGAAGACAGTGGGAAGATCACCAAACCGAGGGCAAAGAAGACCCTTGCGGCCGCCAGCGCGGTGAAGACCGGCACGGTCAAGGCAGACGCGAAGTCGGCCAAGGCCACCTCCGCGGCCAAGGAACCCGCCACGAAGTCCGCGGGAACGAAGACCAGGTCGAGCGCGGCCAGGAAGGCCGCCCCGACCAAGTCGAAGGCGGCTGCCAAGGGCGAGTCGACGGCCAAGAAGGCCGCGCCGAAGAAGGCCGCTGCGAAGACCCGCACCCACAAGGCCACGAAGGCCACCACCAGCAAGGCCGCACTGACCGAGGCCATGGCCGGCAAGAAGTCGGGCAAGGCCCAGGCCGAGGGCATCGAGGTCACCTTCGAACGCGATGGTGACGACATCGTGGTGCGCGCCGGGGGCAAGAAGCGCACCCTGGACGACGTCGATGACTCCAAGTTCGAGAAGGACAAGAAGGAAGCCGAGAAGGACGAGGCGAAGATCAACGCCGACTCCCAGGGCTTCAGTCTGTCGGACAATGATGAGGACGACGAGCCCGAGCAGCAGGTCATGGTCGCCGGCGCCACGGCCGATCCGGTGAAGGACTACCTCAAGCAGATCGGCAAGGTGGCATTGCTCAATGCCGCCCAGGAGGTCGACCTCGCCAAGCGCATCGAAGCGGGGTTGTTCGCTGGCGAGCAGCTCACCAAGAATGGCGACAAGATCGCGCGGGCGGACCGCGGTGACTATGAGTGGATCACCGAGGACGGCCATCGGGCCAAGAACCACCTGCTCGAAGCCAACCTCCGCCTGGTGGTGAGCCTGGCCAAGCGCTACACCGGCCGCGGCATGTTGTTCCTCGACCTCATCCAGGAGGGGAACCTCGGCCTGATTCGCGCCGTCGAGAAGTTCGACTACACGAAGGGCTACAAGTTCTCGACCTATGCGACGTGGTGGATCAAGCAGGCCATCACGCGCGCCATGGCCGATCAGGCCCGCACCATCCGCATCCCGGTGCACATGGTGGAGGTCATCAACAAGCTCGCCCGCGTGCAGCGCCAGATGCTGCAGGACCTTGGCCGCGAACCCACGCCGGAGGAGCTGGCCAAGGAACTGGACATGACTCCCGAGAAGGTCGTGGAGGTGCAGAAGTACGGGCGCGAGCCGATCAGCCTGCACACCCCCCTCGGGGAGGATGGTGACTCCGAGTTCGGTGACCTGATCGAGGACTCCGAAGCCGTCGTTCCTGCCGATGCGGTGAACTTCACACTGCTCCAGGAGCAGCTGCACGATGTGCTCGACACGCTCAGTGAGCGCGAGGCGGGCGTGGTGTCCATGCGCTTCGGCCTGACCGATGGCCAGCCCAAGACCCTGGACGAGATCGGCAAGGTCTATGGGGTGACCCGTGAGCGCATCCGCCAGATCGAATCGAAGACGATGAGCAAGCTGCGCCATCCGAGCCGGTCACAGGTGCTGCGCGACTACCTGGACTGAGCGACCACGTGAGCGCTGAAGCGCTGAACAGCAGGGGCCCCGGAGAATTCTCCGGGGCCCCTGCTGTTCGATGTGGGACGTAGTGGCTCAGTAGCCGATGGACTTGATGGTGTCCTTCAACACGTTGGCCGACGCCGTCAGTTCCTGGTGTTCCCGATCGGTCATCGGTACCTCGATGGGCCGCACGATGCCCTGGTTGCTGATCAGGGTTGGCACCGACAGTGCGACATCGGAAATGCCGTAATAGTCGTCGAGGATGCTCGACACCGGCAGCATCGAGGGGGTCGCCGACAGCAGCTGGTCCAGCAGGAATGACCCCGACAGGCCGATCGCATAGTTCGTGGAGCCCTTGCCGGCAATCACCTCGTAGGCGGCATCTGCCACGTCCTTGGCGATCTCATTGGTGGAGGCATCGGTAAACGGGCGGTTTCCCTGCTCGTCGGTCCACTCGAGGATGGGGGTCACGCCGATGCGCGCACTCGACCACAGCGCGAACTCGGTGTCGCCGTGCTCACCGGCCATGACGGCCTCGACGTTGCGTTCACGCACATGCGCCCGGCGCGCAATCAGGTGGCGCAACCGTGCGGTGTCCAGTCCCGTGCCGGTCGCGAACACCCTGTTGGTGGGAAGCCCGGACACCTTCTGCGCCACCACGGCCAGCACATCGCAGGGGTTGGCGACGATCACGTACAGGGCGTCGGGGGAGACCTCGAGCATCTTGGGCATGACGTCGGCGATGATCTTGGCGTTGATGCCGGCCAGGTCCAGCCGTGACTGACCCGGCTTCTGCGGTGCGCCGGAGGTGATCACGATCACATCGCAGTCGCGCATCGAGGACACATCGGCGCCGCCGATCACCTCGGGCTCGGCGAAGATGGATCCGTGGGCAAGGTCCGCCACCTGGGCATCCACGCGCAACTTGTCGATGTCATAGAGGCTGATGATCGGTGCGGTGTCGCGGATCAGGCAGGCATAGGCGAGGGCCGAGCCGACTTGGCCGGCCCCCACGATCCCAACTTTCGGAAGGTCTCTGCGCAGCGGCGCATTGGACATGGTTGTCTCCTTAAAGAGAGTCGGGCCGTGCCCGGTCTCGAACGACCCATGGCATCAGCGACCCGATGAATATGTCTGTGGACATCTTCAACGTAGCGGCTCTCAGGGGACAGCGGTTACTTGTGACCGCTTCGGGGCATCTGGTCAGTTGACCAAGCTCACATCGCCTTCGAGCTTCACCGCAACCTGCTTAATCTTCTCGGCATGGGCGCGGGCGTGGTGGGCGCAGAAGAGGAGCACGCCACCGTTGGCCAGGCGGACCCGAAGGTGTGCCTGGGCGCCACAGCGGTCGCAACGATCGGCCGCGGTCAACTGGGTGTTGTCCATCACTGTCATGCTCACATCTCCCACCCTACGTGGCTGGGCCAAGCCGGGGCGTTCGGGGAACCAACCGGCGTGGCCGGACAGTGCGCCGACCAAGCGGTCGCGGACGCGCAGCGCTGGTGGTGGTGATGTGCCCGGATGAGTTCTGTGGGCGGGGCCGACTAGGCTCACCACGTGCCAGATTCCCAGTCCACCGCTTCCCAGTCCACCGCAAAGAAGTCAGCCCCGGGCAAGGCCGCGCAGGCCGGGCGTGAATACGAGGCCAAGAACCTGCTCGTGCTGGAGGGGCTCGAGGCCGTCCGCAAGCGTCCCGCGATGTACATCGGTTCGACCGACACCCGGGGGCTGATGCATTGCCTGTGGGAGATCATCGACAATGCGGTCGACGAGGCGCTGGCAGGCTTTGGGCGCCACATCGATGTGCGGCTCAACGCCGATGGCTCGATCCATGTGGGCGACGCGGGGCGCGGCATCCCGGTGGACATTGAGCCACGCACCCACCTCACCGGGGTCGAGGTGGTCTTCACGAAGCTGCACGCCGGGGGCAAGTTCGGTGCGGGCAGCTACACGGCCACCGGTGGCCTGCATGGCGTGGGAGCGTCGGTGGTCAATGCCCTGAGCTCCCGCCTGGACGTGGAGGTCGATCGCAACGGCCACACCTGGGCGATGAGCTTCCAACGGGGCAAGCCTGGTGTCTTCGACGGGCCCGGGCCCTCGGCGGGGTTCACCCCCGGGTCCGGACTGCGCAAGACGGGTAGGACTGCCAAGGGCGTGACCGGCACGCGGGTGACCTACTGGCCCGACCGCCAGATCTTCCTGAAGCAGGCCCAGCTGTCGGCCGAGCAGTTGCTCGATCGGGCCCGGCAGACCAGCTTCCTCGTGCCGGGGCTGCGCATCACGGTGAACGACGACCGCGGCGAGGAGCCCGTGGAGACCACCTTCCAGCATGAGGGCGGAATCAGCGAGTTCGTGGACTTCCTGTCCGTCGGCGAACCCATCACCGACGTCCTGCGGTTGCAGGGCAGCGACCACTTCGTGGAGACCGTCCCGGAGCTCGACGAGAACGGCGCGATGACCCCCACCGATGTCGACCGTCGCCTCGACGTGGATGTTGCCGTGCGCTGGTCGAACAACTTCGACACCGTCGAACGCTCCTTCGTGAACATCATCGCGACGCCCAAGGGCGGCACCCACGTCCAGGGCTTCGAGCGAGGCCTGGTGCGGGCCTTCGCCGCCGGACTGGAGGGAACCCGGCTGCTCAAGAGCGGCGAGGAGGTCATCAAGGACGACGTACTCGAGGGGATGACCGCGGTGGTCACCGTGCGACTGCCCGAGCCCCAGTTCGAGGGCCAGACCAAGGAGGTGCTCGGCACCCCGCCGGTCACCCGATTGGTGGCCAGGATCGTCGAGTCCGAACTCACCGAGTTCCTGAAGTCCACCAAGGCCGCCACCCGGGCGCAGGCCCGGTTGGTGATGGAGAAGGCCGTCAACGCCTCGCGGACGCGTCTGGCCGCCAGGGCCCATCGGGAGAACCAGCGCCGCAAGAACGCGCTGGAATCATCGTCGATGCCCCCCAAGCTGAAGGATTGCCGCAATGCCGATGGGGAGCGCTCCGAGCTGTTCATCGTCGAGGGTGATTCCGCCCTGGGCACCGCGCTGCGGGCCCGCAATTCGGAGTTCCAGGCGCTGCTGCCGATCCGCGGCAAGATCCTCAACGTGCAGAAGGCCTCGATTGGCGACATGCTCAAGAACGCCGAGTGTGCCTCGATCATCCAGGTGGTGGGGGCGGGGTCGGGCAAGACCTTCGACGTGGATCAGGCCCGCTACGGCAAGATCATCTTCATGGCCGACGCCGACGCCGACGGGGCCCATATCCGGTGCCTGCTGGCGACCTTGTTCTTCCGCTACATGCGGCCGATGGTGGAGGCGGGGAGGATATTCAGTGCCGTCCCGCCGCTGCACCGCTTCGAGCTGACGAACCCGAAGAAGGGGATGGAGAAGTACATCTACACCTACTCCGATCCCGAATACCAGCGCAAGGCCGCCGAGCTGACCAAGAAGGGCATCCACTTCAAGGAGCCCCAGCGCTACAAGGGCCTCGGTGAGATGGATGCCGACCAGCTGGCCGACACCACCATGAATCCCCGCCACCGCCTGCTGCGGCGCATCACCGTGGACGACGCGGCCGGTGCCGCCGATGTCTTCGAATTGCTCATGGGCAACAATGTCGCGCCCCGCAAGGAGTTCATCGTCGAGGGTGCCTATCAGCTCGACGAGGACCGCATCGACGTGTGAGCCGCCCGTGGTGGGCGCATCGGCCTATTGGGCGTCGTTACGCCGCAGCTTGAGCACCTCGTACATCAACTCGTGCAGGGGAGTGGGAACCCCGGCCTCGCGGCCGTAGCGAACGATGGCCCCGAGCTGCGGATCCAGCTCGCTGGGGCGTCCCGACATGATGTCGCGCTGCATCGAGGTGGTCGATGACGGCGGCTGGGCCTCATCGAAGGCAACGGTGTCGGCGACGATCCCATAGGGCATGTCGACGCCCCGCGCCACGGCCACGTCACGGATCTCGGTGGTGGCATCGATCAACACCCGACGCAGCCCCTGACGGGACAACAACTCGCCCAGGGGGAGGCCCGTGATGGCCCCCAGACCTCCCGGCGGCACCACGAACATGGACTTTGCCCACAACAGTTCCCAGACGTCACGGGGCACGGGGGAGCCGATCCCGGCATCCTCGAAGGCCTTGCGCAGGGCGGTCACGCGGTCGGAGGGCTCATTGGTCCACTCGGCCACTTCGAGCGACCCGGGGCCGCCGCGGAACTCGGTGACGCCGGGCTCGCGGGCGGCCACATAGGCCTTCACGACCCCGGGGATGGTGTGTTCGCGGCCGACGACACTGGCGGTCAGGCGCGGCCCGTCCACGCCGTTCTGGGTGGTGATCACCGCGGTGTCGGAGCCAATCAGGGCCCCGGCGGGTTCCAGTGCGTCGATCACCTGGGTGGCCTTCACTGCCGAGATCACGTAGTCGACATTGCCGATATTGGCCGCGTCGTCGGTGGCCTGCACCGTCACCGTGTCGCGACGCCCCTCGGTGATGATGCTCAGGCCCTTGTCGCGCAGCGCCTGCAGGGTGGCACCCCGGGCGACGAAGGAAACGTCATGGCCGGCGTCGATGAGCCGTGCCCCGAAATAGCTGCCGACCGCGCCGGCGCCGATCACCGCGAATCTCATGGCCTCAGCCTCTCACAGCGGCCACCGTCCCGGGCGCCGCCGACCCTGGCAGGCCACGGGCCGAGGGCAGTGCCCCACGTCGCTGGCCTGTCGCCGCGGGGGTCCTCAGTGCGGCATGGTGCGGGAGCTCACCGCGGTGATCGGCCAGGTCGCCGGGGTTCCGGAACCATCACGCTTGCCGGTCGCGGGCGGGAGGTCCACCGGCGAACCGTCCGCACCGGCGGCGATCACCGGCTGTGGTCCGACCCAGGCCAACAGGAGCCCGTCCTCGCCCTTCAGGAAGCGGTGGCAGCGCACCCCGCCGGTGGCCCGGCCCTTGGGTGGGTAGTCCTCGAACGGCGTCACCTTGACGCTTCCGGTCTGGGCTCCGGGCAGCATGCTCGACGTCCCCGACAGGGTCACCACCACGGCATCGGTGGCGGGGCTCACGCCGAACCACACCACGGAGGAACCCCCGGTCAGGCGCACGCCGGCCACGCCCCCGCCGCTGCGGCCCTGGGGACGCACCAGGTCTGCGGCGAAGTGCAGCAGCTGGGCATCACTGGTGACGAAGACGAGCTCATCGGACGGGTCAGTCAATTCGACGCCACCCACGACCTCGTCGTTGTCCTCAAGGCGGATGACATCCCATTCGTCCTTGCTGAGGACCTCGGGGTTGACCCGCTTGACGACCCCGCGACGCGTGCCCAGGGCCAGGCCCGCGGAATCCTCGGCCAGGGTGGTCAGCCCCACGGCCCGCTCCGCGTCGGTGAGCACCAGCAGGTCCTCGACGCGTGACCCACCTCGCAGGCTCGGTGCGTTCGCGGTGCCCACGACCTCCGGTAGGTCGATTGCCTCGGCCTTCACCAGCCGTCCGTGGGAGGTGAGCACACCGAACTGGGCGTGTGCGGTCACGGCAATTGCCGCAACGACCACATCATGGCGGCCCCGGGGACCGCTTGTGGGCAGGTGCCCGGGATCGTCCCCGTCCGCGGGGCGCGTCATGCGGGCCATCAATCCGGTGGAGCTCATCATCACCCAACAGGGGTCGTCGGGGATCTCCAGGGGCTGGGCAGGCAGGGCCGCCGCGGCCCCTGACCCCTCGAGCAGCACGGTGCGTCGTGGGCTGCCGTAGGTGGCGGCCATCTCACTGAGCTGGGAGGCGACGGTGTCACGCTGCAGGTCGGGATCGTCGATCAGCTCGGTGAGCTCGGTGATGCGCCGGCGCAGCTCGTCGCGTTCGGTCTCGAGCTCGATGCGCGACAGCTTGGTCAGGCGTCGCAGCTGCATGTCAAGGATGTAGTTGGCCTGGATCTCGTCCAGCTCAAAGGTCTCCATGAGGCGCTGGCGGGCCTCGGGGACATCGTCGGATGACCGGATGATCGCGATCACGTCGTCAATGTCGATCATGGCCAGCAGGAGGCCCTCGACCAGGTGCAGGCGGTCCTGGGCCTTGCCGAGCTGGAACTTGGCGCGCCTCAGGATCACCTCCAGGCGGTGGTCCAGGTAGACCTGCAGCATTTCCTTGAGCGTCATCGTGCGCGGCTGGCCATCCACCAGGGCCACCGCATTGATACCGAAGGAGTCCTCGAGCTTGGTGTGCTTGTACAGCTGGGCAAGCAGGGCCTCGGGATTGATGCCGTTCTTCACCTCGATCACCAGGCGGAGGCCATGGGTGAGGTCCGTGAGGTCCTTGACGTCGGAGATGCCGGTGATCTTCTTCGAACGCACCAGCACCTTGATCTGGTCGATGATCTTCTCGGGGCCCACCGCGAAGGGCAGCTCGGTGATCACGATGCCCCGACGTCGGGGGCTCACCTGTTCGATCCGGGCCGTCGCGCGGGTGCGGAAGATACCGCGCCCGGTCGCATAGGCGGCGCGGATGCCGTCCAGCCCGACGATCTTTCCACCGGTCGGCAGGTCTGGCCCCGGCACATAGCGCATCAACTCATCGACCTCGGCGCCCGGGTTCTTGAGCAGGTACTTCAATGCCGCCACGACCTCGCCCAGGTTGTGCGAGGGAATATTGGTGGCCATGCCGACGGCGATGCCGGTGGCGCCGTTGACCAAGAGGTTCGGGAAGGCCGCCGGAAGCACCGCGGGCTCGAGTTGCTTGCCGTCATAGTTGGGGCGGAAGTCAACGGTGTCCTCGTGCAGGCCATCGAGCATCGGCATGGCCGCGGGGGCCAACCGGCATTCGGTGTAGCGCATGGCCGCGGGGCCGGCATCGAGGGATCCGAAGTTGCCGTGCCCATCGACCAGCTTCAGCCGCATCGACCAGTCCTGGCCCATGCGCACCAGGGCGTCATAGATCGCCGAATCGCCGTGGGGGTGCAGCTTTCCCATCACATCGCCCACGACGCGTGCGCACTTGACGAACGGATGGTCGGGGGTCAGGCGCTGCTCGCTCATGCCGTAGAGGATGCGGCGCTGCACCGGCTTGAGGCCGTCGCGCGCATCGGGTAGTGCCCGGGCATAGATCACCGAATAGGCGTACTCGAGATACGACGTCTGCATCTCCGACGAGACGTCGACGTCAACGATGCGCTCCTCGAAGTCGTCGGCGGGCGGCGTCTTTGTGCGTGCCATCTGTGCAAGAACTCCTGACTACTGACCGCTGGGAAGTCCGCGGCCTGGGCGTGCCCCGCGAGAATAGTCCACGGCACGGACATGGCCCGGCGTCGGCGTCGCGGTGGATGTCGATCCCGGGTGGGTCAGTGTCCGGGATCGGTTGGCTGGTCGGGGCCAGTGGCGCTGTGCTGCTGCTCACGCAGCACCGCGAGCAGCACCGGGGCAAGGGCCTGGCCATCGGCTCCGAGGACCTCGGGGACGCGGCGCCGACCGCGTCGCGACGAGCGCGTGTCAAGCCCTCCCACGGTGCCGTGCGCCAGCACCTGCTCGGTGGGTGACAGGGTGCGGATCGCGATGGCCCGCACGCGGGACCCACGCACTGCGGCGAACTCGCGGTACAGGGCCTGATCGTGTTGGCCGTTGTCGCCGACCAGGACCCATCGGATGTGCGGGAAGGCGTGGGCGAGCTGGACCAGGGCGGCGCGCTTGTGGGCACAACCCGAGCGCAACCACCGGGTGGTGGTCGGGCCGAGGTCGGTCAGCAGCATCGGGCCCGGGGGGAATCCGTGGCGGTCCATGAAACGCGTCAGGAAGGGCAGGGCGGTCCACGGCCCGGTGGACACGTAGACCACCGGTGCGTCCGGGCGACCGGCAAGCAGCTGTCGGTACATGCGGGCCATGCCCGGCACGGCCTGGCGATTGACCTCAGGTTGGATGAAGCTGTTCCAGGCCGCGACCAGTGGACGCGGCAGGGACGTGGAGATGATGGTGTCGTCGATGTCGGAGATGATGCCGAAGTCCTGGTCGTCGCCGATGACCTGCACCGGCGCCCCGACCTGTTCTGCGCCCGGGCTGTCCAGGCGCACCTGGTGCCAGCCCGCCGCGAGCCCGGGCGTGTCAATGGTCGTGTCCAGGTGGCCACGACGATCCGTGGTGAAGCGGTGGGCCCTGCCCGAAATGGTGACGCTGATGACGCCATTCGGCACCGGGACAGTGAAGAAATTGCGCCAACCCCGTCGGTTCAGCCACAGCGGGGAGCCGATGGGCCACGCCCGATGGCGCCGCGCCGGTCCCAGGACGAGTTGGCCCAGGACCCGGACGCGCGACGGCGTGCCAAGGCCGGTGAACGGCACGATCCGTGGTCGCCAACCGGCACGCCTCAACGCCGAGCCCAGGTGACGCGTGACGAAATCGTCCAGTCGCGCACCGAAAAAGGGACGACGCTTCATACGGCCAACACTAGTGGGCGTGCCCCGACGGGCCCGTTGGTGGCAGGATGAGCGGGTGATCACCGGCTCCGCCCATACCCTTCCGACGGCCCTGCGCACCCAGATCGCCGATTGTGGATTCTTCCCCCAGTTCGTCAGCGATTCCGTGTCCATGGCGCTGGGTGACGAGCCCCTCGTCGACCACCTCGTGCAGCAGGAGGCCACCGTTGGACCGGAGGGAATCATCCGCCACCTGACCGTGCTCGTCCTGACGGCGGCACGCCTGGTGGTGGCCCACACCGACGAGAACTCCGATGAGCATGATCGACCCACTGCGGTGACCACCACGGAGTCCGTGCCACTGTGGCGCATGGGGGCCGTCTCCCTGTCGCGCGTCGTGAGCCACCCGGAGGACTACGGCGAGGCGAACTCGCAGGTCGTGGAGACCTGGCTGTCGCTGTCCTGGGACACCATGCATCGCCTGGAAGTGGTTCCGGTCCACTGTGTCGACCCGGAATGCCGGGCCGATCACGGCTTCAACGGCGAAATGGTGTCGGAGGACATCACCCTGCGCATGAGCCCGGCCGCCGATGGGCAGGCGAACGTGGATCACCTCGTGAACTTTGCGACCCGCCTGCAGCGCATGGTCGCGGCCGCCGGGCGGGGCTGAGCCGTGAGTGGCTATCCGCTTCCCGAGCCGCCCTCGTACGGTCGTGCGACCCTGGCCGAGCTCCTACCGGCCGTGGCCCATCACCTCGCGGGGGACAGGCTGGAGGCCACCGACCCCTTCGGCCTTCCGCCAGCGCGCGCCTATGTGCTCCTGCTCGTCGACGGCCTGGGCTGGCGCCAGCTCAATCGCCATCTGTCGTCGCTCGCCTATTTCCCCTATCTGATCGGCGACGGCCGACCGATCAGCGCTGCGGTTCCGTCCACGACCGCGGTCTCCCTGACGACGCTGGGCACCGGACTCCCGCCGGGGGAGCACGGCATCGTCGGGTACTCATTCCGCTCCGCGCCCGGGCAGGGGGTGCTCAACGCATTGCAGTGGGGTTCCGATGATCCGGTGCCCGAGGAATTCCAGCCCCATCCGACGTGGTTCGAGCGGCTCAACGACGTGGGGGTGCGGGCGAGCAGCGTGGGACGCGCCCTGTTCGCCGACAGCGGCCTGACCCGTGCCGGATTGCGCGGCGCCCACTATGTCGCGATCCCCGATCATGCGGGGGCTCGTGAGCGCATCGATCGGGTGCTGGCGGCCACGAGCGGGCCGGGCCCGGCGTTCGTCTACCTGTATGAGGGCGACCTTGACCACACGGGCCACGGCCATGGGGTGGATTCACCCGCCTGGCGGGGAGTGCTGGAGCGCATCGACGCAGACCTGTCCGCGCTGCGCGACGCCCTGCCCGCCGACACCTGCGTGCTGGTGACCGGTGACCACGGGATGGTGGATGTGCCGGCGCGCGACCACATCATCATCGAGGACGACGAGCGGCTCGCGACAGGCATCGACATGATCGCCGGTGAGGGACGCTTCCGACAGCTCTACAGCGCCGAGCCCGCGGCGGTGGTCGAGCGTTGGCGTGCGGTGTTGGGCGAGCGCGCCTGGGTCTGCACCCGCGAGGAGGGCATCGCGGCCGGTTGGTTCGGTCCCGAGGTGACCGAACGCGTGCGGGGTCGCCTGGGCGATGTCCTGGTGGCCATGCGGGCCGGCGGTGCCGTGATGACGCGCACGCACCCGGGGGAACTTGGCCTGGTGGGCCAGCACGGCTCGCTGACATCCGAGGAGATGCAGGTGCCACTGCTCATCGATGAGGGCTGGGACAGCTGACCTGACGGGTCGGCCGGAGGGCGCGACCTGCAGCCGACCGCCCCGGCACCTGCGCGGCCGGTGGGCTGCAAGGACTGGGGACCAGGACTGGCGATGGTGCGGTCAGTCCTTGTCGGGGCGGCGCTCCCCGAACATGATCTCGTCCCAGCTCGGAACGGTGGCGCGGTGGCTCTTGCGTCGCTTGGTGGGCTTCTTGGCCGGCTGCGTCGCCGACCCATCGCCGGCGACCAGGGGTTCCTGCCCGCTGGCGGAGTCCTGATGCGCAGCAGCCGGGCGGGGCTTGGCCGGGGCCTTGTCGGGCTCCTTGGCCTTGTCTGCCGATGACCTGCCCCCGGGCCCCTTGGAGGGTGCCTGATCGGCTGACGACGGGTGTGACGCCGGCTTGGCTGCCGACGTGGACGTGGCCGCAGAGGAACGGTCGGCGCCGGAGGCGGTACGGCGCTTGCGCGTCGCCCGGGGCTTCGTCGGCGCGGAGGCCGGGGTGGCGGCCCGGGGCTCATCGGGTGATTCGCGGTGCTGCAGCGCCGCATCGAGGGCGGGCGTCGAGTCGTCGCCCGCGGCGTCCGCCGCGTCGGAGGGCCGGCCGCCCCTCGAGGCCTCCTCACCGGTGTGCACGGCCTCATCGGTGTCCGCGGACTCATTGGTATCCACGGCGCCGTCACCCAGGCTCACCGGTCGACCCAGGCCCTCATAGACGTGCACGGAATCCTCGTCGAAGCCCGCCAGCATGTCATAGAGGACGTCCATGTCGGAGGTGGGATTCGGCACGATGTCGTAGACGCCGTCCACCTCGCGCAGGCCGTCCTGATCGGTGCCGCTACCCGTTGAGGTGGCGTCGTTGGAGGCGGCCGCTGCGTAGAGCTCCTGGAGGGCACTGCCGTCGCCGATCACCGGCGTCTCGTCGTCCTGGACGGCCCGCACGATGGCCAGTTCGTCATTCAGGTCGATGGTCGGTTCGGCATCAGGGTTCTGGGTGCGGGTGACGGGACTCTCCCCGCGATGCGGGGGCTGGTCGTCGATGAGCCATCGCGCGTCGGCGTTCTCGGCAGTCACGAAGCGACCGCGCGGATCGAAGTCGAACAGCGCCTGGTGGTCGGTCTCGTCCAGGCGGTAGGAGATCCGGATCGTCCAGTGGCGGTCGGCCTGGTCCTCCCGGCGGAAGGCGCCCCACAGGATGGATCCGTCAGGGACCCCCTCGCGGCGCAGCTTGGTGTTGATGAACTGCTCGAGTGGCTGGGGGGTGGGGCCGGAATCGCGACGGGCCTGGGCCACGCGTGCCAGCTCGCTCATGTGATCGCGCTCGGCCAGCACCGGCTCGGCAAAGCCGTCGAGTTCGTCGACACTCACCCCGGCAGCACGGGCCACATCCTCCACAGATTCCCCTGCGCGAATGCGGGACTGGATCTCCCGCGGCGTCAAGGCGCTGTTCATATGGTGTCTCCTGCGTGGTGCTGCGGAAATGCGGCCGTCGGCACGTTCATGTGGTCGTCGATTTGCGTGGCGACGAATACTGGATCAAACCTACCGCGAGCAGGCTGTTCGGGGTCGCGGCACCTGAACCACTGGTATAGGGTCCGGGACCCGCCCGCGGGCGGCGAAGGACCCCCACGTATGCTGCGATTGCGTTTCAGGGAATATCAGGTAGCATGCCGACGTTTGCCGGGCGTGTGCACCTGCTGCGCACCGGCAAGACCGTTAACACGGCACAGATTCGAGAGGCCACGATGGCGACTGATTATGATGCACCCCGCAAGTCCGACGATGAGGCTCGCGAGGACTCACTCGAGGAGCTGAAGAGCCGGCGCAACGACAAGAATTCAGGGAAGGTTGATGAGGATGAAGCTGAGGTCGCCGAGACCTTCGAGCTTCCCGGCGCAGACCTTTCCCACGAAGAACTGACGGTTCGAGTACTTCCCCGTCAGGCTGACGAGTTCACCTGCGCCGGTTGCTTCCTGGTGAAGTCCCGGAGCCAGCTCGCGGAGACCCGCGGCGGCAAGATGTATTGCGTCGACTGCGTCTGAGCGATGAGCCCGCGCGCAGCCTGACCGCCGATTCCCCCTGACGTCCATCCCGCAAGGGAACAGTGGGCGCACGAACCTTGGTTCGTGCGCCCACTGTCATGTCCGGACGGGTTACCCGGCCCCGAGCTCGTCGGCCGCGGCCTCCGAGCGCGTGGCGACGAAGCGCTGCACCAGCAGGGCGAGCGTCCCCAGCAGCAGGGTGCTGCCGATCGACCACGCATAGGCCTTGACGGGCGACACCGTGGGATCTGACGGGTCCGGCGGCTCCTCCCCGGTGACGGTGTGCCATCCGGCGGTGGCCACGCGCTGACCGGCGAAGGCAGCAGCCGCGCCGAGTACTGCACCGAGCACCCTGAACTGCATCTTGGGCTTGGACATATCTCTCCGTTTCATCCAGTCAGACGCCGTGATCGCACCGAATCGGGCGGGCATCTGGTCGCCTCTCCATCCTAGGGAGCCCGCAGCGACCCCGTGGCACCAGCCCGCGCCCGCTCCGGCGCCCTGATGCCGCGCGCGCCCCGCCACCCTGATGCCGCACCCGCGGCATGGCATCGCCGCGATGCGGTGGAGCATGGCCCCCGGACGGCTTCCGGCACGTTAGTCTGGGGCGGGCGCGTGGCGTGATCGGTGCCCGCCACGGTTGCGCGCCGCTGATCGTGGTGCCACGACGCAGCGCAGCAGGGCACGACAACTAATTCAAGAGACAAATGGTGGAGCACTCGTGATCTTTGGCAGAAGGAAGCATCGCAAGGCCGACGACGCGGATGAGGTGGAACAGGCCGCCGAGTCCGATGTCGTCGAGGATGCGCAGGCCGTGGCCGCAGGCGACGGGGCCGATGAGTCGGAGCCGATCGACGACGACGAGTCGCTCGATGATGACGAGGCCAGCGACTCCGAGGCCTCCGAGCCCGACGAGTGGGAACAACTGGACGAGTCGCGCGACTGGCGCGCCGATGGCCCCTTCGACATCAGCGAGGTCGACCTGGACGCCGACGATGTGCAGCGCCTCGACTTCGACTCACTGGTGCTCACCCCCTTCGAGGGCATGAACATGCAGCTGCAGGTCAACCAGGAGACCCAGGATGTCCAGGCACTGCTCATCTCGCAGGGGCAGTCAGTACTGGAATTGTCGCTGTTCGCCGCGCCCTCCGACCGCAGCATGCTGCCGCGGGTGCGCCAGGACATGATCGCCAATGTGGAGAGCGCCGGAGGTTCGGCGACGCTCGCCGAGGGTCCCTTCGGCACGGAGATCCGTCGCGTCGTGCCGATCACGGCCGAGAACGGCCAGCACGGCTATCACGTGTCCCGTACCTGGTTCGCCCAGGGCCCCAGGTGGCTGCTGCGTGGCGTTCTGATGGGCGAGGCCGGCATGTCGGAGGGCACCGGCGGCCCGGCCGAGGTGCTCTACGAGTTCTTCGCCAACACGGTGGTACGCCGCGGCGACAAGCCGATGGTCCCCGGAGATCCGATCGCCATGGCGCTGCCGGATGCGATGCGGGCACAGCTGGATGGCCAAGCGGGTGCTCCCCAGGGGCAACAGTGAGCCTTGGCAGCGCCCTGGCGGAATCCGCCGTGGGGCGCTGGCTGCGCCGCCTCCTGCGGTCGAACGAGGAACTCGTCTCCGAGGAGCTCGTGACCCAGGCAGTGAAGTCGGGTGCGACTCCGATCGCCGAGGCACGCGATCGCACCCGCGTCACCGTGCAGGGCACCGTCGCGATCCTGACCATCAATCCCCAGAAGCGCCATTCCTGGCTGGAGGCCGACCTCGTCGACGGTTCCGGCACGCTGGTGCTGCTGTGGATGGGACGCGGGACGATCCCCGGCATCACGGCCGGACGCCGACTGCGCGTCCATGGCCTCATCAGCTCACGCGACGGACGTCGGGTGATGTACAACCCCTCCTATGAACTGCTGGGCTGACCAGCCCTAGCCCTTCGTCACCGGCACCAGGTAATGCGACAGCTCACGCTCGTGTTCCTCGGAAATGGTGAACAACAGCTCGTCACCCACCTCCACCGCGGCATCCTGCTCGGGGGCACGGGAGCGTCCATCCCGCACGATGGCGACCAGCACACCATCGCCGGGGAAGCTGAGGTCGCGCACCCTCTTGCCCACGGCGGGGGAGTCCTCGGGCAGGGTGAGCTCCACCAGGTTCGCCGAGCCCTTCTTGAAGGTCATCAGGCGCACGACGGCACCGACGCTGACGGCCTCCTCGACCAGGGCCGACATGATGCGGGGTGTTGAGACGGCCACGTCCACCCCCCACTGCTCGTCGAACATCCACTCGTTGCTCGGATGGTTGACACGGGCAACGGTGCGTGGCACCCCGAACTCCGTCTTCGCCAACAGGGTGTGCACCAGGTTGGCCTTGTCGTCACCGGTGGTGGCGATCGAGACATCGCAGGTCTGCAGGTCGGCCTCGGCCAGCGAGTCCATCTCGCAGGCATCTGCCAGCAGCCATTCGGCCTCCGGCACGGTGTCGGACTTGATGGCGTGCGGCTCCTTCTCGATGAGCAACACCTCGTGTCCGTTGGCAATCAGCTCACGGGCAATGGAACGACCGACATTGCCGGCCCCGACAATCGAAATACGCATCGTGGATTCCTTCTCAGTTCTGCTCGGGCGCCGCGGCGAGCGTGCGCAGCACCATCTGGGCACGGTCATTGCTCGTTGCCACGTAGATCACATCGCCCTCCTGCAACAGCAGGTCGGCCGAGGGCACCTCGCCGGTGCCGATCCTGGTGAGGAAGGGCACCCGTACCCGGAGCCTCTCCTCGAGCTGGCCCACCGATGTTCCCGCCCACGCATTGTCGAAGGGCACCTGGAACAGGGCGGTCATGCCGGAGGGATCGCGCCACACCGGGGTGACGGAGTCGGACAACAGTCGGTTCATCACCTGGCCGGCGGCCCAACGCACCGTGGCCACCGTGGGGATACCGAGCTTCTCGTAGACCTCGGCCCGTCCCTGGTCGTAGATGCGGGCGACCACGTTCTGGACGCCGAACTCCTCGCGTACCACCCGGGCCGACAGGATGCTGGAGTTGTCGCCGCTGGCGACGGCGGCGAAGCCATCGGCCTCGCGGATGCCGGCACGCACCAGCACATCGCGATCGAACCCGACGCCCTTGACGGTCTTGCCCGCGAAATCGGGCCCAAGCCTGCGGAAGGCCTCCACGTTGACGTCGATGACGGCCAGCGAGTGGCCGCGCTTCTCGAGCGCGCGGGCCAGGCTTGAGCCCACCCGGCCGCAGCCCATGATGATGATGTGCACTGATACCTCCACTGGCCCCACCGGTCGGTGGACAGCCGTGCCGACATGGTCCTGGGAATCGGGGTCAATCGGCCTGTCACCCCGAGGAAAAGGATAGCTGCGTGGTGCAACGAGGGTCCGCTCCATCGCCATGCAACCAAGCGGTACACGGCAGGCGTTAGGGTTGTCGCTCGTGAGCGTCACTGATGCCTTCAAACGTGTGCTCGTCGGCCGCAAGCTGGCCAGCACGCAACTGGGGGAAACTCTCCTCCCGAAGAGGGTCGCACTTCCGATCTTCGCCTCCGATGCACTGAGCTCGGTGGCCTACGCACCCGACGAGGTGCTGATCACCCTCTCGTTGGCCGGCATGGCCGGCTTTGCCTTCTCGTTGCCGATCGGCATCGCGGTGGGCGCGGTGCTGTTGGTGGTGGTCATGAGCTACCGCCAGACCGTGCACGCCTATCCCTCGGGTGGCGGCGACTACGAGGTGGTCACCACGAATCTGGGGCCCACCAGCGGACTGGTGGTGGCCAGCGCACTGTTGGTCGACTATGTGCTCACCGTGGCCGTTTCGGTCAGCTCCGGAGTGCAGAACGCCAAGGCGATGATGCCCTTCATCCAGGGCCACGAGGGGCTGATCGCGGCCGTGGTGATCATCGTGCTGATGGTGATCAACCTGCGCGGCGTGCGCGATTCGGGTGGCATCTTCGCCGTCCCGACCTATCTGTTCATGTTCGGCATCGGGGTGATGGTCATCTGGGGACTGCTCCAGATCTTCGTCTTCGGACATCCCCTCAGGGCCGCAACCGCCGACTACACCGTGGTTGGTGTGAGCCGCTACGAGCCCCTGGTGGGGCTGGGCATGGTCACACTGCTGGCGCGCACCTTCTCGTCGGGCTGCGCCGCCCTGACGGGGGTCGAGGCCATCAGCAACGGCGTTCCCAATTTCCGCAAGCCGAAGAGCAAGAACGCCGCCACCACGCTGCTGCTGCTGGGCTGCATCGCCGTGAGCATGCTGCTCGGCATCCTGGCCCTGGCCAACCTCACCGGCGTGAAGATGTCCGACGTCAATTCCGGGAGCTATTTCGTCACCCCCGGCGGTGAGGAGATCCATTCCGATCCGGTGACCGTGATCGGCCAGCTGGCACGGGCCGTGTTCTACCCGGGTTTCCCGATCGGCTTCTTCTTCGTGATCACGATGACGATGATCATCCTGTTCCTGGCCGCCAACACGGCCTTCAACGGCTTTCCGACCCTGGGTTCGATCCTGTCGCGCGACGGGTGGATGCCCCGCCAGCTGCACAGTCGCGGCGATCGCCTGGCCTTCTCCAACGGCATCATGACCCTGGCCGGGGGAGCCGTCCTGCTGGTCCTGATCTTCAATGCATCGGTGACGGCGCTCATCCAGATGTACGTCATCGGAGTGTTCATCTCATTCACGCTCAGCCAGCTGGGCATGCTGCGGCACTGGACCCGCCACCTCAGGAGCGAGACCGATCCGTCGGCACGCCGCGTGATGCAGCGCAGCCGGGTGATCAATGCCGTGGGCATGGTCATGACCGGCCTCGTGCTGGCCATCGTGCTGGTCTCCAAGTTCATCTACGGGGCCTGGATGGCCCTGCTGGCGATGGCCGTGGTGTTCATCCTGATGCGCGCCATCCACAGCCACTACGCAGAGGTCGCGGCCGAGACCACCATCACCGATCCGGCGGAGTGGGTGCTGCCCAGTCGCGTGCACGCCGTGGTGATGGTGAACGCGGTGAACAAGCCCACCGTCAAGGCCATCCAGTTCGCGCGGGCCACCCAGCCCGGTGAACTCGAGGCGGTCACCGTCGACGTCGACCCGGACGCGACGGCCCGCCTGGTGAAGCAGTGGGATGACGACGACCTGTCGGTGCCCCTGAAGGTGATCGACTCGCCGTACCGCCAGATCACCGGCCCGTTCATCGACTATGTGCGGGCCCTGGTCAGCGAGAACCCGCGTGACATCGTGTGCATCTACATCCCCGAGTACGTGGTGGGGCACTGGTGGGAGCATGTCCTGCACAACCAGACCGCGCTGGTGATCCGCGCCCGGCTGCATTTCATGCGGGGGGTTATGGTCACTTCCGTGCCCTATCAACTCGAATCCAGCGCGCGGCTCGCCACGCGTTACCGTCGCCGTGAGCTCAGGCGTCCCCGCCGGTGACGACTGTGGCAACGGCGGTCGGTGAGATCATCGGGCCGCTCTCGGTGGGGCCCATTGCCCATGGTGGCCACTGCATCGCCCGCCATGAGGGACGCGTCATCTTCGTGCGGCATACGATTCCCGGCGAGACCGTGATGGTCAGGATCACCGACGACAGCCATGAGCGCTACTGGCGCGGCGACGCGGTGGAGGTGCTCGACGCCGCGCCGGGCCGCGTGGAGCCGCCGTGTCCGATCGCGGGCCTGTGTGGTGGCTGCGATTTCCAGCACATCGCGCCGGCGGTGCAACGCGAGCTCAAGACCACCGTGGTGCGCGAACTGCTGCACCAATTCGCCCACCTCGACTCCGATGTCACCGTGGAACGCGTCGGCACCGACGACAGCGGCCAGGACTGGCGCACCCGCATGCGCTATGGCGTGCACGATGGGAAGGTGGGCCTGCATGTCCACCGGAGCGCCGACCTGGTGGGCCTGGCGCCGCAGGGCTGCCTCATCGCCGAGAAGGCCGGCCGTGATCCGAAGATCCTCGACTCCCTGGCCGGACAGGTGCACGGTGATGAGCTGATTGTCGCCACCGCCGCCAGCGGCGTCTGCGTGATCGACTCCGGCAGGACGCTGATGGGTGAGGCGGTCGTCACCGAACAGGTGGGCACCCATTCCTTCAGGGCGCGCGCCGACGGCTTCTGGCAACCGCATCGTCTCGCGCCCGGGCTGCTCACCTCGCAGATGCTGCTGGCCCTTGATCCCCGGCCCGGTGAGCACGCCCTCGACCTCTATTGCGGCGTGGGCGTCTTCGCCGCCGCACTCGACGATGCGGGGTGTCGGGTGCGGGGGATCGAGATGGATGGGCCCGCCATCCGTCTGGCACGGACCAATGTGCCCCGGGCCCAATTCGTGGCCGGGCGTGTGGATCGGGTGCTGTCGCGCGGTCGCCACCGCGCCGACCTGGTGGTCCTGGACCCGCCGCGGGCCGGGGCCGGCAAGCGGGCGGTCGACCAGATCGCCGGGCTGCGTCCGCGTCGGATCGCCTATGTGGCCTGTGATCCGGCAGCGCTGGCCCGTGATCTTGCCTCATTCGCGAGGCATGATTATTCGGTGACCAATATCAAGGGCTTCGACCTGTTCCCGATGACCCATCATGTCGAGTGCGTGGCCACCCTGGAGCCCACCCGATGAGCGCGCCAGGGGCGTCACCGGTCAATCCGGTGGACGCCGGGCCAGCCACACGACGCCCGCGCGGACACAAGCCACCCGGGACCGTCACGCCACGCTGCCCGCTGCGTCCCGACGAGCCCTGCACCCAATGTCAGGCCTATGCGACCGGCCCCGATGATTGTGGCCTGGTCTACCTGGTGATGAGCGATCCCGATCTGCTGGAGATCTACCGCGAGAAGCGCCGGGAAGCGCATCGGGCCGACCACCCCGAAGGATGATCGGCCCGACGACTCAGGTGGTTCTGCGCACGGCTCAGTAGGCGAAGTTCCACAGGGTCCAGCTGCCGGCTCCACCGGGACCACTGGTCTCGGACGATCCGTGCAGTCCCTCGCGTCCCGCGGGTGCCTGCCAGCGGGCGAGGCGGTCGGGGTCGTCACTGGCCAGTACCGGGTCGCCGAAGCCGCCCAGGTAGCTGCCGTCGGGGCGCGGCGTGATGCCCAGTGCCTCGGTGTCGCGCTCGTCGACGAAGCCCGGCGTCGTGAACAGGTCGCGCATATAGGCCCACAGGTTCGGCAGGTCGTGCACGCGTAGGGCCTTGTCCCGCAGGTCGATCGGGAAGCCGGTGACATAGGTCTGGTCAAAGCTGGCGAGCGTGCAGAACAGCCGCACATCGGAGTCGGTCAGCTGGTCGCCGAACAGATAGCGACGGGTCGCCAGACGGTGGTCGTAATCACGCAGGCGCGCCTCGTAGACGCCGAGGGCCGCGCGGGCGGCGTCCTCGGTGGTGGCGAACAGGACCTTGTAGGGGCCGTTGTTCACATCGTCGAACAGCTGCTGGTTGAGCACATCGATCTGGCCGCGCAGCGCCTCCGGGTAGAGGTCCGGCGCGCCCGCCTTGTGGAACTGCGACCAGGCGGTCTCCAGCTCAAGGCTCATCACGTGGTAGTCGTTCATGACGACCTTGCCGGTCTTGGTGTCCACCAACGCGGGCACCGTGCCGCGGCCGGTGTAGGAGGGATCGCCGGCGTGATAGGCCTCGTTGAGGCCCTTCAGGCCCAGTACCGCGTCCTTGCCGCCGGGCTGGTCGGCGAACACCCAGCCGCCATCGTCGCCACGGCCCGACACATAGGCAATGGAGATCGCATTCTCAAGGCCCAACAGGCGGCGCACGATGATCTGGCGGCGAGACCATCCGCACTCGGCCGAGATCACGAGGCGGTAGCGACCCGCCTCCACGGGAAGCTCGCCCGAGGTGAAGCGGGCGGTGAAGTGGTTCGGCTGGCGCTTGAAGGCGCCGTCGTCGGTCTGCTCCTTGCGGAAGATGGAATCGCCCACCTCACCACGCGGGCGCGTGTTGACGGATGCTGATTCGGGAAGTGCGGTCATCGTATTTCTCCTTGGTCCTGGTGGATCGCGTTGTCGTGGGATGGCGCTTCATTGACTGCTAACGCCGGGGATGGCCCATCTGATTCCAGCGGGGGTCGATCGCTGTCGGGGATGTCATAGGTGAACACCAGCAGGCGCTGTCCGCCGTCGACGACGAGGGTCTCGCGCTCGGGGCGGCGCACGAAGCCGAGCCTTCGGTACATGGCGTGGGCACCGGTCATCTGGGGTCCGGAATGGATGCCGATCCGGCTGATGCCGCGCTCGCGGGCCACCTGGATGGTCTTGGCGACCAACAGGGCGGCGATGCCGCGTCCCCGTGCCGCGGGATCGGCTCCGATCATGTGGAATTCGAGCTCATCGGGGTGCGCCGGCTGCGTCTGCCCGTCCTCGCCGACGTCGGGTTCGGCGACGAAGCCGGGGGACGGCGTGAGCACCGCACCGAGGATCTTGCCCCGTTCTGCTGCCACCCAGATCTGGTAGTCGGGTACCCACGAGGCGATGCCACGCAGCCGCTCGATGTACTGGTCGGTGTTGTGGAAGGAGCTGGTGTAGGCCCGCACCAGGAGGTCGGCCACCTCGGGAAACTCACTCGGCTCGGCAAGGCGCACCTCGATGTCGTCGCGGTGGTGGCCCTGTGCTGCGGTCATTGTGCCGTTCCCTCCGGGGTCGCTGCGGTGTGATGGTCGAACAGATCGGTGGAGTAATAGCGTTCGGCCGTGTCGGCGATGATCGTGACAATCACCTGGCCGGCCGTCTCCGGGCGCGCGGCAAGGATGCGCGCGGCGGCGACCGCGGCACCGGAACTGATGCCGACGGCGAGCCCCGCGTGACGCATCAGTTCGCGGGTGGTGTCCAGGGCCTCGGCCTGGGGGATGTCGAGGGTCTGGTCGATCAGCGCCAGATCGGTGACCGGCGCGGCGGCCGGGCCCCCCGAGATGCCCTGTATCTTGTGGGGATGCCACTGTCCGCCGTTGAGGACTGCTGACTCAGCGGGCTCCACGGCGACGATGCGCAGGCCCGGGTTGCGTTCGCGCAGGAAGCGACCCGCTCCGCTGATGGTGCCACCGGTACCCACTGCCGAGACGAACCAGTCGACGTGTCCGTCGGTCTGTTCCCAGATCTCCGGACCGGTGGTGGCGTAGTGCGCGGCCGGATTGGCGGGGTTGCCGCCCTGACCGGCCAGCCAGGCCCCCGGGGTGGACGCCACGATCTCGGCTGCGCGCGCCCCGGCCGCCGGCATGCCGCCCTTTCCGGGGGTGAGGACGATCTCGGCACCCAGGGCCTCGATGAGCGCGCGGCGCTCAATGGACTGGTCGTCAGGCACCACGATGATCACGCGGTAGCCGAGCACCCCGCCCAGCCAGGCCAGCGAGATGCCGGTATTTCCGCTGGTCGCCTCGACGATCGTGCCGCCCTTGGCCAACCGGGCATCGCGTTCGGCGGCACGCACCATGGACAGGGCGGTGCGGTCCTTCACCGACGATGAGGGGTTGAAGAACTACAGCTTCGCCAGGACTGTCCCGTATCCCGATTCGAACTGGGGCAGATGCAGTAGCGGCGTATCACCCACCAACTCGGTGAGATCTTCGGTGATGCCGGGATACACGTGACCTGCCATGGATTTCCTATCGCTTGATCGATGATCCCCTGCGGGAGGACATGCAGGGAGAAGAGCTTGTGGCAACCCCTCAATGGGTTGCGTGACCGATCAACGACAGCAGGGCGCAACGGCCGACATCACAACGGCCGACATGAGGTCGGCACGGGGGCCGGCCTTCATGGCAAGGACCATCAACTGCTGCATGGCGCTCACGATAACACCGCAGGGAAAGGGCTTGTCGCAGCGCCATCTGGCAGGATTTCGCTGCTGGAGGATGGTGTTGGACAGCTTGCCCGGGGCGGGGTGCGAGCGCCTATGCTCTGGTTCGTGAGCCTTCAACTAGTCGTGCGCCCGCACATCGACCTGGTGCGCACTGACAGTTGTCTGTGTTGTTGAGCGCCTGAGGCCGCCGTCCGGATGGCATCAGGCAGAGCCGGTGGACGCAACGCGTCCGACCGAAGGCCCCCGGGCCCCACCGGTGGGTAACCACACACCCCGAAGAGAAGCTCATGTCAACCAAGTCCACGACCGTCGGCTTCCAGCTCGCAGCGCCGGAAGCCTCACATATCGCCACGTCCGAGAACGCACACGAGATCGGCGCCCACGGGGAATTCTCCCGTCAGGACAATGCCTTCACCACGCCCTTCGGGGACGGCCCCGGGCAATTGCCGGTGGAGGCGGGGCGCTACCGACTGATCGTCGCCAGGATCTGCCCCTGGGCGCATCGCCAGCTGATCACCCGGGAAGTGCTCGGGCTCACCGACGCCATCAGCGTGGGGGTGACGGCACCTGTCCGCACCGACAACGGCTGGCGCTTCAGCCTCGACCCCGGCGACAAGGACCCCGTGCTGGGCATCGAGTACCTCAACGAGGCCTATCTGGCCGCCGATCCCGGCTATGACCGTCGCGGCACCGTGCCGGCAGTGGTCGATGTCACCACCGGCAAGGTCGTGCAGAACGACTACCACCGACTGTCCAACTACTGGGAAGTGGCGTGGCGCCGGCTGCAGCCGGACGATGCCCCCGACCTGTACCCCAGCTCCCTGCGCCCGGCGATCGACGAGATGAGTCGCCTCAACTTCCACGCCGTGAACAACGGCGTCTACAAGGCCGGCTTCGCCCACACCCAGGAGGCCTATGAGCAGGCCTTCGATGCACTGTTCGCCCGGCTGGACGCGCTCGAGCAATTGCTGGGCCAGCAGCGTTTTCTGCTCGGGGAGCACATCACCGACTCCGACGTGAGGCTCTTCCCCACCTTGGTGCGCTTCGACACCGCCTACTACGTGGCCTTCAGGACCAATCGCAATCGGCTGATCGACTTCCCGAACCTGTGGAACTACGCACGCGAGCTCTACGCGATGCCCGGGTGGGGATCCACCACCGACTTCCAGGCGATCAAGCTGGGCTATTTCGGCTCGACGAATGTCACCGGGGCCGCCAGGGTCATCATCCCCAAGGGCCCCGACCTGTCGGGCTGGGACCAGGCCAGTACGCGGGCCGAGCAGTTCGGCGATGGCGACGTCTACCTGCGCCACTGAGGCCGTCCCCGCAACCCGCTGGCCCGTGTCACCGTGATGTCGCGTCGCGGTGAGGCCACCGGAACCTCCATGCCCCTGAATTCCTGACGAACCCACCAAGGACCACCATGACCGCCACCACCCGCATCACTCCCGAACCGGATTCCCAACCCGGGGACATCAACAGGCAGGGCCAGTTCACCGATGGCCCCAGTCACCATCGACGCAGCCTGGCCGGGGCCGTGACCGGCAGCACATTGGAAGTCTTCGACTTCACGATCTACAACACCTTCGCCCCCTTCTTCGCGGCGTCCTTCTTCGCAGCCGGAAATGCAACCACTGCCTTCCTGCAGTCGCTCATCGTGCTCGCGGTCGGCTTCATCGCCCGGCCCCTCGGCTCGCTGTTCTTCGGGCACCTTTCCGACACCCGGGGACGCCGCATCTCGCTGTATGCGACCAGCGCGACGGCCCTGACCGGCACCCTGCTGATCGCCATTTCCCCCGGGCACAACCTGTTGGGCATCGGTGCCGCCATCGTGCTGATCGTGGCGCGTGTCCTCCAGGGCTTCGCCCACGGTGGTGAACAGCCCGCAGCCGGCGCCTATGTCTCAGAGGTCGCCAAGCCCTCGAATCGCGGTCGCTGGTCCTCGGTGGTCTACATGTCCATCCTGGGCGGTGGCGTCTTGGGCTCACTGCTGGGCGCCGTGCTGTCCAGCTGGCTCGGCGTGCCCACCCTCAAGGCCTGGGCCTGGCGCCTGCCCTTCTTCGTGGGTGCGATCGGTTCCATCTCGGCCCTGGTGATGATCCACCGGATGCCGGAGACCAGGGTCTTCACCCGGGAGAAGGAGAAGGTCAGGGCGCAGCACTCAGGGCCGGGCCTGGCCGCCCAGATGTGGGCCGCCCGCCGATCAGCCCTCCAGATCATCGGCCTGACCCTCGGGCTCACCATCGCCTTCCAGAACTGGGCAGCGATCGGAAGCTACCACATCGCGATCCTCAAGGCGAACGCCTCACATGTGCTGTGGATCGCGGTCGCGGTGCAACTGGTCGCCATTCCCGTGGTCGGATTGTGGGGCCGCATCTCCGACCGCATCGGCCGCAAGCCGGTGGTGCTCATCGGTTTCATCGGCCTGGCCGTCACCACCTATCCGTTCATGCGCTTCCTGGACGGCTCCGCCGCGCGAATGGCACTCACGATGGGCGTCTCGTACTTCTTCCTCGCCGCGCCGCTGTCGGTGACCCCCGCGTTGATGGCCGAATTGGTTCCCACCCGCATTCGCACCCTGGGTGTCGGCTTCCCCTACGCACTGGCCACGGCCATCTTCGGTGGCACGGTGCCCATGCTCCAGAGCTGGATCTACACGGCCTTCAGCCATACGGCATTCGGAATCTACGTGACGGCGGCGTTGGTGGTGTCGATCGTGGTCACCCTGACGATTCCCGAGACCCGTGGCCTGGACCTGGGCGACGATGAGGCGGTGGAGCGGCTCAACCGGATCACCCCGTCCGCGACGGGAGCAGGCGCTCCCGTCGCGGGAGGCCCGCGCACCCTCGACTGACCGCCGTTGGACCACCACGATGTCCCGGTCGGGGAACGTTTCCCGGCCGGGACATCGTGTGCGTCAGGGTGTTGCCATATTGGGCGCCGGGCACTACGCCCTTGGCGTGACCGGCGCCCATTGGTGGTGGGCCGGCGATACGATCGCGACGTCAAGGGAGTGCTCGTGACGCAGCGAAGCCGTCGTCCTCCAACGTCGGTGGCCACCCGGCTCGGTTCGCGCAAGCGCAGCACGAATGATCAGGAGGAACTGGATGAGCGTGAACAGCTTCGGTGCCCGCTCCGATCTGGCGGTCGGTGATCGCCATTACGAGATCTATCGGTTGGATGCGGTGCCCGGTGCCCGGGAACTGCCCTACAGCCTGAAGATCCTGTTGGAGAATCTGCTGCGCCACGAGGATGACCTGCACGTCACCGCTGATGACATCCGCACACTTGCCGCGTGGAAGCCCAGCGATGAGCCCCATCATGAGATCGCCTATGCACCGGCGCGGGTGATCATGCAGGACTTCACCGGCGTGCCCTGCATCGTCGACCTGGCCACCATGCGCGAGGCGATGGCATCCCTGGGCGGCGACCCCGAGAAGATCAACCCGCTCAGCCCCGCGCAGATGGTGATCGACCACTCTGTGATCGCGGAGAAGTTCGGTACTCCCGACGCGCTGCGCGAGAACACCGATATCGAGTACGGGCGCAATCGTGAGCGCTACCAGTTCCTGCGATGGGGACAGAAGACCTTTGACGACTTCAAGGTGGTGCCGCCGGGCACCGGCATCGTGCACCAGGTGAACATCGAGCACCTTGCCCAGGTGGTCTACTCGCGCACCGTCGGGGGAGTGCTCCAGGCGTTCCCCGACACCTGTGTGGGAACCGACTCCCACACCACGATGGTCAACGGGCTGGGTGTCGTTGGTTGGGGCGTGGGTGGCATCGAGGCCGAGTGCGCCATGCTCGGCCAGCCCGTCAGCATGCTCATTCCCCGCGTGGTGGGCTTCAAGTTGTCGGGCCAGCTCGACTCCGGCGTAACGGCCACCGACCTGGTGCTCACCATCACGCAGATGCTGCGCGAGCACGGGGTGGTCGGGAAGTTCGTGGAGTTCTTCGGTTCCGGGGTTGCCGAGGTGCCCCTGGCCAACCGGGCCACCATCGGGAACATGAGCCCGGAGTACGGCTCGACCATCGCCGTCTTCCCCGTCGACCAGAAGACCATCGACTACCTGAGGCTGACCGGACGCAGCGAGGAGCAGATCGAACTCGTTGAGGGATATGCCCGGGCCCAGGGGCTGTGGCATGACCCCGACCACGAGGCCAGCTATTCGGAATACCTGGAACTCGACCTGGCGACCGTGCGGGCCTCGATCGCGGGACCCAAGCGTCCCCAGGACCGCATCCTGCTCGATCAGGCCAAGGACGTCTTCCAGCAGGAGGTGCCCGCCTACGTCAGCGACGAGACGGCACCCATGAGCACGACCATCGATGGTCACGAGGTGACCCTCGACAACGGTGCGGTCGGCATCGCCGCCATCACCAGTTGCACCAACACCTCGAATCCCAGCGTCATGGTGGCGGCCGGACTGGTGGCCAAGCGCGCCGTCGAGAAGGGCCTGGACCGCAAGCCATGGGTGAAGACCACCCTGGCGCCCGGATCCCAGGTCGTGACCGATTACCTTGACAAGGCCGGCCTCATCGAGCCCTTGGCGGCCCTGGACTTCGACATCGTCGGTTACGGCTGCACCACCTGCATCGGCAACTCGGGACCGTTGATCCCCGAGGTCAGCAAGGCCGCCCAGGACAACGACCTGGCGATCACCTCGGTGCTGTCGGGCAACCGCAACTTCGAGGGGCGCATCAACCCGGACGTGAAGATGAACTACCTGGCCTCCCCGCCGTTGGTCGTCGCCTATGCGCTCGCCGGCTCGATGAACTTCGACCTCGCCCACGATTCCCTGGGTACCGACCGCGACGGCAAGGAGGTCTACCTCGCTGATCTGTGGCCGACCCCGGCCGAGGTGGACGAGGTGATTGCGAACTCCATCGATCCCCAGATGTACCGGGACTCGTATGCCGATGTCTTCACCGGCGACGCACGCTGGCAGAGCCTCGACACCCCCTCGGGCAAGCTCTTCGATTGGAATGCGGAGTCGACCTATGTGCGTCGGCCACCGTATTTCGAGGGCATGACCATGACGCCCGATCCGGTGCAGGACATCGCTGGTGCCCGCGTGTTGCTGCGGCTCGGCGATTCGGTGACCACCGACCACATCAGCCCGGCGGGGGCCATCAAGGCGGATTCGCCGGCGGGTCGCTATCTCACCGAGCACGGGGTGCGCCCACTGGCCTTCAACTCCTATGGCTCCAGGCGTGGGAACCATGAGGTGATGGTGCGGGGGACGTTCGCCAATGTGCGCCTGCGTAATCAACTCGCCCCGGGCACCGAGGGTGGCTTCACCCGTGATTTCACGAAGTCCGATGCCCCCGTGGAGACCGTCTACGACGCCTCGCTGAACTACCGGGCCGCCGGCACGCCGCTGGTCGTCCTGGCGGGCAAGGAATACGGGTCGGGAAGCTCGCGCGACTGGGCCGCCAAGGGCACCATGTTGTTGGGAATCCGCGCGGTGATCGCCGAGAGCTTCGAACGGATCCATCGCTCGAACCTGATCGGAATGGGTGTGCTGCCGTTGCAGTTCCCCCAGGGCCACAGTGCCGACACGCTGGGACTCAGCGGGGCTGAGAGCTTCGATATCACCGGGCTTGACGCGCTCAACCATGGTGAGATCCCCGACACCGTGCATGTCACGGCCACCTCTGCGGACGGGAAGGTGACCCAGTTCGATGCCGATGTGCGCATCGATACCCAGGGGGAGAGCCACTACTACATCAACGGCGGAATCATGCAATACGTGCTGCGTAATCTGGCGCGTGCCTGATCCACCGTCAGCACTGGTCCACAGCGCCCTGCAGATCGGCCCCATGGGTCGTCGCAGGGCGCTGTGTCCTCTTGTGCCGGCCATTATCAACAACCATCAGATGGGGAACCCATGTCCTTGAACAGGGATGAGACTGCCGCAACCCGTGCCGAGCTGCAGGCGAACTTCAGGCTCTCGGGAGTCACATTGGAGGAGGCGGCGCATGACCTGGGCACCACGCCCGCACACGTGCAGGAGGTGCTGGACCTTGAGCCGGTGCGGATCGAGGAGCCGTGGGTCCTGCGTGACTACCTGGTGCGCGTCCTGCGGGCCGGCAATCGCGAACCGCAGCCCTTCAGCAAATTGGTGGGGGATCCGCGACAGCACTGGTTCCTGGATGCCGGCTTCATCGAGGCCGGCAGGCTCGTCGCCTGAGCGCGTCTGCCGGGTCATCGCTGGCTGAAGGGTCATTTTTGTCAGTGCCGACATCCATACTGGATGAATCGAACAAAAGTTCGATCGGTATCCGGTTGTGCCGCCTCATGGATCCCCTCCCGGGGGAGTCGGGGCGGTCGGACGAAGGAATGGTGAGAGCGATGTCGGTGGCGTTCAAGCAGTATCGCGGGGCGGACAGGCGCGCATGGGGAATCTCCGATTCCGCGCATGCGGGTGGATCGGTGCGTGCCCTGCCCGGTACCCATGCGCAGGGCGATGCGGATCCCGATGGTCGGCCACATCGTGACGGGACGGCGTTGTGCGTGCCCTCGGGATGGCCCGAATCGGTGTCCGCACCCGGGACGCAGCGCATGGAATCCGACGCGGTGGGTTTCCTGCTGGACTGCTGCCCGCCGGACTACCGGGCATATCCCCTCCTGCGCAGGGAGCCCGTGGTGCTGGCCCGGTTCGCCGCTGACCAGGTCGAGGGACAGCTTCGTTCCACGCGAAAGGCCCTGTCTCAGGCACGAGTGGGGCTGGGCGAGGTCGTGGGCCCCGAAGTGCTCGACGGGGCAGTGAGCATGCTCGAGTCGGAGGAATCGCGGCTGATCCGGCTGCGCCGGGCGGTTGCGCTCGTGGAGGAAGCCCTGCGGGGGAAGGTCTTCATGCGCAAGCTGTAGGCCATGGACCCAAGGATGATCATGACCCTGCCCGCCGGGCCCGTGGCGTGATGGACGCCGCGTCGCCCAGCCCTAGAATGGCCGGCATGGGACTGTTGGACGGGATAAGTGAGCCCGCGGATCTTCGCAAGCTCTCGCACAAGGAATTGGTGCAGTTGGCCAAGGAGATCCGGCAGTTCCTGATCACCAACGTCGCCCGCACCGGTGGGCACCTGGGGCCGAACCTGGGGGTGGTCGAACTCACCATGGCCATTCACCTGGTCTTCGATTCCCCCCGCGATCCCATCGTGTTCGATACCGGGCACCAGAGCTATGTGCACAAGATCCTCACCGGGCGTGCCGGTGGGTTCCCGGGCCTGCGACAGCGCGGTGGGCTGTCCGGCTACCCGAGTCGTGCCGAATCCGAGCACGACTGGATGGAGAACTCCCATGCGTCCACCGGGCTGAGCTGGGGCGAGGGCATGGCCAAGGCATTCCGGCTCCGGGGTGAGACCGATCGCACCGTGGTCACCATCGTGGGTGATGGGGCCCTCACCGGGGGAATGACCTGGGAGGCGCTGAACAACATTGCCGTGGAGTCAGACCTCCCGATGGTGATCGTGGTCAACGACAATGGGCGCTCCTATGCGCCGACGGTGGGTGGCCTGTCGAAGCAGTTGTCCGGGCTGCGCACCGATCCGCGTTACGAGAAGACACTGGATGTCATCAAGCTCGCGGTCAACAAGGCCCCCTTGTTCGGCAAGCAGGCCTATGAGCTGCTGCACGGGCTGAAGATCGGGTTGAAGGATGTGCTCGCCCCACAGGGGCTCTTCAGCGACCTGGGGCTGAAGTACATTGGCCCGGTCGATGGCCACGACCTCCAGGCACTGACGACGGCGCTGCGGCAGGCGAAGGGCTTCGGCGGCCCGGTCATCGTCCACGCGATCACCGTCAAGGGCAAGGGCTTCCCCTTTGCGGAGCACCACGAGCGGGATCGCTTCCATGCGATCGGACGCATCAATGAGTTCACCGGTGAACCACTGACCCCCTCGGTGCAGGCCACCTGGACCGACGCCTTCGGCCAGGAGATGGTGGACCTCGGTGAGACCCACCCGGAGGTGGTGGCCATCACGGCCGCCATGCTGCATCCGGTGGGCCTGGGGCGCTTCGCGGCCGCCTATCCCGATCGCGTCTTCGACGTCGGTATTGCCGAGCAGCATGCGGTCGCCTCCGCGGCGGGCATGGCCAGGGCTGGACTGCACCCCGTGTTCGCCGTCTATTCGACGTTCCTGAACCGGGCCTTCGATCAGCTGTTGCTCGATGTGGGCATGCACCACATGGGGGTCACCTTCGTCCTCGACCGTGCCGGGGTGACCGGTCCGGACGGCCCCAGCCACGATGGCGTCTGGGACACCTCGCTGACGGGCATCGTCCCGGGCCTGCGCTTGGCTGCGCCCCGTGATGCGGAACGCTTGCATGACGCCCTGCACGAGGCGCTGGAGGTCAACGACGCCCCGACCGTCATCCGCTATTCCAAGGACAAGTTGCCCGACCCGATCCCGGCCGAACGTCATGTGGGGGGCGTGGACGTCCTGCGCCATGCGGAACGCCATGATGTGCTGGTCATCGGCTACGGGCAGATGGCCGGAACCGCCCTCCAGGTGGCTGATCGCCTGACCAAGCAGGGGTTGGGCGTCAGTGTCATTGACCCGTTGTGGGCCCTGCCGGTGCCACCTGCCCTGGTGCGGCTGGCGGCGGACTATTCGCTCGTGGTCACGATCGAGGACGGCATGGTGGTCGGGGGACTGGGCTCACGGGTCGAGCTGGCGCTCGATGCCGAGGGCGTCGACGTGCCGGTGCGCGAGTTCGGCATCCCGCAGGAGTTCCTGCCCATGGCGACGCGAGCCGAATTGATGGAGCAGCTCGGGCTGACCCCGCGCCAGATCGCCCGCGATGTCACGGAGTTGGCCATGTCGGTGATGCCGCATGTTGAGTTCGACCTCGATGACCTTGATGACCTCGGGACCCAGGACGCGGATCCGGCGGGCCATGCCCGCCCGGGCAAGCCGGTGCGCCGCCGCTCCTGAGCGCACAGCGCTGGCCGGCAGCCACGGACAAGCCGGACCCCGGCCGCGGGGCTATGCGCTGCTGCCGTCACCCGGGCCGGGTACCGCGGCCAGCAGCTCGGCGAACCGCGCTGCCAACAGGTCCTGCTGCCAATGCCGCACGCCGTGCTCGGAGAGCCGCGCGCGGACGGCCTGCTCGTTGATCTGCGGCAGTGGCTTCCAGACCAGCCAGCGCAGCGCTTCGGGCTGGATCAGGTTCTCCGGTGGCATTCCGATCTGCTCGGCGATTTCATTCGCCGCGGGACGCACCACCTGCCAACGGGCCCAGGCCTCCGGGTGGGTCCGCTGCCATGAATGCGCCTGGTGGGGCGGCCCCTCATGGGGCACCCGCATGGGCGGCAGTTGCTTGGCGGACAGCTGGCCGACCTGCTGTGACGCCGCGACCCACCGGTCGCGGTAGCGCTTTGCATAGGTGCGTCGAAAGCCCATGATCTTGTTCATGTCGCGGGCCGTCGGCATCTTCTCCGAGTCCTTGGTCACCTCGGAGGCGAGTTCGCTGATGGCCTTGTCGGGCACGATCTTTCCCGGTGCCTTGTCCAGTTCGCGGGCAATCTCATCGCGCTGCTCCCACAGGGCGCGCACCAATGCCAGTCCGCGACGTGAGCGGACATGATGACTGCCGCTGGTGTGCCGCCAGGGATCGCCGGGACGCTGCTGGGGGTGCCGGTAGACATCCACCAGGTGGGCGAACTCCTCGTCGGCCCATTCCTTCTTCCCGGCCGCCACGAGCTCATCGGCCACGAGGTTGCGCAACTCGATGAGCAGCTCCACGTCCAGTGCCGCATAGGCAATCCAGTCGGGGGGCAGCGGACGCCGCGACCAGTCGGCGGCGGAATGCTCCTTGAGGAGGTGCACCCCGAAATGCTGTTCGATCATGGTGCCCAGGCTCACGCGCGGGAAACCGAGGAGCCGCCCGGCCAGCTCGGTGTCGAACAGCCGGCTGGGATACAGCCCGATCTCCACCAGGCAGGGGAGGTCCTGGGTGGCGGCATGGATGATCCATTCGGCCGATGCGATCGCCTCCCTGAGCGCAGAGAAATCGGCGAGGCTCCCGTCGGAGGGCTGGAAGGCCTGCGGATCGATCAGCCAGGTGCCCGAGTCGGTGCGACGGAATTGCAGGAGATAGGCCCGGGCCGTGTACCGGAAGCTCTGGGCGCGTTCCGTGTCGATGGCCACCGGACCGGTACCGGAGGCGAGCGCCTCGATGCAGCGCGTCAGTGCCTCGGGGGAGTCAACCAACTCGGGGAGTCCCTCATGGGGCATGGCAAGGATGGGCATGCCGGTGTCCTGATCGATTTGTCCTGAACGGGCAATATCGGGCGTGGTCGAGCCTGAATCCTGGTGGCTCATCTGCTGTGTACTCGTCCCATCTGGTTGGTCAACGGGATCACGCCCTCCGGCAGGGGTGGCATACCCGCTGCCTGGCACATCAACTGTTGCCAGGCGGCAAGATGTGGCGTGATATCGCTGGAATTGTCGATCAGTGGAGTCCAGCTGGCGCGGATCTCCACCTCAGCCTGATCGGGCTGGTTGTCCATATTGCCGAACGACCTGCTTGATACGGCTGTCACCGTACCTGCGGGTGCTGTGTACGCAGCAGCGTGCTGGTCCAGTGCCTCACGCAGCCAGCTCCACCCGACCTCGCCGATCAGGGGATCGGTGACAATCTCAAGGTCAGTATCGGCCCGCACATAGCTGACGAGCCGGAAGAAACCGTTCCAGGCGTCATTGAAATCGGGATCGTGCAACAACACGAGTCGGCCCGCGCCGAGCTGATTCGTCTCGGATCCCAGGTCAGCCTCAATGGCGAGGCTGAATGGGGCAAGCCCCCGTGGAGACCCGATTTCCTCGATGAGCACGTCGGGACGCCATCGAAAAGCTCTCATGTCGTCGACGATGCGGGCAAAGAATTCCGCAGCAGGACTGCCTGGAAGCTCTGGCGCCATGGCTTGAGCCTAGGGGGAGCTCCATCGGCGGCTGCGGTGCCACGCCGTGGCGTCACCAGCTGATATCCGTGATCGCCCCGGGCGCTCAATTCCGCGGTAAGGCGATATCCAGCACAGTTGCACCGGGAAGCCCCCCGAGTTCCTGCCCGGAAACCAGGAGCTTGGAGGAGCGCAGCCCACTGCCGATGATCACCGGACCGGCGGAGGCCACGCGCGAATCAATGAGGATCGGCCAGTCGGCGGGAAGCCCGATCGGGGTGATGCCGCCATGGCGCATGCCGGACGCCGCTTCGGCCTGCGACTCGGGTGCAAAGCTCATCTTCCGGGCACCCAGGTGCTTGCGCACGGTCTTGTTGATATCGGCCCTGTCGACGGCCAGGACGAGCACGGCAGCCAATGTCTCGACGCCGGCACGGTGACCCGAGACGATGACGCAGTTGGCGCTTTCCTCCATCGGCGTCCCATAGGCCTCGCTGAATTCGGCGGTATCGGCCAGGGACTCGTCGATGGCGGCCACCTTCACATCGGGGATCCCGGCGGCCGCTGCGGCAACCACCGGAGCCACCAGATCGGGATGTTCGGACAGCGGCAACCACGTCAGTTCACTCATGGCTCACCATTGTCCCCGAAGGCTCAGGCGCTTTCCCCGGGTTCCAAAGTGAGGCTGATGGAGTTGATGCAATACCTCAGGTCGGTGGGGGTGTCGAAGCCCTCCCCCTCAAAGACATGTCCCAGGTGTGAACCGCAGGTGGCGCAGCGCACCTCCGTGCGGGGGCGTCCGGGTAGCGAGTCGTCAGTGATATAGCGCACCCGGTCGGCGGCCAGCGGCGAAAAGAATGCGGGCCAGCCACAGTGGGCGTCGAATTTCGTGTCACTGCGGAACAGTTCGGCGCCGCACGCACGGCAGCGATATATGCCCGCGGTAGTGGTATCGGTGTATTCACCGACGTGGGGTGGTTCCGTGCCGGCGCGGCGCAGCACGTGGAATTCCTGGGGGGTCAGCTTCTCCCGCCACTGTGCATCGGTCCATTCCCCGGGGTCCGAGATGGGATCCGGGCCTGATGTCGCGTCACGGTGTGCGTCCATGGATGCCTCCTGTTTCCGGGTACACGCTAGCTCGGCACCCGGGATCACCCGGGGCGACGGATTTGAATCCGCCGCAGGCGCAATCGTTGGTGGTGAAAACTGTTCGGACGGCGTCGCCGTGGTCGCCCGGTGAACGATACTTCCCCCATGAGCGCAGTAAATGACACAGTCCTCGATGACCATCCCGGCTCGGTGCGTGCCCTCCTGAGGTGTCCGCGGGGTGCGGTCGACGTGACGAGCTTCGATGCAGCGGCCACGCCCGGCTATCCCGGCAAGGGAAGGGCGGATTCGCTGGAGCAGCTCGACGCATTGCGTCCGACCCTCGACGATCTCGAGGAACGCTTCTATGCGAACAGCATCCACACCAGGGGGCCATCGGTGCTCCTGGTGCTGCAGGGGATGGATGGTGCCGGCAAGGGTGGCACGGTGCGCCATGTGATCGGCATGGTCGACCCACAGGGGGTGCACCTGCACGCCTTCAAGACGCCCACCAAGGAGGAGCTCGCCCACGACTTCCTGTGGCGCGTGCGCAAGGAGGTGCCGGGTGCGGGCCAGATCGGCATCTTCGACCGCTCGCACTACGAGGATGTGCTCATCGGACGCGTGAACAAGTTGGCCGCCCCCGACGAGATCGAGAAGCGCTATGGGCGGATCAATGAGTTCGAGGCCGAGCTGGCCTCCCATGGCACCCGGGTGATCAAGTGCTTCCTCAACGTTTCCAAGGATGCCCAGAAGAAGCGCTTCCTGGCACGGGTCAATGACCCGGAGAAGTACTACAAGTTCAACCCGGCCGACCTTGAGAGCCGTTCCCACTGGGACGAGTACATGCAGGCCTATGACCTTGCGCTGAGCCGGTGCAACGAGGACTATGCGCCCTGGTACGTCATTCCGTGCGACCACAAGTGGTACCGCAACTGGGCGATCACCCGCCTGTTGATCGAGGAGATCGAGGCGATGGGCCTCACGTGGCCGCCCGCTGACTTCGATGTGGAGCAGGCCCGCCGTCAGGTGGAGGCGCTCTAGGGGCCGTCGCGCCCTTGGCATGCCGCAACCGGAAGGCATGCGATCGGATGTCATGGGAAAGGGGCCGGGAGAATTCTCCCGGCCCCTTTCCGTCCAGACTGTGTGCCCTGAGGAGGATGCGGTGACTAGATGGCGACGAGCTTGGGTGTGGCCACCTCGGCGGGGGCGCCATGGTCCGATTCCTCGGACTGCCCGGTCGTCGAGTCGTCCTCATCGCTGAGTGCGGGATCATCCAGCATGGCCATTGCGGCGAAGGCATAACGGGCCATCACCAGGTCGATGATGTGGTCATCGGCCCCCAGGGGTGCGCTGACGGCGACGGCCCCTGCCTCGAGCGCCTCCTCGGCGACGGCCAGGTAGTTGTCATCGGCCGTCAGGAAGAAGGAGCCCACGGCGATCGCGCGACGCCCCTGATCCCGCAGGCTCATCATGGCTGCCGCCACGGAATTGCCCGAGCCATCGGCGCAGGCCATGGTGATCGGCAGCTTGTGGTGCGAGGCCCATTGGCGCGCCCTGCGTGCCAGCAGCGCGGCGCCGCGCACGTCGCCGGTGTCGGGAGTGGCGAAGACCAGGGCATTGAGCTCCACGGCGTGCGATGCCGACAGGGCATTGCGCAGGCGAAGGTCGAGGATATTCAGCAACTCGGTGGAGGGGCCCACCGGATGTGCCAACGACGCAGCAATGTCCGGGTGCGCCTTGTGGACCGCCTCGAGCATCTTCTGCGCGGCCGGCGCGGGATCCACGGCCCGGGTCAGTGCCATCGGCACGAAGACGACTTCCTTACGGCCCCTCGAGGCGAGCGTGGAAACCACCTGCGGCCCGCTGGGGGGACAGTGGTCAAGGAATGCGAGATGAACCGAAAGCTCCGGTCGCTGCAGTTGCATCTGCTTGCGCAGATCGTGGAAGACCTCCACGACGCGGGGGTTTGTTGCGCCCTCGGCCAGCAGGATCAACACCGGTGCAGTCATGTGCGTGCCCTTCTCTAGCGACTTACAGGGCGGCGCCATTGCCGTAAAACAAGACCACCATCTGCCTGTTGGGGGGCTCCGCGCAAGTCGGGTGTCCAGTATGTGACACCAAAAATCACGACGGAAGGTCCTGGGAGGCGCCTCCCACGGGCTTCAGTATGCAGTCGGGACGCGAAAATGTCTCGTGAGATGGCGTGGGCGTTACACAAACGTTACAAATCGATGATGTGCCCAGTCCTGCCAGATGGACACCCCCAGGGAAGGGCAGGTGACAAGGGGATCGACCGGTTCGGGTGGCCGGGTTCCGGTGGCCGGGCGTCGGTGGCCGGGCGCGAGCAGCCGGGCATCGCTCGCACCGTGACCGGGTGCGTGGCGGCGGTTCGGAGTGGTCTCACGCGGTGCCCTCCGCAGGCAGGGCTGGAAGGGCGCGCGGAGCACGCAGGGCCGGCGGGAGGTGGTCACGTCGGGTCGGTGGGGGCATGCCCACAAGAAGGGACGCCCCGCTGGCAAGGATGGGATCCGGGCGCTGCGAGGTGCGCGAACGCACGGGTGGGCGCGCAGAGGCCCACGTGGAGGGCTGAGCGTGTGCAGAAAGGGATGCGCCGAGCGCGCGTACAGGAATGAGGGGGGAGACGACACCCCGGACAGGAGCCGATCGGGTGGGCGATACTGGGTTCGAACCAGTGACCTCTTCGGTGTGAACGAAGCGCGCTACCACTGCGCCAATCGCCCGCGGCGTCGACAAGGCTAGCGCACCGGTGCCCGCTGCCACAATTTGGCGTCTTTGGCCCCCGTGTCGGGCGTCCGCAGCCCCGGCGTCGGGCATCGGGAGCGCCCGGGAACAGTGCCCGGGGGCAGGGATCGCGCGGGCGTGCGGGCGCGGGCCGCGGCCGGGAACCCATGGGGTGGCGCCCGGTATCGACCCATGGCCCGATGTGGGCGTTGCAGGTCGGTGATCGGGTGGGTCATGTCATCGCGGATTCGATCATTCACGGCCCCGTGCGCGACTGTCGGCGTGGGGCCGGCAGGACGGATTTGAGCGGGCCGTACGGCGGGTGGGAGCCCTGATTTGTCCCACTCGCCCCGGTCCACTATGGTTGTCAACGCGCTTCATCGGGTTCGCCCCGGAAAGCATGCGGACGTGGCTCAGTTGGTAGAGCATCACCTTGCCAAGGTGAGGGTCGCGGGTTCGAATCCCGTCGTCCGCTCGGAGAGGCTGGAGCCCCATCCAATGGCCATGAACCTTCGTGGTGAGGCAGCTCTTCACATGGTGGAGTGGCCGAGAGGCGAGGCAGCGGACTGCAAATCCGTATACACGGGTTCAAATCCCGTCTCCACCTCGGGCGGCTGGCGCAGCGGTAGCGCGCTTCCCTGACACGGAAGAGGTCACTGGTTCAAACCCAGTGTCGCCCACAAGGCGGAAAGGGCCGGTCGGCAGGTGAAAATCCTGCTGGCCGGCCCTTTCCATGTCCCCGGCCTTTTCCATGTCCGCCCCTGCCCGAGCCCCGACGTGCCGGTGCAGTGGGGCGGTCCCGGGAAGGTACCCGGTACGGATCCTCCTGGTGCGCCGAGGCGCTGTCCGGGCCGAATAGCCACGCCGCGCCCTGCGTCGCGGAAAGGCTTGCGTGGTACGCGGGCAGATGGGCACCAGCTGCCCGCATCGTGCACAATGGGGCAGTCAGACATTCACGCGCGGCCAGGTTTGCCGCCCGAAAGGAAGCAACATCGTGTCTTCAACGATCACCATTGTCCACAACGCTGAGCCGGAGACGAAGGTGATCGAGGACACCACCACCGGCCTGGACCTGTTCGGCGACGACAAGAGCATCGTCGCCATGCACCTGAATGGCGAGACGGTCGATCTCGCCACCCAGCTTTCGGCCGGCGATGTCGTCGAGCCGGTGTCCATGACCAGTGACGAGGGCCTGTCGATCGTGCGCCATTCGGCTGCACATGTCACCGCCCAGGCGCTCCAGGACATCTTCCCCCAGGCGCGACTGGGCATCGGGCCGCCGATCACCGATGGCTTCTACTACGACTTCCAGACCGAGCCGCTCAGCGCCGATGACCTCAAGCAGGTCGAGAAGAAGATGCAGGCGATCATCAAGCAGCGCCAGCGTTTCGTGCGCCGGGTCGTCAGCGAGGAGGAGGCCCTGCGCGAGGAGGCCAACGAGCCCTACAAGCTCGAGCTGATCGCCGACAAGGGCCATCCCAGTGATGACGACAATTCCTCGGTCGAGGTGGGCGGCAATGAGCTGACCATGTACGACAATGTGACGCGCAATGGGACCGTCGCGTGGCGTGACCTGTGCCGTGGGCCCCACGTGCCCAACACCGGCTACATCAAGGCCGTGGCGCTCACCAAGACCAGTGCGGCCTATTGGCGCGGCGACCAGCACAATGCCCAGCTGCAGCGCGTCTACGGCACCGCCTGGGCCACCCGCGATGACCTCAAGGCCTACCAGACCCGGATGGCCGAGGCCGCCAAGCGTGATCACCGGAAGCTGGGGCAGGAGCTGGACCTGTTCAGCTTCCCGGAGGAGATCGGTCCCGGCCTGGTCGTCTTCCACCCCAAGGGCGGCATCCTGCGCCACGAGATCGAGAGCTACATCACCAAGCGACACATCGATGCCGGCTTCGACCTGGTGGACACCCCGATCATCTCCAAGGGAGACCTGTTCCACACCTCGGGCCACCTCCCGTACTACGCCGACACGATGTTCCCGCCCATGACGGTGGACGAGGAGGTCGACGCCGAGGGCAATGTGCGCCACCAGGGTCAGGAGTACTACCTGAAGGCCATGAACTGCCCCATGCACAACCTGATCTTCCGGAGCCGGGGCCGTTCCTACCGCGAGCTTCCCCTGCGCTTCTACGAGCTCGGACGCGACTTCCGCTACGAGAAGTCCGGCGTGGTTCAGGGCCTGACGCGCATGCGCGGCTTCACCCAGGACGACTCGCACACCTATTGCACCCCTGAGCAGGCCGGTGACGAGATCAAGATGCTGCTCGGTTTCTTCCTGAGCATCCTGCGTGACTTCGGCCTCAAGGAGTTCTACCTGGAGCTGTCGACCCGTGACGCCTCCTCGTCGAAGTTCATCGGCTCGGACGAGGACTGGGAGGCAGCCACCGAGATCCTGCGCGTGGCGGCCGAGTCGACGGGCCTGGAACTCGTGGCCGACCCCGGTGGTGCGGCCTTTTACGGCCCGAAGGTCTCGGTGCAGGCCAAGGATGCGTTGGGACGTACCTGGCAGATGTCGACCGTGCAGTACGACTTCAACCAGCCGGCCCGGTTCGGCCTGGAATACACCGCGGCCGATGGCAGCCATCAGCAGCCGGTGATGATCCACTGCGCCAAGCTGGGCAGTGTCGAACGCTTCATCGGCGTCCTCACCGAGCACTATGCCGGGGCGTTCCCCGCGTGGTTGTCGCCCGTTCAGGTCGTCGGCATTCCCGTGGCGGGCGAGTTCAACGGATATCTCGACACCATCGCGACCCGGCTCAGGGAGAAGGGCGTGCGCGTCGAGGTGGACGAGTCCGACGACCGGATGCAGAAGAAGATCCGCAACGCCACCCGCCAGAAGGTCCCCTTCATGCTCATCGCCGGCGAGAAGGACCGTGAGGCGCAGGCGGTCAGCTTCCGGTTCCGCGACGGCAGCCAGCTCAACGGCGTGCCGATTGACGATGCCATCGACCGGATCGTCGAGCACATCACCAGCCGCGACAACGCCGACCCCACCTCACCTGACGGGGTGTCGGCCGGTGAGTGACACCAAGGAGTCGTCACAAGACCCGTCCCTTGAGTTCGTCGAGCATCTGGCGGGGGTACCCGATTCGTTGCAGCGGCTGTGGACGCCGTACCGGATGGCGTACATCGAGGGGGAGAACAAGCCGGCTGATTCGCTGGCCGGCGACGAGTGCCCCTTCTGCCGTGCACCATTGCGTGACGACGAGACCTCGCTCATCGTGCGTCGCGGACAGACCGCCTATGCCGTGTTGAACCTGTACCCGTACAACCCGGGCCACCTGCTCGTCTGCCCGTACCGGCACATCAGCGGCTACGTCGAGACCACCGATGCCGAATGTGACGAGATCGCCACGCTCACCAAGCAGGCCATCGCGGTGGTGAAGAAGGTCTCATGGCCGGCCGGCTTCAACATCGGCATGAACCAGGGCACGGTGGCCGGGGCGGGAATTGCCGCCCACCTGCACCAGCACGTCGTCCCCCGCTGGCAGGGGGACGCGAACTTCCTACCGATCATTGCCCGCACCAAGGCAGTGCCCCAGCTGTTGTCTCAGACGCGCACCCTGTTCGCGGACGCCTGGGTGGACCTCTACGGGCCCACGGGGGAGGAACGGCATGCTTGAGCACCTGCGCGCCCACTGGACAAAGGTGATGTCGCCACCGGCGAAGCTGCTGCTGCGGCTCCATGTCACTCCTGACATGGTCACCTGGACGGGCACCATCGGGGTCGTGATCGTCACGGTGTTGTTCTTCCCCCAGGGGTGGCTGTGGCAGGGCGCGATCCTGCTCGGCTTCCTGGTGGTATCGGACAGCCTCGACGGGATCATGGCCCGCACCAGCGGCCGGTCCAGCGATTGGGGTGCTTTCCTCGACAGCTGCCTTGACCGGATCGCCGATGGCGCGGTCTTCGGGGGCATCGCCCTGTACTACGTCGGCAAGGACGCGAACACCGTGTGGGCGACCCTGGCGATCGCGGCGCTCATCTTCGGACAGGTGACCAGCTACACCAAGGCGCGGGGTGAGTCCCTGGGCTACACCGTCAATGGCGGCCTGGCGGGTCGCGCCGACCGGCTGCTGGTCGGGTTGATCGGCGTGCTGCTCACCGGCCTGGGCGTGACGATGGCCCTTCCGGTCTGCCTGGTCATCCTGGCCGTGGCCGGAGCCATCACGGTGGGCCAGCGCATGGTGCTGGTGCACAAGGCCACCACTGCACGCGCCCGGGCCACAGCGGACGAGGCGCAGTGAGCCGTCACCACCGGCATTCGAATCTGTTGCCGATGATGCGGATCGGCTCCCACCTCCCGGCGTGGTTCTGGCGTCCGGTGGGACGGCTGGTCGTGGCCTTCCTGACCACCTTCCCGCCCCGGCACATGCGTCAATGGCAGCTCAACTACGCCGTGATGACCGGTCAGCGTCCAGGCTGGAACACGACGCGACGCGCCTTCGGGCGGTGGGTCGAGAACATGATGTGCTCGCTCCAGCTGGATCACTGGAGCGAGAAGAAGATCCGCTCCCGGGTGATCCTGGAGAACCCCGAGGGTTGGGCTGGCGTGCACCGTGCATTCCAGGAGGGTGGCCTGGTTGCGGCCCTGCCCCACATGGGCTCATGGGACCTTGTCGGCGCCTTCGCCTGCCTGGACGGACTGCCGGTCAGCTCGGTGGCCGAGGCGCTGCCCGATGGACAGTTCGAGTACTTCAGATCACTGCGGGAGCGACTGGGCTTCCGCATCTTCTCCGTGCGCGATCGGGGCGTCTACAACAAGTTGGCCGACGACCTGGACGAGGGTCGGGTGATCTGCCTGGTCGCCGACCGCGACTTCAGCCGCCGGGGACTGCCGGTGCACTGGGACACCCCCGACGGCCCGCGCGACCAGACGATGCCCCCCGGCCCGGCATTGTTGGCCCAACAGGGACACCGTCCACTCGTCGGCGTGGTCACGTGGTTCGGTCCGCGCCATCGGCTGCATGTCCTGGTCACCGACCTCATCCACGTCGGATCCGGGGAACAGGAGCTGGTGAGGGCCTCCCAGCAACTTGCTGACTTCTTCTCTCGCCAGATCTCGGACCATCCGCTTGACTGGCTTATGCTGCAACGATTCTTCAGGGGAGTGACCGCATGAGAGTCGGACTGGTATGTCCTTATTCGTTCGCCCGGCCCGGTGGCGTGCAGAACCACGTGCTGGGGCTCGGTGGCTGGCTCAAGGAGCAGGGCCACGATGTGTCGATCATCGCCCCCGGGCAGGCCAGCCGCAGCCTGTTGGCCGAGACGGGGCTGGTGCCCAGCGAGTTCGTCAGCGCCGGGAGGGCGGTGCCGGTGACCTTCAATGGCTCCGTCGCCCGCATCAACTTCGGCGTGGGCCCGGCGCTGAAGGTGAAGAAGTGGCTCGATCAGGGCAACTTTGATGTCGTGCACCTGCACGAGCCGATCGCCCCCACCATCTGCCTGCTGGCCCTCTACCTGACCGACCGCCCCGTGACGGCCACCTTCCACACCGCCACCCCGGAGCTCACGGCGATTCGCTTCGCGAACCGGGTGCTGCCGCGCATGGTGAGCCGCATTGATGCGGCGATCGCCGTGTCCAGCGAGGCCGCCGACGTGGCCCACCACTACTCGGGGGTCAATCCGGTGGTGATCGGCAATGGAATCCACCTCGCCGACTATCCCCTGGTGCGCGCGACTTCCCGGTGGCGTGGCGGCGAGCATCCCCTCATCACCTTCCTGGGACGCTACGACGAACCCCGCAAGGGATTCGAGGTGCTCACCGCGGCACTGCCGCTGGTCCGCGCCACCTATCCGGACCTCGAGGTCGTGGTGATCGGCAGCGGCACGGCGCGTTCCGTCGAGGGCGTGCGCTTCCTGGGGGGGTTGGACGACGAGGAACGCAATGCCTGGCTCGGCCGCTCCGACATCTACATCGCCCCCCAGACCGGCCGTGAGAGTTTCGGCATCGTGCTGCTGGAGGCGATGGCCTGTGGGGCCCCGGTGGTGGCTGCCAACCTGAGGGCCTTCCTGGACGTGCTGACCGACGATGAGGGCCTGGTGGGCCACACCTTCCGGGTCGGCAATTCCGCCAGTGCCTCGCGGGCCATGCTGCGGAGCCTGTCCGAGCCACGTGACCTGCGCCTTGAGCGTGGACGCGCCCTGGCCGCCAACTACGACTGGTCAGTGATCGGACCGCAGGTGGTTGCCATGTACACGGTGGCCGGCCAGAACTATGCAACCTCACGGGGGATCAAGAATCGCGAGCTGAAGGGACACTGAGGCGGCGGGACCGTCCGGACGATGCCCTAGGCTTGGCGCGTGTCGGATTCACATGTCGCCAAGGGCGGAGCGCCCGCTGCAGAGCCCGGCCGCACAGTGCCGGATACGGTCTACGACACCGATGCGGTCTTCACGATCCCCAATGTGCTGAGCTTCCTGAGGTTGATCGGCGTCCCCTTCTTCCTGGTGCTGATCCTGACCCACCACGATGTCTCGGCGGTCGTCCTGCTGGCCGCCGCCAGCGCGACGGACTGGCTCGACGGCCAGCTGGCCCGCCGCCTGCGTCAGGTGAGCCGGTTGGGCCAGATGCTCGATCCCGCCGCCGACCGCCTCTACATCGCCGCCACCCTGGTCGGACTGGCCGTGCGCGGCATCATCCCGGTGTGGCTGCTGGTGATCCTGCTGGCACGTGACGTCATGATGGTCTTCCTCGTCCCGCTGCTGCGCACACGTGGCTACACCTCCCTGCCGGTGAACTTCGTCGGCAAGGCGGCAACCTTCTGCCTGCTCTACGCGCTTCCACTCGTGCTCCTGGGGGCCGGACCCTGGTTCTTCTCGCCGGTGGCGCGGGTCATCGGCTGGGCCTTCGCCCTGTGGGGGGCCTTCCTCTACTGGTGGGCCGGCATCCTCTACGTGGAGCAGACCCGCCTGCTGTTGGTGAGTCGACCCTCCCTCACCAGCGCGCATGCCCGCAGCTCGTCGGGCGAACGGCCGTGAGGAGTTCCCACCGCCCCACCGGCCACCGTCCCGGGCGCGTCGATGCGTCCATGGACCTCATCGATCAGATCACCTCCACGGCCCTCAACCCCGAGTATGCGCGCGACGCACAGCGTCGGGCCGCAACCGGCGGTACGGGGCGGACGACCAGTGCAAGGGTCTCGCGGGGCGCCGGCCACGTGGTGACGATCCTCATCTGCGCGTTCGTCGGAGTCGTGCTGGCCGCCGCCGGCATCACCACCGCCAACGCGGCCCACGAGGCCTCCCACGAGAGGCAGGCGCTGATCGATGCCATCGGCGCAGCCGAATCGCGCAATGCGGACCAGCGGGGCCAGCTCACGCAGATCCGCGACGACGTCGCGGGGCTGCAGCGTCGGGCCCTGGCCGACCAGCCCGAGATGCTGGACCGACTGAACGCGTTGCAGCTCGCCGTGGGCGACACCAATGTGCGCGGCCCGGGCATGACCATCTCCCTGACCGACGGACCGGCAGACGACCAGGACGCGCAGGTGGTGGACGAGGACCTGCGGGTCATCGTGAACGGCTTGTGGCAGTCGGGGGCGGAGGCGGTGAGCATCAACGGGCACCGGATCACCGCCCGGACCGCCATCCACGACGCCGGCTCGGCCATCACCGTGGACTACCGTTCGGTGAGTTCGCCCTACACGATCGAGGCGATCGGTGATTCCCACGCCATGACCGGTGCCTTCGCGTCGACACCGGCCAGCTCCTGGCTGGCCTATCTGAGGGACAACCACCAGATCCGCTACACCACGAACATCTCCTCGACCCTCCAGCTGGAGGGTGATCCCGAGGGCTCCGCCGACCAACTCCAGCGTCGTCCCTGACCATCCACCCCTGACGGAAGGACCTGAATGCTCGCGATCATCGGCCTGGTGATCGGCATCATCGTGGGACTGTTCATCACCCCCAATGTGCCGGTCGGCCTCCAGCCCTATCTGCCCATCATGATCGTTGCCGCCCTCGACGCCCTGTTCGGGGGAGTCCTGGCCTGGCTCAAGGGAACGTTCAGTGACCGTGTCTTCGTCGTGTCCTTCGTCTCCAATGTGGCCGTGGCCGCCCTGCTGGTGTGGGTCGGTGACCTGATCGGCGTCGGCTCCCAGCTGTCCACCGCCGTGATCGTGGTGCTGGGCATCCGCATCTTCACCAATGTGGCCGGAATCCGTCGCGAGGTGCTCCATGCCTAGTCATGCGGTGCGGGAGACGCGGGCGAACAAGTTGCGCCGGTTCCTGCGGCCCACCGTTGCCCAGGGCGTGCTCGGTATCGCGTTCTGCCTCGTGGCCGCCGTCGGCGTGGTGCAGATCCGCTCCACTGCCACCGTCGATCCCTATTCGTCCATGCGACGTGCGGACCTCGTGCAGATGCTGGCCGGCCTCAACGCCGAGTCGGGACGACTCGACGAGCAAATCAACCAGCTCAAGGGCACCCGCGATGACCTGCGCAGCGGCGTGGACTCCTCGAATGTGGCCGCCGACCAGGCGTCCCAACGGCTCAGCCAGTTGGAGCTACTGGCCGGCACGGTGCCCGCCCAGGGACCCGGAATCCGGATCACCATCAGTGCCCCGGCGGGGAAGGTCACCGCGAACGCGATGCTCGACAACATCGAGGAGTTGCGTGATGCGGGGGCAGAGGCCATCGAGATCAATGACAGCCTGCGGGTGGTCGCCTCCACCTGGTTCGCCGATGGCGACAATGTCCTCATCGCGAACGGCCAGCAGCTGAGCCTGCCCCTGACGGTCGACGTCATCGGGGAACCCCATGAACTGGCCGAGGCCTCGCGGTTCCGTGGCGGGCTGGTGAGCCAGATGGAGTCGCAGAAGGTGGGGGGCTCGGTGAAGATCGACACCCCCGCACAGGTCGAGATCGACTCCACGGCGACCGTCACGACGCCCCGTTGGGCCAAGCCCGCCTGAGCCCGGTCCGGTAGGGGTGAAAGCCGCCCGGCGGTGGCACAGCGTGCCGACCGAATGAGAGACTGAGGAAAACTGGGGGAAAGCACCCAGCCGAGTGGAAAGGTAGCCGTCATGGAATTCCCGTCCCAGCTGCAGTACAGCAGCGAGCACGAGTGGGTCCGCCAGGGGGATGGCGCAACGGTGCGCGTCGGCATCACCGAGTTCGCCACCGAGTCGATGGGTGACGTCGTGTATGCCTCACTGCCCACGGTGGGTAGTCCCGTCACGGCGGGTGATTCATGTGGGGAATTGGAGTCGACGAAGTCGGTTTCCGATATCTATTCCCCGGTCACGGGCCTGGTCAGCGCGGTCAACGATGCCGTGGCCAGTGCCCCCGAGGTGATCAATGCCTCCCCCTATGACGAGGGCTGGCTCTTCGAGGTCGAGCTGGGTGAGGACTCCGGCCTCGACAAGCTGATGGACGCAGACGCCTACGCGGCCGTCGCTGGAGAGTGACGAGCCCTTCCGGGGTGGTCACTAAAGTGGATGTACTGCCCGGGTCCCACTTCCGGTGGGGCCCGGTCGGCGCACGGGGCGGCCGGCCAATGGATGTCGGTCAAACACGACGGCGGTCGGTCCCGGTAGGGTCCGTGAAATGAGCCTGAGGAAAGAGTTCGCATCATGATGATTTGCGGTAAGTGCGGGCATGAGAACCCCGACGGGAGCAATTTCTGCTCACAGTGCGGTTCGCGACTCGGTAGCCCCTCGGATGCCACCTCGGTGATTCCCATCGTCGAGGAGGACGTTCCACACGCGGAGATCTCCGCCGAGGACACGGCTGCGGTCAGCGCATTGCCCGAGGGAAATGCCCTCCTCATCGTGACGCGTGGCCCCGATGTGGGTGCCCGCTATCTTCTGGACCAGCCGCAGACAACGGCAGGACGCAGCCCGGACTGCGACATCTTTCTGGACGACATCACCGTGTCGCGTCACCATGCCAAGTTCACGATGCAGGACGGGCAGATGACGATCACCGACCTGGGGAGCCTCAATGGCACCTATGTGAATCGCACCCTGGTCGATGGTTCCGCAGTCCTGAGGCCGGGGGAAGAAGTTCAGATCGGCAAGTTCCGGATGGTCTTCTTCGTAAGTGAGCACGGACTGCACTGATGGCCCAGGCGCCGCTGCGCAGCATCGGTCAGGTGCTCAACATCCTCAAGGCGGAGTTTCCGGATGTCACGATCTCGAAGATCCGCTTTCTTGAGGGTGAGGGGCTCGTCTCACCGGAGCGCGCCCCCTCCGGCTACCGGAAATACTCAGAGTCCGACATCGAGCGGCTGCGCTACATCCTCAGGGTGCAGCGTGACCAATATCTCCCGCTGAAGGTCATCCGCGAGAACCTTGAGCTGATGGATGCCGGCAAGGAGCCCCCGAAGGCGAACGACCCGCGTCCGGCAGCCAGCGCCGGCGAGTCGGCTCCCGACCCGCAACCCGCGGCAACCCATACGGTGCAGGCCGCTCCCGGCGACCAGATGGTCGGCCAGCGCGGCTCACATCCCATCAAGCTGACGCGTCGCGAACTCATCAAGGCCTCCGGCGTGCCCGAGGCCATGCTGATCGAGCTGGAACGTCAACGGATGGTCGTCACACGTCGCAATTCGATCTACTACGGGCGTGAGGCCCTGGTGTTGTGCGTCGTTGCCCGCAAGTTGCAGGCCTACGGCATGGACACACGGCACCTGCGGGCCATCAAGCAGGTTGCCGAGCGCGAGGCCGGCATGATCGAGCAGGGGGCGCAGCCCTTTCTGCGCAATGATCCCGAGGCCGGGCACACGATCAACGAGCTCGCGCAGCTCGTCCTGGCCGCCCATACCGCCCTCATGCACGTCGTCCTGGAGCGTTGACATGGCAGAAGTTGAAGTCGTCGGAATCCGAGTGCTCGAGGACAACGACCAACCGGTCATGGTGCTGCGGGTGGTTGGTTCCACCCGCTACCTGCCGGTGTGGGTTGACACGGTGTCGGCTGCGGCACTGATGTCGGTGGTGGGCGGTGAACTGGAGGGGCCCGCCCTGACCTTTGACCTGTTCTCGAAGCTGCTCTCACGGTTGGGCGACCCGGCGCTGTCCGGGCGCATCACGGGCTGGGATGACGGCGTGTACAGCGCCGAGCTGGTCGTGGACGGCGAACCGATCGCGGCCCGGGTGTCCGACATCGCGGCCCTGGCATTCGTCAGGGGGTTCACGATCACCTGCCCCGATGAGCTGGTGGCTCAACTGGGCGTTGAGGCTTTCGAGGAGGACAAGGACGTCGTCGAGGAATTCAAGAGCTTCCTGGACCACGTCGATCCGGACGATTTTGAGAAGTGAAATACCTAGTCACACCGCAATTGGTGGTGGTGACTGGCCCACCGGCCGCGGCCGGGGACACGCACGGTCCACAGTGCGCCTCGACGCCACGCGGCCGATGTCGTTGCATCCGATGGGGCTGGGAGCTTACCGTCTGAGATGCACCGCGAAGGTGTCCCAGGTCTGACGAAAGAGGCGATCGTGACCAACCCAGTCCCCGAGGGTACGTCGGCGCGGGACAGTGCCCAATCGGCTCTTTTCGAGGGTGATTTCGGGCGGATCCCCGAGGACGCAGGCTTTCGCGGTCCGGTTGCATGCTCGGTCACCGGCATCAGCTATCGCCAACTCGACTACTGGGCACGCACGGGCCTGGTCGTGCCCGGCATCCGTGCGGCCGGCGGATCGGGAACCCAACGCCTGTATTCATTCCACGACATCCTCCTGCTGAAGGTCGTCAAGAGCCTGCTTGATGCGGGCATCTCGCTGCAACAGATCCGTCAGGCGATCAACCACCTGCGCGAACGCGGGGACAACGACATGTCGGGCATCACGCTGATGAGCGACGGGGTCTCGGTCTACGAGTGCACGTCGGAGGACGAGGTCTACGACCTGCTGCGCGGGGGACAGGGCATGTTCGCCATCGCCTTGGACGGCGTGGTGCGGGATATCGAGGGGACCCTCATCGAATTGCCCAGCGAGCACGTCAACGATGAGGCGCCCCTGGCCCGGGGCGATGACGAGTTGTCGCTGGCGCGGCGCCGTCGTCGCACCAGCTGAGCCAGCAGATCCCGACGAGCCGGTCCCAACCAAGTGGCGCAACGCCGGCCCGGTTCGGGATGGCGCGGCCCTGTCAACGATGGTGCCGTGATCGCCCACGGCGTGTTCCCGCGGCCCTGTCCCGTATGGTCCATCGCCTAGACTTCATGCCATGCAATGGGGCGCACAAACACAGACCGATGCCGCAGGCGACGACCTGACGGCCCGTTTCGAATCCCGACACATCGGGCCGACGCGCAATGATGCGCTCTCGATGCTGGAGTCGTTGGGGTTGCACAGCCTTGACCAGCTCAGCGATCGGGCCATGCCGGCGCAGATCCGCATGACCGACTCCCTGCAACTGCCACCGGCTCGCAGCGAGCAGGCCACGACCGCGCGCCTGTCAGAGTTGGCGGCGCTGAACAATCCTCGGCGGGCCATGATCGGCATGGGCTACTACGGCACGGTGACCCCCTCGGTGATCCGTCGCCATGTGGTCGAGAATGCCGGTTGGTACACGGCCTACACGCCCTATCAGCCCGAGATCAGCCAGGGCCGCCTCGAGGCACTGCTGAACTTCCAGACGATGGTTGCCGACCTCACCGGGCTTCCCCTGGCCGGGGCGTCGTTGCTGGATGAGGCAACGGCCGTGGCAGAGGCCGCCGCGCTCGCCCATCGCGCGCAGCGGGGCAAGGGGGACACCCTGGTGGTCGATGCCGGATTGCTGCCCCAGAGCCTGGCAGTCGTGCAGACCCGGATGGGGGCCCTCGACATCAAGATCGTCGAGACCGACGACCTGGCCACCAGCCCGGCGCTCGATGAGGCCTTCGCGGTCATCGTGCAGACCCCCACCACCGATGGGCGCATGCAATCCACCGGGGAACTGACCGAATTGGCCGATGCCGCCCATGCCAAGGGCGTCATGGTGATCGCTGCCGCAGACCTGCTGGCACTCACCATGGCAGTGCCCCCGGGACAGTGGGGCGCCGATGTGGTGGTCGGCACCACGCAACGGTTCGGGGTTCCGCTGTACTACGGCGGTCCACATGCCGGCTACATCTCCGTACGCAAGGGCCTCGAGCGGCAGCTGCCGGGACGCCTGGTCGGGGTCTCACGGGATGCCGATGGCGTGGTGGCCTACCGCCTGGCACTGCAGACCCGTGAGCAGCACATTCGTCGTGAGCGGGCCACCAGCAACATCTGCACCGCCCAGGTACTCCTGGCGGTGGTGGCCGCCATGTACGCGGTATACCACGGACCCTCCGGGTTGCGCAGGATCGCCCACGACATCCACCAGCGCACCCGCCTGTTGGCCGGGGCACTGTCGGCAGGTGGCGTGAAGGCACGCCATGAGTCCTTCTTCGACACCCTGACCGTCGCCGCGCCGGGCAAGGCCGCCGATGTGGTCGCCAGGGCCCGCGAGCTCGGCGTGCACCTGCGCCTGGTCGACGGGAACACGGTCGGCATCAGCGTGGGGGAGGATGCCACCGATGAGGACCTCAACCATGTGGTGGCGGCCTTCGGCATCAACCCGGACACGCAGGCGGATCCCTGGGGTGGGTTCGGGGCGACGTTGCGCACCGATTCCTACCTGGGCCACCGTGTGTTCAACAGCTATCACTCCGAGACGCAGCTGATGCGCTACCTGCGCACCCTGGAGGACCGCGACTTTGCGCTGGACCGGGGCATGATCCCGCTTGGTTCGTGCACGATGAAGTTGAATCCGGCCACGGCCATGGAGCCCATCAGCTATCCCGGCTTCGCAAACCTGCATCCGTTCGCACCGGCCGAGGACGCACGCGGCTACCGCATCCTGATCGACGAGCTGTCCGATTGGTTGGTGCAGGTGAGCGGTTATGCGGCCTGCAGCCTCCAGCCGAACTCCGGGGCCTCCGGCGAGTTCACCGGATTGCTGGCCATCCGCGCCTATCACGAGTCACGCGCCGACCACGACCGCAAGGTCTGCCTGATCCCCTCATCGGCGCATGGCACCAATGCCGCCTCGGCGGCGATGGCCGGGCTGAAGGTCGTGACCGTCCACTCGGCCCACGATGGCCAGGTGGACCTGGCGGACCTGGCGACGAAGATCGCCGAGAACCCCGGCAGGATCGCCGCGATCATGGTCACCTACCCGAGCACCCACGGTGTCTTCGAGGACACCATCACGCGCCTGTGCGAGATGGTGCATGAGGCTGGCGGGCAGGTCTACATTGACGGGGCCAACATGAATGCGCTGGTGGGTCTGGCCCGGCCCGGCCGCTTCGGCGGTGACGTGACCCACCTCAACCTGCACAAGACCTTCGCGATCCCGCACGGTGGTGGCGGTCCGGGCGTCGGTCCGATCGTGGTGGCCGACCACTTGGTCGAGTTCCTGCCGAACCACCCGGTCGTCCCGATGCCCGACGCGCGCATCGGTGCCGGCGGAACGGTGTCAGCCGCCCCCTGGGGTTCGGCGGGCGTGCTCGCCATCAGCTATGCCTACATCGCGATGATGGGGCCCGACGGGCTCACCAAGGCCACCCAGATGGCGTTGCTCAATGCCAACTACATCGCCCACCGACTGTCGGACTACTATCCGGTGCTCTACACCGGCGCCAACGACCTGGTCGCCCACGAGTGCATCCTCGATCTGCGGGAATTGTCCGCCTCGACGGGCGTCAGCGTCGACGATGTGGCCAAGAGGCTGATCGACTACGGGTTCCATGCGCCCACGATGAGCTTCCCCGTGCCGGGGACCCTCATGGTCGAGCCCACCGAGAGCGAGGACCTGGGCGAGTTGGACCGCTTCTGCGATGCCATGATCGCCATTCGCGCCGAGATGGACAAGGTCGCCTCGGGTGCCTGGCCGGTGGACGACAATCCCTTGGTGAACGCTCCGCATCCCGTGAGCAGGATCGGCGCCGACGAGTGGTCACATCCCTATCCGCGCAGCGTCGCGGCCTTCCCGGCGGGACATCACACGGGACCCATCGAGGGGGAGGGTTCGGACAAGTACTGGCCGGCGGTGGCGCGCATCGACAACGCCTTCGGTGACCGGCACCTGTTGTGCGTTGCCCCCACCGACGAGCTGCTGGCCCAGCAACAGTAGGAGGGACGTGGGCTACCGTGGTCAGGGTGCGCACAGTGACCACGGTGGCCGACGATGGGCCCGCAACCCGTGACCGCGGCGGCAATCTGGCGACCGCGGTCAGCAGACGTGTCACGAAGGTCCTGCAGTGGGCTGCCCACACGCCGTGGGCGGCCCACCTGTGGAGGGCCAATGATCGCTACAACAATCGCCTGGGGAACCAGTTCGCGGGGGGCATCACCTATTTCAGTGTCCTCGCCTCCGTCCCGGTGCTCATGTTCGCCTTCAGTGGCCTGGGCCTCACCCTGACGGTCATCCGTCCCGCCCTGCTCGATGATGTCAAGGGCATCGTGGTGGCCAACCTGTATCCCGGCCCGATGCGCGACACCGTGCTGCAATACCTGGAGCAGTACCTCTACCACTGGCAGACGGTCGGACTGATCGCCATCGTCGTGGCGTTGTGGGCGGGCGCCGGGTGGATGGGCAATGTGAAGAGCGCCATCCGGGCCATGTGGCGTCCCGAGTTCGACATGACCGAGGACAAGCACTTCTTCTTCGTCGAGGTCGCCGTCAATGCGCTGCTGCTGTTGGGCCTCATCGTGCTGGTGGGAGTGCTGCTCGCGGCCAACACCGTGTTCACCGGATGGGGCAGCGAGCTGTTGGGCCTGGCCCACCTCGGCGAATTGAGGATCTCGGCCGGACTGTTGCGGCTCATCTCGTTGTCGGCGTCCCTGCTGGGTGGCTGGGCGCTGTTCATCTGCATGTTCCGGGTGCTGCCGCAGACCCATTCGTCGTGGCGGTCGGTGTTGCGCGGCTCGGCGGTTGCCGCCGTGCTGTTCTGGGTGATGCAGGCCGTTGCCACCCAACTCGCCGGGGTCTTCGCCCGCAACCGCAGCGCCGCGCTGTGGGGAGCGACCCTGATCGTCGGATTGCTGTTCCTGAACCTGTTCGCGCGGTTGTTGCTGTATGTCGCGGCGTGGATCGCCACCGCCAACCAACCTGCCGTGGCCCGTCGGTGGAGTGACTTTGACCAGTTGCTTCGCGAACGCGACGACACGATCGCGGTGCCCGACCACTGGGCCGCCGCCGACCAGGACCATGCCGAACGCAGCGCGGAGGAAACCGACGAGGCCACCGCGTCGCGACGGGCAGCCGCCCGAGCCGTTGACGTGGTCGTCGGAAGCGTCATGTCGGGGCTGGGCGGGCCTCCGACCGATGTGGCCGGGGCTGCACCGCTGCTCAGTCCCGGCGGGGCGCGTACGGCCATGCCCCCGGCCCCGGCGACGGAGCCGACGGTCGCCAAGGATTCCGTGCTCGTGTCAGCCGGCCGCTCCCTGCGACGTCCCGAATCAACGCGGGCCAGTTGGGGCGCCTGGCTGCTCGGGGTCGTGACGGGGCTCGGGGCAGGGGCCGGTCTGGTGCGCCGCGGACTGCGCCGCACCGGACGTGATGGGCGCGGTCAGCGCGGACGTACCGAGAAGGCGTAATCGGCCGTGCTGGTGGATGTCACCATCGGCGGATGGAGGTCCGTGATGCGGAAGCGCCGCCTGCGGGAGACCATCAGCACGATGCATCCAAGGCACACCACCGTGATCGCCACCAGGATGGCGAGCGCTCCCCAGTAGGTGCTGTTGAGCCCACCCGAGATCACCACCCGGAAGGCATCGACGGAGTATTTCATCGGTGAGATGACGGCGAGCTTCTGGTAGATCGGCGGCAGCAACAGCGCGGGGAAGGTGCCACCGCAGGCCGGTAGTTGAAGGATCAGCAGAATGAGGTACACGGCCGTCTGCGGGGAGCCGAACACCAGCCTGAGCAGATAGGCCGGCGCCATGAAGGCCAAGGCCGTGACGACCAGCAGGAGCAGGAACTTCCATGGATGGACCGGGTTGAGTCCCAGGGTGACCCAGACGGTGAGCCCCATCAACAGGGATGCCGCCAGGGCGACGGTTGCCACCGGACCGAAGCCCAGCATGGTGATCCGCAGCGGACTCGCGCGGCCGGTCAGGGCCCGCCCGGATATGGTGCGGACCACCAGGAAGATCGAGACGCCGGCGATCCACAGGGCAATAGAGAAGAACATGGGGGCAAGCCCACGTCCGTAGGCTCCGGCCGGGTTGTCGACGGTCTGGGTAACCGTGGCCGGTGACGCCATCACCTCTGCCATGGTGTTGCGCTGGTCCTCCGACAGGGTCGGGAGCTGGTCGGTGCCCTTCTGCAGTCCGGAGGCCAATGTCGCAGCGCCATTCGACAATTGCGGCATGGCCGTGTCAAGGCGCCCCAGGCCGTCGCTGAGCTGGTTGAGGCCCGAGACGGCGCCGGCTCCGGCCGACAGCAGGGTGTGCCCGGACGAGGTCGCCTGTCCCATGGCCGAGTTGAGTTGCTTGACGCCCTTGTCGGAGGTGTCGAGGGCGCCATTCAGCTGGTCGAGTCCGTGGTCAACCTGGGTGGCGGTGTCGCCGGCGCGGTCCAGGGCGTTGGTCAATGTCGTACCGGCCATCGCGAGGTTGTCCTTGTTGAGGTTCAGGTTCAGCCCCGCAGTCAGCTGCCCGGCCACCGCCAGGTTGCTGGTCACTGAGGTGTTCGCCGTGTCGGCCCCGCCCAATTGTGCCAGCAGGGACACATAGTCGGGATCGGTTGCGAGTTCGGGATGGTTGGCCAGCAACGAGGCGGCGGACTGCTTGGCCCCGGCCAGATCGGACTGCACGCTGATCACCGAGTTCCCGTTCGGGTTCTGCAATGACCCCGTGATCGACACGAGATGGGTGGCATCCTGCTGTAGTTGGGGCAGTTGCTTGTCGACGAAGTCGTTGACCGCCCCTGACGCATCCTTGGCCCCCGCCACGTCATTGCCGAGCTGCTTGCCGGAGGCGATGATGGTGGCCGCACCCGCCCGTGCCTGCCCGGCGGCCTGGCTGAGCGTCAGGGCGGACGCCGAGCTGTCATCCAGTGCGCCGTTCAGCGAATCCAGGGCAGGTTTCAGCCCCGAGGTGTCAGAGACTGCGGCGGCCACCTGATCCTTCATCTGGTGGACCCCGTCGGCCGCCTGTGACAGGCCACTGTCGAGGGTCGCCGCCCCCTGTGCGGCGGTGTTGAGGCTCGACTTGATGGTGTTCAGGTTGACGAACAGCGACTGGAAATAGGTCTGCGACACGCTCTGGTCGAGCGTCTTGGCCAGGGTGTCGTCCATCTTCGAGGTGAGCAGGCCGATGATGTAGCCGTTCGCGTCATCGCGTTCCAGCGAGAGGGTTGCGCGCGCGGGCTTGTAGTCGCCGGCACCCACCAGCCTGGTGGAGAAGTCCTGCGGCACGGTGAGCACCGCGTAGTAATCGCCCTTGTGCAGGCCACGCTCGGCCTTCGCCCCATCGGTGCCCAGGAACTGCCAGCCGAAGGTGGGATTGTCACGCAGCGCCTGCTCGAAGTCCCGCCCGCCGCTGACCGTCTTATCGGCGAAGCTGGCCGGCTGGTCGTGGTTCACCACAGCGATCTTCACGCGATCGAGGTGGTTGTACAGGTCCCAGTTGGCGTGCAAGTAAACCCCGCCGTACAGCAGCGGGATGATCAGGATGAAGAACAGCGCCAGGCGCGAGCGTCCCTTGAAGCGACGGAACTCGAACTGGATGAGCTGCCCGAAGGGCACGAAAAGATCTGATTTCTTCCACGACATGGCGTCACTTGTCCGGGTTGGGTGTCTGGGTGGGGGAGGGGGCGGCGACCTGATCGTCGCCCATGGCCGCTCCGGCAGGCCGCCCGCGGGCGGTGAGGGGAGCCAGGGCGGCCTGCGCCAGGCTGATCGGGACGGGCTCGGAGCCGAGTGGTTCCACGACCTGGGGACGGTCGCTGCGCAGGCTCAGGCTGATGGCAGTGGCTGGGATCAGGTCATCATCGACGACTGAGGCGACGATCACGGAGTCATCCAGGGTGGTCAGGCGCTCGAGGAGGGCGAACAGGAGCGACTGCTGGGAATGGGGCACGGTCATATCGGCATCGTCGATCACCACCACCCGGGAGGGCCGGATCATGGCCAGCGCCACTGAGGAGATTGCCTTCTCGATGGGCGTGAGCGATTCCAGCTCCACATGCTTCTCGATGCGGAAGCCAACGGTTTCCTCCATCGCGGCCACCCGGTCGGCTGCCAAGCGACGCGGGAATCCGTCCAGGAAGCAGCGCTCGGTGATCGACTCGGCCAAGGTGAGCCTGTCCTCGGGGCGTACATAGTCGCCCAATTGGGCGACGCTGGTCATCTGCATCGCCTCAAGCGGGTCATGGATCGCGTCGACGCCGTCGATGGTCAACAGCCCCGACAGGGGACGGAACCGGCCCGTCAGGGCCAGCAGCAGCGCGGACTTGCCCGAGCCGAGCGGCCCATGAACCATGCACAGCTGTCGGGCGTGGACATCAAGGTCGATGGGCCCGAAGATCCGACCCTGGCGTCCGCTGGACTCCAGTTCGCGGGCATGCAGCACCACGCGCTCGTCACTCATGCGGAAAGTCCCCCCAGGACTGAGGCGAGAACCGACCGGATGGCGGCCGGGGTGACCATGTGCGGTGCCGCCGCATGCTCCAGCGCCAGGAGGCTGATCAACTCGAACACGGTCCAGATTGCCTCACGGGTGCGCTGGGGGCCCAGTCTTCGGGCCAGTGGGTGGCCGTCCAGCAGCCGCATGGCCTGTTCCGTGCGCTCCCGGAGCAACGTCGCATAGCTTTCTGCCACCTGCGGGTCGTGGACGGCCAGTTGCCGGAACTCGCCCAGGGCCACCTGCCAGGGGCCGGATTCGATGACGATCTGCGCGAAGCTGTCCGCAATGCGGTCGATGGCCGAGGCATCCCGGGCACCGTTGGCGAACATGGCGTCGAGCTCGGCGATCACCGGCGGGCTGAGGCGGTTGATGTTCTCGATGCAGACGGTGGAGAACAGCTCCGGCTTGGATTCGAAGTTGGAGTAGACCGCGCCCTTGGTGAAGCCGGCTGATTCGGCGATCTGGGTCATGCTGGCTCGGGCATAGCCGTGCGTGCGGAATGCCCGGCTTCCTGCCCGGCGTCGATCACCTTGCGGCGTACCTGTTGGCGTGTCGGACGATGCGCCACGTGGAGGGGCACAGCGAGACCTCCCTGAGAGGAAAACGTTCGATACCGGCGGTATCGAGATGTCCACGGTACAACGCCCGGCGGGGATCCCGTGAGCGCGGCGGCTCAGGCGAACAATGCCAGGGTCAACAAATAGGCCAGGCCGCTCATCTCGACCAGGGACCCGAAGGTGTCGCCGGTCAGTCCTCCGAGCCGCGCCAGGATATGGCGGCGCCACGCCACGCCGAAGACCCAGCTGGCCAGGCAGGCACACACCGCCACGAGGGCGGCCCGCCAGCCGAAGAGCAGCCATCCACTGCCCGCGGCGATCACCGCGGCGATCACTGAGGCGACCACGATCGTCGCCGGGTGCGTCTTTCCGGCGAAGAGCGCTCCGAACCCCTTCTTGTGGGCGCTCGGAATCCATCGTCCGGTGGCGGACAGGGCGCTGACGCGCGCCACCATGGGCATTGTCACCAGCAGCCAGACGCCACGCCAGCCATCAAGGTGTCCTGAACCGCCTGCCGCGATCTCCAACGCCAGCACGAGGATGATGGCGGTGACGCCCATGGGCCCGATGTCTGATTGGCGCATGATGGTCAGGGCCTCGTGGGCCGGCTTGCGGGAGCCCAGGCCGTCGGCGGTGTCGGCGAGTCCGTCGAGGTGCAGGAAGCCGGTGCACAGGGCCAGGATTGCCAGGCCTGCTGCGATTGCCAGCGGCTGGCCGCCCCCCGCGACGGTGACGATGGCGCAGCCGAGTCCGGCGATCAGGCCCAGTCCGAGGCCGACCCACGGCATCGAGGCGATCGCCCGCACGGCGAGTCGCTCATCCACCTCGGCCACCACGGGTGCGGGCAGCACCGTGAACAGTCCCCAGGCAGCCAGCAGTCCATTGCGGGTGGCCACGTCAGATCGCGTCCTTCGGTTGGGGGTCCGTGCCGGCGCCATGAGGGCCTCCCGGTCGCGGTGGCAGGCTCAGCGCCCGTCCGGCGACGCACAGCAGTACCTCGTCGCAGGCGTCCGCGACGCTGGCGTTGAGGATTCCCAGCCAGTCACGGAAGGTGCGCCCTGCCTGCGTGGCGGGCACCACGCCGGAACCGACCTCGTTGGTGACCAGCACCACGCGGCGCGGGGAGCCGGCGACCGCAGTGGCCAACTCATCGATGCGGTGCTGCAGCTCGGGGCGGGCCTGCTCCGGGTGCTGCCAGGCGTCGGTGACGTCCAGCTCGCGGGTGAGCCACACGCCCAGGCAATCGACCAGGGCGGGGGAGCCGTCGTCGGACAGCACCTGCGCCACGTCAAGGGTCTCCACGGTGTTCCAGCTCTTCGGGCGGCGCGCGACGTGGGCGGCGATGCGGGCCATCCACTCGGGGTCGTCAGGGTTGCGTTGCGAGGTGGCGATGTAGTCGACGTGGTCGAACGACCCCAGCAGCGCCTCGGCATAGCTGGACTTCCCGCTCCGGGCGCCCCCGGTGACGAGGGTTCGTGCCGGACGTTGCCGGGCACCGAGGCCTGACAGCTGATCGAGCAGCCTTCGGGACTCGGGACTGTCAGGAACGTCCACGACGATGCGGGTCATCTGATGTCTCCTTGTGGTGGTCGCATGGGGTGCTGCGCTGTGTCCAGTGCGTCGATGGTGCGGGCCAGGGCAGCGACGAACGCGTCGCTGATGTCCGGGTGGCGAACCGCGAGCCGCAACCAGCCCGCGCCCAGGCCGGGGAAGCTCTCGCCGCTGCGCACGGTGAAGCCGAGCGTCCGCAATCCCGCACGAAGCCCACCGGGCGGGTGGGCGCGCAGGTCGACCAGGACGAAGGGGGCCCTGGCCTCCCCGACGGTCTGGATGCCGATCCCGGCCAGGCGGGCCACCAGGTGTCGGCGGTCCTGCGCCGCCTGTCGGGCATCTGAGGTGGCCTGCTCCACGGCGCGTGGCGTGGAGCATTCGCGGGCGGTGACCAGGGCGGGGGTGGAGATGGGCCAACAGGGCTGTTCGTGCGCCAGGACGCGAATGAGCGCGGGATCCCCGACCACATATCCGATCCGCAGCCCCGGGACGCTCCAAGTCTTCGTGAACGAGCGGGTGACCAACAGGCCATCCATGCGTGCCCCGATGAGGCTCTCGGGCTCGCCTGGCACGGCGTCCATGAATGCCTCGTCAACCACCACCACGCGTCCGGGCCGGCACAACGCGCGCAGGCTCGCCGCCGAATGCAGCACGCCGGTGGGATTGGTCGGATTGCCGATGACCACCATGTCGGCCCTGGGGTCCAGCAGTTCGTGATCGAACTGGAAGCCATCCGAGGCATGGAGCACCAGGCGGCCGACCGGGCGCCCGGCGTTGCGCAGGGCCACCTCTGGTTCGGTGAACTGGGGATGCACCACGACCGCCCAGCGCGGGGAGAACCCGTGGGCGATCAGGCTGAACGCCTCCGAGGACCCGGCCGTGAGCAGTACCTGGTCGGGGTTGACGCCATGGCGCAGTGCCACCGCACGGGTCGCTTCGCGCTGATCGGGGTAGTGGGCCCACTGGTCGCTGGAGGCGACGATGCGCTCCACGAGCCAGGCCGGAGGTCGCACATCGCGCACGTTCACCGCCAAGTCGACCAGGCCGGGCAGCACATCGCGATCCCCGTGATGGGTGAGGTCGGGCGCTGCGGACAACGCATCTCCCGGCGTCGTGGCGGCAGGCCGGGGGGAGTGATGGCCGGTGTGCCCATATTCGCTCGCCGCCCGGGCGAAGCGTTGCGCCAGTACCGGACTCCCTGCCCAGTGCAGGTGCTGGTAGGAGGCGTGGACGCTGGGCGCGGAACCGGGGGTCGGGGCGACCAGCACCCCCTCGGGTCGGTTGCCCCCCGTCGGGGTCTCCACGTCCCACGCCAACCGTTGGTCGCCCAGCCGTTGTGGTCCGGGGTCGCGGTCGTAGGGGGGCGTGTCCAGGGTGGTGCGGTGGAACTCATGGGCCCGATAGCGCTCCCCGGCGCGCATCAGGAAGCTGTCGTTGGCGGCGCGGGCGTGGTGGTAGCCGATGGTCAGGCGCGGCGTCATGGACGAGTCGGCGTCGACCACCCCGGCCATCGCCAGTCCATCCAGGCTGCGGCACAGGTAGAGCAGCCCCGCACACTCGGCCACCGTCGGCAGGCCCTCGGACACGCGTGAGGCGATTTCAGCGCCCAGGGAGGTGTTGCCGGCGAGCGCCTCGGCGTGCTCCTCGGGGAAACCACCCCCCAGGTACAGGCCGGACACATCGGCCGGAAGGCCCCGGGCGGTGAGCGGATCGAAGGCCGTCACCCGGCAGCCGGCCGCCTCCAGCAGTTCTGCGGTTTCGGTGTACCGGAAGGTGAATGCGGGACCCGAGGCCATGGCGATGACCGGACGCCCCGGTACCGGTTCGACCTCTGCGGCGGGATCCCAGGGATCGACGGCCAGGTCAGGGGCCCCACCGGCGATCGTGGCGATGGCGTCGAGGTCGAGGTGTGCGGCGACGAGCTCACCGGCCTGCTGCACGATGCCGATCGCGTCACCCTGCTCGTCGGCCGTGACCAGTCCCAGGTGGCGTGAGCCCACGGCCACCCGCGTGCTTTTCGGCAGAGCCCCCAGCACCGGCAGGCCGACACGTGCGCAGCCCCGGGTGATCTCGTCGACCACGCGGGCACCCATCACCCGATTGAGGATGACGCCGGCCACATGGATGCGGGGATCGTAGCTGGCCAGGCCATGGCACAGGGCTGCGGCGGTACGGGCACTGTGTGAGCCGTCGACCACGAGCAGCACGGGGGCATCGAGCAGCCTGGCGATATGGGCCGATGAGCCAAAACCGGCGGGGTCATCGGTGCCGTCGGGCCACGCGCCGAGCTTGCCGTCGAACATGCCCATCACGCCTTCGACGACCGAGATGTCCGCGGGTTCGGGATGCAGCGCGCCATGGGCGAACAACGGCGCAATGCGCTCGGGCCCGCACAAATAGGGATCCAGGTTGCGGCCGGGGCGACCGCAGGCCAGTGCGTGATAGCCCGGATCGATGTAGTCGGGGCCCACCTTGAATCCGGCCACGCTGCGCCCCGAGGCCCGCAGGGCCGCCATCAGGCCGATGGCCACGGTGGTCTTTCCCTGGCTGGACGCGGGGGCCGCGATGAGCACCCGCGGAAGAGCCGTCGCCGTCACCATTCGATACCCGCCTGTCCTCGTTCTCCCTTGCCAAAGGGATGTTTGACGTTGTCCATGGACGTGACGATGTCGGCGATCCCGATGATTCCGGCGGGGCAGTTGCGTCCGGTGATCACCACATGTTGCGTGCCGGGACGATGTGCCAGGTCGTCAGCGACCTCGTCGACATCCAGCCATCCCTTGTTGAGCACATGGGCGAATTCGTCGAGGATGTAGAGCCGGTGGGTCTGTGCGGCGAGCAGGGTGCGCACGTGGGCCCAGCCCGCGGCCGCCATGGCTGCCTGGTCGGTGCCCTCGGTCGCCCTCAGCCACGACCAGCCGGATCCGAGTGATTGCCATTCCACCGGTCCGCCGACTCCGGTCGTCCGATGGGCCTGGTCGAGCTGTGCATAGGCCTGCTGCTCGCCGGTGTGCCAACGTCCCGACTTGATGAACTGGAAGACCCCGATCGACCAGCCCTGCGCCCAGGCCCGCAGTCCCATGCCGAATGCGGCGGTGGACTTGCCCTTGCCGTTCCCGGTGTTCACGATCAGTCGGGGGCGGTGGCGCAGTTCGGCGGTGGTCGGCTCGGTGCGCTGCGGCGCGGATCCGCTCATCGGGCCAGTCCCGTCATGGCGAGCATCGCGTCGACGTCGACATATTCGGCCATGGCCGTCGACAGCGTCCGGATCATCGTGGCGCGCAGCTGCCGGTATCCCGGCCGGGCGTCGTCCGGCTCCCAGGTAGACCCGGTGTTGCGGGCGACCATGTGCAGGAAACGCCGCCGGAAGCCGTCATTCTCCAGACTGCCGTGCAGCATCGTGCCGAACGAATTCCCGCTGCGGACGCCGTCCAAGAAGGCCTCGCCGCCGTCCACCTCGAAACGGCCGTGGTGGATCTCATAGCCATCCACGGCGAGTTCATCGAAGTGATACTGCGCGGTGCGAACGACCTTCTCGGCGTCGAAGCGGAAGCGGGCGGGCAGCACTCCCAGTCCGGGCACTGATCCCGCGCTCGACTCAATATCGTCGTCGATGGTGTTGGCCATCATCTCGAAGCCGCCACAGATTCCCAGGATCGGCTTGTCCTCGCGGCGACGCTGGACGATCGCCTGCGCGATGCCGCGTTTGCGCAGCCAGTCCAGGTCATCGACGGTCGCGCGGCTGCCGGGCAGCACCACCAGGTCGGCACGCGCGCAGGTGGCGGGATCGGCGGTCACCTGCACTTCGACGCCGGGCTCGGTCGCCAGGGCGTCAATGTCGGTTGAGTTCGAGATCCGGGGCAGCCGCACGGCGGCGACCACCAGCCGGTCCCCGGCGCCGCTCTGGGCGGGCCACCGGTCCACCTGCAGGGCGTCCTCGCCATCGAACCAGACGTCCTCCAACCAGGGCATCACGCCCAGGTTCGCCAGTCCGGTGCGCGTGGTGATCTCCTGCAGTCCGGGCTCCAGGAGTGCCCCGTCGCCACGGAACTTGTTGATGATGTAGCCCTTCAGGAGCGCGCGGTCCTCGGCCTCCAGCAGCGCCCACGTGCCGTAGAGGCTGGCCAGGACCCCGCCACGATCGATGTCCCCGATGATCACCGTGGGCAGCCCGAAGTGACGGGCCAGGCCCATGTTGACGTAGTCGCCCGCCCGCAGGTTGATCTCCGCCGGCGAGCCGGCGCCCTCGCAGACGATGAGCTCGTGGCGCGAGGCCAGGTCGGAGTAGGCGTCGTAGGCCGCCTCGGCGAGGTGCTTGCGCCCGGTGGCGTACTCCCCGGCGTCGAGCTCCCCGTCGGGACGGCCCATCAGCACGATGAAGCTGCGCCGATCCGTGCCCGGCTTGAGGAGCACGGGATTCATGGCGGCCTCGGGGGTGACGCCGGCGGCGGTCGCCTGCAGGTACTGTGCGCGTCCGATCTCGGCGCCGTCGGGGCAGACCATCGAATTGTTCGACATGTTCTGGGACTTGAACGGCGCGACATCGATGCCGCGCTGGCGAAGTGCGCCGCACAGGCCCGTGACGAGTGCTGACTTCCCGGCGTCGGAGCTGGTGCCGGTGAGCAGGATTCCGGTCATCGGGATGCCTTTCGTGATGGCGAATGTGTCGGGGCCTTGCGTGCTGACGAATGTGCGCGGATGAGCTGCCCGATTCCCAGGCAGGCCCCGGCCGCCAGGGCCGTGGCTGCGGCGGTGACCACGCGGACCAGTCGGGCACCGTCGCGCACCTGCCCGGCACGGGGCCGGTGGCCGTCGCCCAGCAGCCCACGGTGCTCGACCCTTCCCCCGGGGTAGACATTGCGTCCCCCCAATTGGACGCCGAGTGCGCCGGCCCAGGCGGATTCGCACCATCCGCCATTGGGGCTTGGATGGTTGCGGGCGTCACGGGCGACGATGCGAGCGGTGGTGACGACCCTCCCGCCCACGGAGGGTGCGCAGATCGCACCCAGGATGCCGGTGAGGCGTGCCGGGATCCAGTCAAGCCCGTCGTCCAGGCGGGCTGCGCACTTGCCGAAGTGCTCGAAGTGCTCGTTGTGGTGTCCGACCATCGCGTCCAGGGTGTTCGACGCGCGATGGATCAGCATGCCGGGAATGCCCGCGACCGATCCCCACCACAGGGATGCCACGCCCGAGTCGGCCGTGTTCTCTGCCAGGGACTCGATGGTTCCGCGGGCCAACTCCTGTTCCGGCATGGTGTCGGGGATGCGTCCGCACAGGTGGGGCAACCGGTCCCGGGCGGCGGACAGGTCGTCGCCTTCCAGCTCGTCGGCCATCTGCTCGCCCTCGGTGGCCAGCGACTGTGAGCCGATCACCAACCATCCTGCGGCCGCGGTTGCTGTCGCATGGGCCAGCGGATGGCGGCGGGTCGCGGCCTCCACGGCAACGCCGAGGGTGGCGACCGGCAGGAGGGCCACCACGAGATAGGCCGCGCCCTGACCGACAGAGTCGCGCCACATCTTCTTCTCCAGCCAGCCCGCCCATGTGCCAAACCAGGCCACGGGATGCCAGGGATTCGCCGGATCGGGGATGAGCCGATCCGCCGTCACAGCACTGATCAGGCCGACGGCACGGCTGCCCCAGCCGTGGTCGTCCGCGGCTAGGCTCACCGCATGCTTGATCGCGGCATCGATTTCGCCCTGGTGCGCCATGGGGAGTCCACCGGGAACATTGGTGGACGCGTGCTGGGGCACGAACTGGGTCCCGAGCTCACCACCCTGGGCCGGACGCAGGCCCGCGGCGCGGCCCATGGCCTGACCCGGTGGCATGCCGACATGTTGTGGAGCAGCGACATGGTTCGCGCCCGAAGCACCGCCCAGGAAATTGCCCGGACCACCCGCCTGCCGCTGAACTGCACGGCCCTGCTGCGTGAGCAGGACCACGGCGCGATGGATGGGCTGCCAGTGGGCGATCTTGTGGCGCAGCCGACGCCCGCCGGTCGCGAGATCACCGAGGTCCGGTGGGGTGGCGGGGAGAGCATCGCCGATGTCTATGCGCGCCTGCGGCTCTTCGTCATGATGGTGGCGGCGCGTGGTGCCCGGCGCGTGGTCGTCGTCGGACACGGCGACATGGCCTGTGCCTTCACGTCGATGCTCGCCGGGCTGGGACATCGGGACGTCGCTTGGGACCGCCTTGCCCATGGGCAGGTGCGTTACCTGGGTTGGGACGGCAGGGCGCTGCTGCCCTCGTGAGCCTGTGGGCTCGGACAAGAACCTCAAATCCACGGGCCGTCCTTCGCGGTGCACGCGCAGGCAGCTCGTGGGGCTGACCTTGCGCCGGGGCAATGTGGGGACACGTCCACAGTCGACCGGACTCGGGGCCGGGCCCCATCACCGTTGCGGGACAGTGCCGGATTCCCACCGGCTTCGCTGCGGACGCGCGCTGGCCGAGGCCAGCACATTGACCCTAGTACACCGGGTCAATGCCGAGGCGGGCGGTTGTTCTGCGGCTCACACGGGCCGTTCCGTGCCCAGATCGGTCAGGAAGCTGTTGGCCCACGCGTCGATGTCATGGCGGAAGACTTGCTTGCGCATGGAGCGCATGCGGCGCACATGGTTCGCATGGGTGTCGCCGGCGGCGCGCAACAGCTGGTTCTTCATGCCGTTGAGGTCGTAGGGATTGACCATGTAGGCCTGTTTCAGCTCCAGTGAGGCGCCCGCGAATTCGCTGAGCACCAGGGCACCGGCGTCCGAGTCGTGGGAGGCCACGTACTCCTTCGCCACCAGGTTCATGCCATCGCGCAGCGGGGTCACCACCATCACATCGGCGGCCCGGTACATCGCGGCCAGGGCCATCTTGGGGTAGCTGGCGTGGCGGTACTCGATGGGGGAGCGCCCGATGCGCCCGACGGACGAGTTGATGCGTCCGACCATCTCATCGATGATGCTGCGCAACACCTGGTAGCGCGCCACGCCCTCGCGGGTCGGGGTGGCGATCTGCAGGTAGACATTGCGCATCGGGTCGAGTTGCCCGGAGGTGAACAACTCGCCGAAGGCCCGCACGCGATGACGCAGGCCCTTGGTGTAGTCGAGGCGGTCGACGCCCAGGAAGATCTTGTCGGGATTGCCCAGGTCCTCGCGGAGCTGCTCGGCCTCGGCCCTCGCCTGTGGCGTGCGCGACAGGTCGAGGATCTCCTGCGCGTCAATGGAGATGGGATAGGCCCGCGCCAGGATCACTCGGCCGTCGGGGGAGAAGATGCGGTCGCCCTGGGTGCGCATGCCGGCCAGGCGACGGACCAGGTGCGCGAAATTGCGGGCCGACCCGGGGTCCTGGAAACCGATCTGGTCGGAGCCGAGCAGTCCACTGATCACCTGGTAGCGCCATGGCAGTTGCATGAACAGCTCCGAGGGCGGAAAGGGAATGTGCAGGAAGAACCCGATCTTCAGGTCGGGGCGCATTTGACGCAGGAGCGCAGGCACATTCTGCAATTGGTAGTCTTGGACCCACACAGTGGCGCCGGGTGCGGCGACCTCCGCCGCAGCGGTGGCGAACCGTTGGTTCACCTCCATATAGCTGTCCCACCATTCACGGTGGTATTCAGGGTGCTCGACGCAGTCGTGGTAGAGCGGCCAGAAGGTGGCGTTCGACATGCCCTCGTAGTACTCATTGAATTCCTGGGCCGACAGGTCCACGGGCATGATGCCATAGCCGTCGAAGGTGAAGGGCTCGATATGTTCGTCGGCCGAGCCGACCCAGCCGACCCAGGTGCCACCATGGTCCTTCATCACGGGGATGAGGGCCGTCACCAGGCCGCCGGGAGACAGGGCCCAGCCCGAGGAGTCGTCATCATTCTGTACGCGATCCACCGGAAGCCTGTTGGCCACCACGACAAACTGTGATGTGCCGGCTGCAGGGGCATCGCGCGGTACGGGATCTTCGGTACGTCCATCGTTGGCGGGCGCACTGGGGATGGATAGTTGATCCTCACTCACGACACAGACCTCCTCGGCTGTTCTCTTGGTCTGAGGCTACCAATCCGTGCGCCCACGAATTCTGCGACGGCGGGCTGCGCAGGGCTCCCGGGGATTTCTCCCGGAGCGTCCGGCGGCTCGCGTGACACCGGTTGGGGCAGTGTTCTGGCACAGTGGATGGCATGACGAGCGGATCAGATCTGGTCAGTTTTCCCACCGACGAGGGCAGGGCGACGACCGAGGCGATAATCGATGATCCCAGTAACGCATTGATCTGCCTCGACTTTGACGGCACCCTGGCACCGATCGTCGCTGACCCACAGGATGCCAGGCCTGATCCTGAGGCGATGGCGGCGCTGGAACGACTGCTCACCCGGGTGGGTCGGGTGGCGATCGTGACCGGTCGGCCGGTCGATGTGGCGCTCCAACTGGGCGGCTTCGCGATGCTTCCGGACACCAGTCGACTTCGTGTATTCGGCCAGTACGGAGCGGAGACCTGGAACGGCGCGACCGGGCATATCCACGTGCCCGCGCAACCGCCGGCCATCGGCGAGGCGAAACTGCAGATCGAACGCATGTTGGCCGACCTGTCGGCGCAGAATCCGGCACTGCGGGGAACCGCGATCGAGGACAAGGGGCTGGCGATTGGCGTGCACACACGCCGCGCAGCCGATCCCGCCGAGGCGCTGGTGGAACTGACCCCCCGGCTGGACACCCTTGCCGACCGGCTGGGCCTGATCACCGAACCGGGTCGCAATGTGGTGGAGCTGCGCGCCGGTCACAGCGACAAGGGTGATGTGGTGGCCAAGCTGTTGGACGATCCCTCGATCGGCGCGGCTGCCTTCTGCGGCGACGACCTGGGTGACATCTCCGCGTTCGCCGTGCTCATCAAGTGGCGGCGTCGCACCGGACGGCGTGCGGCCTGCGTGGTGTCCGCCTCGGATGAGGTGCCCAGCCTGCGCGAACGCGCCGATGTGCTGTGTGAAGGACCCTCCGGCATTGCGGCCTGGCTCACCTCCCTCACCAGCACCGGCAGTTGAGCCGGGCGTTCCGATGCGGCGGGGCTGATACAGATCTGGCGACGGGCCGATTCGCGTCGATAGAGTAGCCCAGCCGGGGCGTTAGCTCAGCAGGTCAGAGCAGGGGACTCATAATCCCTGGGTCGTGGGTTCGAGCCCCACACGCCCCACTGCAAAACACGTAGTCAGAGCGTGATTCGAGCGACTGGCCAAGTGCTGGGGTAGCAGAAGGGTGGCTTACGGGGTAGCAAGTCGTTCCGAGCACTTACACATGCAAAGAGCCGCCGACCGAAATGGCCAGCGGCTCTTTCCATGGGGGCGCCCACCAGCGCCTACTCCCAGTTCAGGATCGGCCGGTTGTTGATGTCACGGAACGATCCGGTGGCGATCATGATGATGTCGACGATCCACCCGATGCCAAGGCATCCTGCCGTGAGCAACCAGACGATTCCGGTGCCGACCTTGCCCGCATAGAACCGATGGACACCGAGCCCTCCCAGGAATATGCGCAGCAGCAGGGCCGCCGTGCGGTTCTTGTCACTGACGGGCGGCTGTCCGAAGGCCTGTTGGTAGCCGGGCTGGCCCTGCGCCGGCGTCTGGGCGCCTCCTGCTGTGGAGGGTCACTGGGCACCTGCCGGAGAGCCCACGGCGACGAGATGGGCGGGAACTGCGGCTCGCACTGTCGCCGGTGGACGTTGGCATTGATCCATCCTGGATCAATATCGGGACCCTGGGCGAGATCCAGAACGACATCCGCCGTTGGCCGACCGCCGGTCACCAGCGCCCGACGGGCCGCACCGGCGTGTGCAGGCTCGCCACCGTGTGACATCGGGACTGTCCGTCCAGCAGGTGGGCCAGCTCGTCGGCGTGGTTCTCCTCGCCGATCACCTGCGTGGAGCGTCCCCGGGGGCAGGACCACCGTTCGCCGGGCAGGAGCTCGGGAGGAAGGAGCAGGCCGTGTTCGGGCAGGCAGGCGCGCACCTCGATTCGGGTGCTGAAGAAATCGCGGTTTCCCCGCGCCTGTGACCGGGTCCGGTCACAGGCGCGGCTGACCGGCTCCGCTCCACCTGCTTGCTGCTCGCTGGCAGCTGTCCCGGCCCGCCGTCAGGCTGCAGTGAGCGTCGCCAGCGCCAATTCGCGCAGGCCGCCGGCACGAAGTCCGGGCCAACCGTGCACCCGGTCAACCCAGTCCCCGGGGATTCTGGACGCTCCGTAGGCGGCTCCGAGCAGTCCACCAGCGATGGCGGCCACGGTGTCGGTGTCATTGCCGATGGAGACCGCCTCCTGCAGGGCTGCGGCGATGTGTTGCGTCCCGTCGAGGTGTGCGGTGGCGTGGATCGATGCCCAGGCCGCCTGGAAGGCGCTCACTGTGTAGCCGTTCGGGGTGAAGCTGGACGGCGGTCCGTCCTCCGCGGATGCGATCTGGCGTTGCCACCACGATCGCCGCTCGGGGGCGAGCTGTGGGAGTCCGCTGCGAACGTCCAGATTGCCGGTGAGGACGGCGTTGCGCACGGCCAACGACCACAGCACGGATGACTCGATGCAGCGCGGTTCGCCGTGTGTCAGCGCGCAAACCCGCGCGGCCGCGCGGGCGGTCTCCTCGGTGGAGTCCACGGCGGCCAGCCCCACGACGGATGTCCTCATGAGTCCGCCGTTGCCGGCCTGGCCCCGCCGCCCGAAGTCGCGAGCGATGGCCGTCATCGCCTCGCCGAGGTCGACGCCGTCATGGCGGGACGCCATCTCGAGGACGGTTGCGGTCTGATTGCCGATGTCCGACGCTGCGTTGTGCTTCCAATCGATGAACGCTGCGGCGACGGCATCCAGTGCATCCGACCGCGTGAGGCGAGTGCCGGACGCCGCGACGCGCGCAACGCAGACTGCCATCTGGGTGTCGTCGGACCATTCACCGGGTTCATAGGGCCCCAGGCCACCACCCACCACCCGCGCATCACCCGCGCGAATCGGGGATGCGAACTCGTAGGGCACGCCCAGGGCGTCGCCCACTGCCTGGCCCACCAGAACACCGGCTGCGCGGTCCCTGACCTGCGGTGAGAACTCCATGCGTCAGGCCTTCCCGCCGAGGCCAACAAGCTCCGGGCCACGCGCGGCCGGGGTTGACGGCCGGAGCCCGTCAGGCCGGGGGACACAGCTGCTTCGCGAACGATTCATGGTCCCCACAGTTCCGGCCCTCCCAGTTGAACCTCGGCGCGGGCGGCGGCCGGGTCAATGCTGATGCGCAGGACATCACCCGGTTTGGCGTCCAACGAGCGCAAGATGGGGAGCCACCCCCAGCTGAAGAAGTGTGATGCGCCGAATTTCGCCCTACCGAGCGATTCCGACGCCCGCACGATGTCCAGCGCACTGCCGGCGACGAGACGATGGACCTCGGGCGCAAACGACAGGACGCCCGTTGCGAGGCATGATGTGGTCACGTCCATGGTCTGGATGGCGCCGCCGGGGATGAGTGAGGAACTCTTCCTGTGCGGCTCCGCCTCCGAGCGGGCCCGGGCGGCCCGGCGAATTCGCTCCACTGCCTGCATATCGGGTTCACTGCCGCGAAGCCCCCAGACGTTCTGGGCGAACTTCTGCATCCACTCCGCGTAGGTGGTCCATACGGTCGATGTGCCCGGGGCGATTCCGGCTTCTCGGCACGCCTCGCGCAGCGAGTGGCGGTCCATCACCTGATAGGGGGGAGCTCTTCAGGATGTCGATCATCGTCGCCGTGACCCCACCGAGGACCTCGTGGTAGTCGAGGGGCTCGAGCGCTCTGACCTGGTCCCCATCGACGTCGAATCCCGGATGGTTCCCGAAGAAGGCCCGCATCGCCTCCACTGGCGGAAGGAGCTCGAGGCGGCGGAACTTCCACAGGCGCTGCGCACCCTCGTGAATGGAGGTGATCGTTTGGGGCGAATTGACTGACAGGATCGATCGGGCGGTGTTCACAAGCCGATTGGCATGGGGGCCCTGGTCATCCTTGTGGACCCACAGCCAATCGCCGAACCACCGCACCGTGGGTTCGGCTCGCAGGATGCGCTGCACTGCTGCGGGATCGGGCGACTCGGACGGGGTCGTGAGGGCGTGGCAGATTGTCGTGATCGTGGTCATCCCGAAGGAACTGGTCTGTCGGTTGGCCATGGGCAGCGATTTCGTGACCTGCATCTGCGTTCCCCTGACGAGCCATCCGTCCACGGCGACCAGGTCGTCACCGATGAGCTCCCCGGCCGAAGTGCCCGTGAGCTTGAGGAGATTGAGGAATCCCTCGCCGGTCAGGGTCGGGCGGGACAGTCCCAGGGGCGCCAGATATCTGCCAACAGGTTCTGCCGCCGGTGAGTACTGCGCAATCGTCAGGGCAATCATCCCGAGTTGCGCGCGCAGCATTCTCTGAAGGGCGGGCGTGATCCGGGCCATGACTTGTCGGATTCGCTCGCGTGAAACCCCCAGGAGATCGCCTGCTTGGTTGAGCGTTGCCACGGCGCCTCGTGTTCCGGCGCGTGAAGCGATTGCGGCCAGCCACAGGTCGGTGGGGTCCTTGCCGAACGATGAGCGGTAGGCCGCGGCAAGGAGTTCTTCGAACTCATCTTCGAGCGTGTGCGCATCCATGTGGGCGATTCCTTGTGTGGGATTTTCTCAGCTGCGGGGGACAGCCTCGGCTCCGGAAACACCGTGATGTCGGAGCTGGTGTCGACCCTAATGGCCGGCACCCACACAATTCGGAACTCGGTAACTCAGGATGACTTCCAGCGGGCGAGCCCGGACAGGGGAACCCGTCGAAGACCCCATCCCACGGCGCCTTGGAGCTGCGCCGGGGGCTAACCCTCCCCGGATACCTGGACGTATTCCACGATGTTCCCATCGGGATGGCGCGCAACCTATCGGGGACCATTGGGTCCCTCGGCGGGACCTTCCAGCAACTTGCCGCCGGCCGTGGTCACCGCAGCGACCACCTCGGCCACATCGCGCACCGCGATCGTCGCGACATGGGGGCGCACCCGGGCGTCTGCCCCCTCGATCAGGAGAAAATCGCCGACCCGGGCCAGCCGGGTGGCGCCGAACGTGAAGGTGTGCGGCGATGATTGCCCGGTCAATTGCTCATACAGGGGTAACGAGCCTGCCAGGTCGTCAACGTAGATCCGCGCCAGGACCCTGATCACATTTCCCTCGGACATGGCCCCATTGTGGGCCCGTGCACAGCGCCCGACCATCACGGCGGGAAAGCGGTGGTGTCCTCCGCGGACGGACTCAGCCCTCCCGCACCCCGAGTTCCAGCGGGGCGGCGAAGAACCGCAGCTCGTGCCAGCTTGCCTCATTGAACGCCTGCCACATCCGGTGTCGTCCGGGCTCGGTGCTCCGGGCTGCGGCGGCCCCGGCGAAACCGATCGCCTGACGGGTCTGTTCGGCAAATTCCTCGTCCGAGTAGGTATCAAGCCAGGAACCGTAGCGATGCCCGGGCCGGTTGAGTCGTGCCAACCGTGCTCCCACGTCGGCGTAGATCCAATAGCAGGGCAGCACCGCGGCCACGATCTGCCCGTAGTCACGGCCGGCGGCCACGTCGGCAAGCTGGTCCAGGTAGGCCTGTGTGACCGGGCTGGGCGCCAGGTGGGCCATGGCATCGGCCGGAATCCAGGACTTGTGCAGCTCAAGTTCCATCGCCACCGAGCTCTGGGCGCCATGGGTCCAGAACTCCTGTTCTGCCGGGGTTGGCGACACCTCACCGGCAGCGGCCAGGATCCGGGCATAGTCGTGCAGGTAGAGGGCGTCCTGACGCAGGTACCACAGGAAGGCCTCACGGGGCAGGCTGCCGTCGCCCAGTCCACGGATGAATTCCAGCTCGTCGATCTGGCGACGGATGTCACCAATGCGGCCCCACCAACCGTCGGTGATCTGCCGGGCAACGGCCGTAGGGCCGGAGGTGGGGGGATCGGTCTGCATGCGCATCAAGGCGACATCCCTTCGTTGGTACGGCCTGGACCAGGTTCGACGGGCGCGATCTCGACCCGCTGGGGCGCCCCGTGACATGGGTGTGGCCGTCAGCGTAGCGTCGGCCCCACCGCGGGGGCGGTAGCGACTCTCGTGATCGCTTCTGTTGCTGCATAGACTGCATGCCATGGCCGGACGTATCAATGACGAGGACATCGCCCTCGTTCGTGAGCGTGCCCGCATCGACAACATCGTCGGTGCCTATGTCACCCTTCGCAATGCCGGGGGCGGCTCGCTGAAGGGCCTGTGCCCTTTCCATGACGAGAAGACGCCCAGCTTCCAGGTGACGCCGGCCCGCGGCCTGTTCTACTGCTTCGGCTGCGGGGTGGGTGGCGATGTGATCACCTTCATGCAGAAGATCGACAACCTCACCTTCACCGAGGCGGTCCAGACCCTGGCCGACAAGGTGGGGGTGCAACTGCGGATCGTCGACGACGGCAAGCCGTCGCTCCCGGCCGGGCTGCGGGTCCGCATCATGGAGGCCAACAAGCTGGCCGCCGAGTTCTACTCGAAGGCGCTGGCCGCTCCGGAAGCGCTCGAGGCGCGGCGCATGCTCGACGGGCGTGGCTTCGACCGTCAGGCGGCCGAACACTTCGGCGTGGGCTATGCGCCCCGTGACGGACGCGCCCTGCACCGCCACCTCAACCACGCCGGATTCCGTGACGACGAGCTCGTATCGGCCGGCCTGATCCGCGAACATGGGGGTTGGGACTACTTCCAGGGCCGGGTGATGTGGCCGATCAAGGACTCCGGGGCGTCAGTGCTCGGATTCGGTGCCCGTCACCTGTATGACGATGACCGGCTGCCCGCCAAGTACATCAACACGCCCGAGACGCCGGTCTACAAGAAGTCGCACGTGCTCTATGGCCTTGACCTGGCCCGGCAGAACATCGGCAAGAAGCTCCAGGCCGTGGTGATGGAGGGCTATACCGACGTGATGTCCGCCCACCTCGCCGGCGTGGACACGGCGGTGGCGGTCTGTGGCACCGCCTTCGGGCCGGACCATGCCCGGCTGCTTCAACGGCTGATGGGCAACAACGATTCGACCCAGGGTGAGATCGTCTTCACCTTCGACGGAGACAAGGCCGGTCAGGCGGCCGCACTGAAGGTGTACAAGCTGGACCGCACCTTCACCACCCAGACCTATGTGGCCGTCGAACCGAACGGCCTGGATCCCTGTGACCTGAGAATGGCCAAGGGCGATGCCGCAGTACGCGAACTTGTCGGACGTCGCGAGCCCCTCTACCGCTATGTGATGGCTCACACGGTCGCCGGATACGACCTGGAGCGGGCCGACGGCAGGGTCGCTGCGGTGCGAGCGGCGGCCGGGATGCTGGCCTCCATCCGCGATGCCAACCTGGTGGGGGAATATGTGCGGGACCTGTCCCGACTGGTCGGCATGGACGTGGACGAGGTGCGGCGCATCCTCAAGCAGGCCCGCAATCAGGGTGCCGGCGGACGCCGCGAGCCCCCGGTGCCGGTGGTCAGCGAGGATGCCGATCCGGTGGAACCGGGCGACTCCCCGGGTTGGCCCGATCGCAATGACCGGAACCTGGATGTCGAGCGGGGCACGTTGAAGCTGATGCTCCAGCATCCGACGTTGTTCGATACCGCCTGGAACGGCGTGTCGACCTCCGATTTCACCCACCCGGCGTTCCGGGCGTTGTTCGGCGCGATCCTGTCGACCCCCTATGTGCCGACCGGATGGACCGACAGCCTTCAGCAGGCCACCGGCGACGAGCTGGTCCGCCAGCTGGAGATTGCACTCCTGGTGGAGCCCATCCTGCGCAGTCCGGATGAGGGATATGCCTCGGCCTACACCTCGCGCCTGAAGCTGCTCACCACGGCTCGGGCGATCGACGATCTCAAGTCGCGGCTGCAGCGGACCAATCCGCTCCAGGACAAGGACGCCTACGACGCCATGTTCATGAAGCTGCTCGACCTGGAGACCAGCCGCAAGAAGCTGTCCCAGGCCAGTCTCGGCCTCACCGAATAGGGCCCCGGCCCCACCGCCCGACCCCGACGGCCGTCCACAGCCCCGGGAACGCCCTGTCGGATCATCCACAGGCATGGTGGCGCCGACGACCCGCCGGCAGACTGCCGCCATGGACGCCACACAGATTGCCAGCATCTCCCCTCGCCTGGACGCAGCCGATGAGCGGGAGCTCGCCCGCCTGATCGAGGCCGGTGTCTTTGCCGGCCATGCCCTCGAGCAGGACCAGTCGCCCTGCGGTGCCAGTGCTGAGGAGCTGAGGCAGGTGGTGGCGCACGGTGAGTTGGCGTGGCAGAAGTTCTTCGAGGGAAATATCTCCCTGGTGCGTTGTGTGGTCGCCCGTTGGGTGCCGGTCACCCATCCTGATTCGGAGGATCTGGTGCACGAGGGATGCATGGGCCTGGTGGAGGCGATCATGCGCTTTGACCATGCACTTGGATGGCGGTTCAGCACACTCGCGTGGTACCTGGTGTCCCAGCAGGTTGCCATCGCCGCAGTGGGTAATCGCAGCTGCGGATCAGGAACCGTTGCCCATGCCCGGCGCGTGGCGCGGATCGAACGTGCCCGATCACGCGCGTCGGCCAGTCGTGGGGCTCCGGTGTCAGACCGCGAAGTGGCCGATCTCGTGGGTCGCTCGGTGGAGGCCGTGCGCCGCGACCTGGGCCAGGCCCGGCGCGTCGAGGCCGATCAGGGAATCCTGGAGCAGACCATCCCCGACGAACGACCCGTCCACGATGTCAGCTTCCTGTCGGAACTGGCCGATCAGGAACGCCGTGTCCTGGAGCTCAATTTCGGGATCCGCAACGGGCGCGCGCAGACGCTCGTGCAGATCGCGGAGCACATGGGAATGAGCGTCTCGGCGGTGTCCCGCCTCAAGCAGCGGGCCCTGCGTCGGGGCCGGGCATTGGTCCACGCCGAAATCGCCGCATGACCGACCGCGCCGATCATGCGGGCTTGCCGGGCCCCGGAGGCCCGTCGGACAGGAACGCTGTCACAGGGCGGAATCCGCAATGGGCCACAATTGGGTCATGGCATCTTCTCGTGACACCCATGCCGGCCCCGGCCGGGAACAGCTCAAGGCGCTGTCGACTGTCCTGGGTCATCGACCCTCCGTGCTGGCGACGGCTTCGGGACCCACCGGGACCTGCCTGGCCACGCCGGAGGCCTTCTGCGTACTGACGACCGAGGTGCCCGCATCCGACGCCGGGCAGTCCGGCCGGGGAACGTGGCAGGTCATCGGTTGGGAGAACATCCAGAGTGGCGATTGGGACAACGCCACCAAGACCCTGTCGTGGCTCCTGCTCGACGGCACGGTCGGACAGATCGCCGTGACGACCACGGATCGTCTCCCGGGAGTCTTCCGCGAACGGGTGCGGGCGTCCATCCTGGTGGAGGACACCAGTGAGGTCTCGGAGGGAAAGGGCTCGGTGCTCATCGCGGGACGTCGCAACCCGGTGGCCGACGGTCCCATCACCTGGACTGCACAGCCCCTCAAGCGCACGAACATGGCGGACCCCGAGGTCCGGGAACACATCGTGCGCCGCACCGCTGAGCTGCGCGACGAGTACGAGCTGTGAGCGACCGCCCCAGGCTCCCGGATTTTTCTTGACAGGGCATTGCTGGTATCGTTTTACGAGCGTTGGGCAGCTTGCCCAGCCGATCCCTGGTAGCTCAATTGGCAGAGCATCTGACTGTTAATCAGAGGGTTACTGGTTCGAGTCCAGTCCGGGGAGCCAACCATGTGAGGGCACCCGCCGGTATCCGGCAGGCGCCTTTTCCATGTCCCGACATCACGCCGGCTGTGGCCGCACGGGCCGTGCCCCGGGAGCCCGCGAGGCGCCCCGGGTACGCGACCGGGACGCGCCGCCGAACCCTGTTCAGCCCGGTGGCGCGTCGCCGGGTCCCGATTACGCGGCGGCGATGGGTGCCGGCTGACCGATTCGGCCCAGCAGCTCGGTGTACCAATCAAGGGTGATGTCGAAGGGCTTGTGGCCCGCGATCCGCTTGAAGTCGATCACGCTCAGCTTGTCGCCTGCCTCCTCGTCCTGACCGACCACGCCGGGGGTGCCGGCCAGCGCCGCATCAACCGCCATCGTAGCGGTGGCGGCGATGAGCTCCAGGTCCTGGGCATTCGACTTGGCGGAGCGGCTGAAGTAACCGGACTTCTGCACCATGGTCTTGCCCGCACCGATGCGCTCGGCGAACTGCTTGGCGAACCACGCCCCGGGATTGATCTTGTCGAGCTGCACGTGGCCGAAGGCGTCAGTGGGCACCTCCTGGCCCGTGGCCTGCATCTGGGCGACGATGTCGGGAACGCCGGCTCCCTCCGAGATGAAGATATTGACGCTTCCCACCTCGTCCATCACGGTGCGCAGGCGCTCGGCCTCGGCGTCCAGGTCGATCGTGGCCTCCGGCACGTACAGGGCGTGGATATCCCAGCCACGTCGGTCGAGACCGGCCTCGGGGAGCCACTGTTGCTCGTCGAGCCAGGCCACGTAACGCCGCGAGGTCTCGGCCGCCAGGTAGCCGCAGTTGCGGCCCATGATCTCGTGGATGATGAGTTCGCGCGGAGCGGCATTGTGCTCGGCGATCACATTCGCCGCGAAGCGGGCCCCCTCGTCGGCGGCCGTCCAGGCACCCAGCGACTGGCGGATGGGCACGATGTCGTTGTCGATCGTCTTGGGCAGCCCCACAACCGTCAGCGGGTAGTCATGCTGTGCCAGGTAGGCGGCCAGGTCGGCGGCCGTGGTGTTCGTGTCGTCGCCCCCGATCGTGTGCAGCACGTCGACCCCGTCGGCAATCAGCTGATCGGCGGCAACCTTGAGGGGATCATCGCCGGAAGCAACCAGGCCCCGCGCAACCAGGTCCTTCACATTGGTGAGCTTGACCCGGGAGTTCCCGATCGGTGACCCGCCGAAGCTGAAGAGCCGGTCGTAGTGTGCGCGCACGGCAGGGGAGAACTCGAGGGAATCGCCCTTGAGCAGGCCCTCATAGCCATAGCGATAGCCGATGAGGGTCGTTTCGGGTGATACCTCGGTATAGCGCTTGATGAGCTCAGCGATGGCCGAGGAAAGACAGGGGGCGAAGCCACCAGCGGTCAGCAGAGCGACCTTTTTCACCATTGAGATGGGCCTTTCTTGTGAATGAGTGTCGGCCTGCCGGGCAGCGGCCGACCACCTTCAGCCTAAGGCAATCGGCGGGCGCGCGCCGTGCGGGCACCGCCCGGTCCCATGGCCGCACCGGGCAACCGGTTGGGCACCTGTGTCGGCGACACCGCGGGCACGAAGCTTGTCGCCGCGCCCGGCGCTGTGTGACAGTAGGGGCCAACCCCCCCCAGGAGAACTCCATGAACCATCCACGACGTGAAGTGCGCCCTCGGCCTGACGACGAGCGCGGCGCGAGCGTGAGCGTCCTCATCGCCGCGTGCATTCCCGCTTTCATCCTCATCTGCGGCCTTGCCGTCGACGGGGCCCACCAGGTCAGCGCGCAAAGGGCCGCGGCGGTCACTGCGGCGCAGGCTGCACGCGTGGGCAGCGATTCCGCGGCAACCGGTCGCCTCAATGGCCTCGACGCCCGCCAGGAGGCGATGCGCGCCGCCCGGGAGCATGTGGGCACCCAACCCGACATGGCCTGCACAGTGGGGATCGACGCGAATGATCGGGTACACGTCGAGGTGAGCACCCGGGCGGACACCGCCTTCCTGTCGATCATCGGGATCAACCACCTCAACGCCCGCGGCGCGGCGACGGCAGAGCTGCGCCCGGTCTGAACCGGGGCATTTCACGCCACTTGCCCGGCACGCACGCCTCAGCAGTGTGGATTGCCTAGTCTTGGGCCATGGCTCGTTATTACCCGGTTCACCCGGAGAATCCGCAGGCCCGCTCGATCCACCAGGTGGCCGACCTGCTCCGCGAGGGCGCGGTGATCGCCTATCCGACCGATTCCGGCTTTGCCCTGGGCACCTTGTTCGGCAACAAGGAGGGCATCGACACGATGCGGCGCATCCGTGATCTGGATGAACGCCACCACCTGTCCGTCGTGGTCAGCGAGTTCGCCCAGCTGGGCCGCTACGTCGACATGGACAATCGCGAATTCCGCGCGATCAAGGCCTCGACGCCGGGCCCCTTCACCTTCATCCTGCGTGCCACCCGTGAGGTGCCCCGCAGCATGCAGCACCCCAACAAGACGGTGGGCGTGCGGGTGCCCGACCATGTCACCGCCCTGGCCCTGCTCGACGAGCTCGATGAACCGCTGGTCTCCAGCACGCTGATCCTGCCGGGTCAGGAAGAGCCGATGAGCGAGGGCTGGCAGATCAAGGAAGCACTGGACAATGACATCGCCGCCGTGCTCGATTCCGGCGACGTTGGCCATGTTCCCACGACCGTGGTCGACCTGACCGGCGAAGAGCCGGTGGTGGTCCGCCGCGGCGGTGGCAAGACCGAGCTGTTCGACTGACCTGCGGACCTGCCTTCCTGCTGCCGACGCGGGCAGCGGGAGGGCGCCGTCAGCCGGTGAGTGCCAGGGATGCGCCCAACGCCGCGACGATGGGCACCAGCAACAACCACAGTGTCGGCGTGGTCGTGCGGCCACGCCGTCGCGCGTGGGCGATGAGGAATCCCGCACCCAGCCCGATCAGGAAGCCACCCAGGTGACCCTGCCAGGCGATTCCCGGCACGATGAAGTCAAAGACGAGATTGATGCCGAGCAGCACCCAGATTCCGGTGTTGCGAATGCCGGCAAGCTTGTAGAGGCCGAAGAGCAGGCCGAACAGGCCGAAGACCGCAGCTGACGCGCCCACGACGGCGCTGTGGGTGCCCGACAGTGTTGCGAACAGAATGAACAGTGCGCTGCCGCCCAGTGCGCTCAACAGATAGCTGAGCACATAGTCGCGGCGTCCGATGGCCGGTTCGATGGCCCGGCCCAACAGCCACAACATGAGCATATTTCCCGCAATGTGCATGAATCCCGACACCGAATGCGCAAACGCCGAGGTGATCAGCCGCCACGGTTGGCTCTGCCACGACCAGGTGGTCAGGATGACGTCGCGGTTGAATCCGGGCACCACCAGCTGGCACAGCCACACCACCACGCAGATGGCGATGATGGTGTAGGTGACCGGCATGGAACTGTGCGTTCGTGCCCAGCCGCCCTGGGCCGGTTGGTTGAACCAGTGCTGGGAGCGTGCGTGGGCTCGTGGCGGGGTCGGATACGACGACTGGCGCGGCGGGGGCTGCCGCGGGGGCGGTGTTGCGGAGCCGGAAGGTGGGTTCCATCCGCCGTAGCGGGGCGGGGGACCGAAGGAGCCCGCACCGGGCACCTGCCCGCTGCCGGGTGACTGGCTGCGCGGAGGCTCGAAATCGGGGCGCTCGGGAGGTGCGTCCCCGGAACCAGAATCGTCATTCATCCATCGAGCCTATGTTGCCGGCCACCATGCCCACGCACTGACCATGCCCCGTCCCCGACGCAAGGGGGATCCGGCCCCGGGGCGGGGAGTTGTGCCGGCGATGAAATCGAGGATTGGCAGGGCGCCAAGACGCGATCATTTTCAATTACATGGCAGGATGGGGACATGGCTACTTGGGTTTTTCTCCACGCACACCCCGACGATGAGAGCACCCAGACATCCGGAACGATGGCGATGGCCCATGAGCGCGGAGACCGCGTAGTGCTCGTGGTGGCCACCGACGGCGAGCAGGGCACCACGCCCCCGGACCTCAAGCCGGGGGAGAGCGTCAGTGATCGACGCCACGCCGAACTCACCGCGGCTGCCGCGGTGATCGGGATCGATCGGGTCGTCTGGCTCGGCTATGCCGATTCCGGAATGACCGGTTGGGCCCAGAACAAGGCTCCCGAGGCCTTCTGCAATGCGGACCTCGACGTTGCCTCGCAGCGCGTTGCCGACATCCTGCGCGAGGAGAAGGCCGATGCCTTCGTGCACTACGACCCGCACGGCAGCTACGGGCATCCAGACCACATCATGGTGCACCGGGTGGGAGCTGCGGCGGCCGCGAAGGTCACCGGGCCCATGCGCGTGCTGGAGGAGACGATTGACCGTGACGCCCGCGGCGACGATCCGGACAAGATCGAGGCCCTGGGCCTGGCCGACAACGATTTCGCGACCGGGGCCGCGCTGGGGGATGACGGCAAGCCCATCGGTTCACCGCGCTCCGAGATCCGGTGGGCGGTGGACCTTCCCCAGCGCATCATCGACATCAAGCACGAGGCGCTGGCCTGCCACGCCTCACAGAGCGACGCGGAGTTCTTCCTGTCGCTGCCCCGACCCGCCTTCGACTTCGTGTTCAAGACCGAGTGGTATCGCGAACCGGGCAATCCCGGTCCGTACACCCACGCGTGGCCGTTGGATGGGTGAGTTCGTGGGCGGATGATCCGCAGACCAACGGAGGAGGGGCAGCAACCACGTGGTTGCTGCCCCTCCTCCGTTG